>ERZ772882.4246-NODE-4246-length-10425-cov-12.828351_pt1 | contig 10425 bp, 8 predicted proteins | sample MGYA00580576_ERZ772882 | MGnify/ENA primary metagenome ERZ772882 (study PRJEB29015, sample SAMEA2737658) | human gut metagenome | biome: human gut; feature: human-associated habitat; material: faeces | place: China | collected 2012 ... | reverse complement strand
AAACGCAAGTGCGTTTTACCTAAAACGTAAAGGCGTTTTAAATGAAACGCACTTGCGTTTTTTTGAGAGGGAAAGAGTTCCTGAAGTAAACTAAAAATAGTTGAGACTATAACAATTATCCAGCAAATACCATTCTTAATGCTGCCTGTTGGATTTCTTTTCCGTATTGGTAAATAGCATGACACAACTTATTATAAGTAGTACAATGCTCCACCAGGTTTTACTTTCCATATCACTTTATTTTAGGTTTTCATCGGTTTAACTTACCCGACTGATAAATAAACTTTTAGCAAATTATTTTGTAGTAGTGGTAACAAGTTAGCAACCGTGCGATTCTCAGCGATTTGCGGTGCTATGCAGCCAAATAATTCTTTGTAAACACAATATTATAATTATATTGTTTGAAATGGAAAAAACAACTATATTTTTTGCTTTGTAACCTATTAAACTAATTTTGAGACAGTTGGTAAAGTATATTTGATTACTCTTTCCTTTTTTTATCGAATGGATATTCTTCTTTCCATGAATTTTCTTTTATGGTATAGATGTAGTTTCTATCTTCAAAGACCTCATCGCTTATTTGACGAAAAGTAGCGGCGTTGATATCATCCAATTGCTTCCTATCAAAGAAGACATGATGTTTGTCGGTTGCAATGCGCCCGTAAAAATAGAATGTGGCATTTTTTACGTCCAATGAATCTTTGAGGAAAGGTTCTCCATTCAAGAAAAGCATATCATTAACTAAATATTTGCCGACACCGATTTCCTCAAAACGCCGAATATCTATATCCCGGATAATTACAGAATCACCATAAATGACATTCCTGCCATTGCGGAAATAACAGTACCCCGGCTCGATAGGATGTTGTAAGGAGTCTATACGACATAAATCCCACGCTTGAGTTTTATTATTATACACGGTCAGATAGACATAGTTCTTATCAATAAACCAGTCTTCCCCTATAATTCTAAAACTGTTTCTGTCAACATCCGTTCTCTTATCATAGTGATAAACGTAGTCTTTATCCCGCATCCATTCGTCCTGTTTGGAACCGAGACGATACACAAAGTATTCTGCTGTTTCGACATCTATGCCACTGTGAGAAGGGCTTATGTAGGAACTGTATGAACCGCTACCCGAATAGTCTCGGATATATACATTGTCTTTATCCACAGCAACTCCACTGGCATTGATATGGAATGTTTTGGCATCTACGTTTTCTATCAACTTGTCTCCAAACCAGACATGGGTTGCATCCTTTGCCCATTGGTTATCTAATACCGTAAATGTTGATTCGTCCACATCTTTGAGGTAGCCCCAACTGCCGTGATTTATCAATTCAAGCGAATGTTCAACCGAGATATAGTATATTCCTCTGATATTTTTATAGTAGGTATAATAATCACTATCAACTTTATTACCTCTAGGAATAGGTAAAACTAAATACAGCGACACAAAAACAAACAGACCAATTATGGAAGCTATAATAGTTACTATTTTAGAATACATCTTTAATTCTTGTTTTTTCATCGCTTGCCTCCTTTCCGCCAAAGGGCTTAGAATAGTCGTATGATTAAGATAATGTCAATCAAAGATAGTGTATTATATTACGACCGGCGTTGTCGGAACATCTTCATCGATACAATGTCCATCCGCATCAAACAGACCAAATATCCTCTCAATCTCAGAAGTCAGCATTGCCGATAGCGAATCCCATGATTTAAGCGGTGTCGCATCATAGCGGTCACAATAGCATATCTTATCATCCAACGTATTGAGATAGAGTTTTGAGCCGTCATATTCATAAGTACCCAAAAGATACCATGAATCCAAATCGCTTCTGTCATAGGATGTCCTGCAACCATGCAATGCCAATGTGCAATTCATTATATCAAAGCCATTGGATACATTCATCAGAAAATCCTTGTAAACTTTAGGTATAGCGATTCCCAATCTCTTCTCCAAATCGCAAACTTCTGTTTCCGTGACACATGGGTACATAACATTAAGACAGGCATACTCGCCAATATGAGGAGCTTTTCCAATTCTTTCTTTTCCATACTTATTTAGATAGGTTAATACATTACTTTCCAGGTTTCTCACTAAAGATATAGTAAAACAATGTTCATATACAAATATATGAAACATTCTTCATAATTCCCCTCGATAACCATTCTATTCTCTTTATAAAGAATAAATTAGATATAAATTATCCTGCAATAGAAGAATAAACACAAGAAAGAAAAAGGCAACAATTCGTGCTATTCACGTCAAAAGACCTAAAACAAAAAAAAGATGGAATAAGACTTTCCGGCATGCATATAAGCATTTCGGACGTAATGCACTCTCCTGTACATTACGTCCGAAATATCAAATACTTTATTTTATTTCCCTTCCAGCAAATCCGGACGCAAACGCTGGGTCCGTTCAAGCGACTGCTGGAACTCCCATTCACGAATCTTCGCTTCATGGCCGGACAGCAAAATGTCGGGCACCTTCCAGCCATTGTATTCTGCCGGACGCGTGTACACCGGAGGAGCCAGCAGGTTGTCCTGGAATGAATCGGACAAAGCCGACTGCTCATCGGAAATCACTCCCGGAATGATGCGGACAATCGAATCGGCAATCACCGCTGCCGCCAGCTCGCCGCCCGTCAGCACATAGTCGCCGATACTGATTTCCTTCGTGATGAAATGCTCGCGGATGCGATAGTCGATGCCCTTGAAGTGTCCGCACAGAATAATCAGGTTCTGCGACAGCGACAGCGTGTTGGCCATCTTCTGGTTGAACTGCTCGCCGTCGGGCGTCGTGAAAATCACCTCGTCGTAATGACGTTCCGCCTTCAGTGCAGAGATACACCGGTCAATCGGTTCAATCTTCATCACCATACCGGCACATCCCCCGAACGGATAATCGTCCACCTTACGGTAACGGTCGTACGCATAATCGCGCAGGTTATGGATGTGAATCTCGGCAATTCCTTTCTTCTGAGCACGGCTCATGATGGAGTAATTGAAGAATCCTTCAATCATTTCCGGCAATACGGTTATAATGTCTATTCTCATTTGTCTGCGATTGTTTTTTGCAAAAGTACGAATATTTTTGCTACTTTTGCATGAAACATTACGCTTTAATGTCATGACAGAAATAGAAAGAATCGACCAGCTGCGTGAAGAGTTACACACGCATAATCATAACTACTACATTCTCAATGCACCAACCATCAGCGACCAGGAATTCGACCGGCTCATGCGCGAGCTGCAGGATTTGGAAGCGAAACACCCCGAACACTACGACGAGAACTCGCCGAGCGTGCGCGTGGGCAGCGACCTGAACAAGGAGTTCCGCCAAGTGGAACACAAGTATCCTATGCTCTCACTGGGCAACACGTATTCCGAGACAGAGGTGCGGGAGTTCTACGAACGTGTGCGGAAGGCACTGAACGAGGACTTCGAAATCTGCTGCGAGCTGAAGTTTGACGGTACGTCCATCTCGCTGACCTACGAAGACGGACGACTGGTGCAGGCGGTGACGCGTGGCGACGGTGTACGGGGCGACGACGTGACGGACAACGTGAAGACCATCCGTTCCATTCCGCTGCGTCTGTCGGGCGATGGTTATCCCCGCCGGTTTGAAATCCGCGGTGAGATTCTGATGCCGTGGACGGTGTTCGAGGAACTGAACCGCGAACGTGAGCAGCGTGAGGAACCGCTTTTTGCCAACCCACGTAATGCGGCTTCGGGTACGCTCAAGTCACAGAACTCAGCTGTAGTGGCTTCGCGCAAGCTGGATGCCTACCTATATTATCTGTTGGGCGAGGAACTGCCGCACGACGGGCATTATGAGAATTTGCAGGAAGCGGCACGCTGGGGTTTCAAGGTGTCGTCGCACATGCGCAAGGCCCGTACGCTGGAAGAGGTATTCGACTTTATCAACTACTGGGACTTGGAGCGCAAGAATCTGCCGGTGGCTACCGACGGCATTGTGCTGAAGGTAAACTCACAGCGCCAGCAGCGCAACCTGGGCTTCACGGCCAAGTCGCCGCGCTGGGCCATCGCTTATAAATTTCAGGCGGAACAGGCTTGCACCAAACTGCTGAAGGTGACGTATCAGGTGGGACGTACAGGAGCAGTAACCCCCGTAGCCAATCTGGAACCGGTTCAGCTTTCGGGTACGGTGGTGAAACGTGCTTCTCTCCACAATGCCGACATCATCGAGTCGCTCGACCTGCATTTGGGCGATATGGTGTACGTGGAAAAGGGCGGCGAAATCATTCCGAAGATTACGGGAGTGGATAAGGACGCACGTCCGGAAGGAAGCGAGAAGGTAACTTTCATCACACACTGTCCGGAATGCGGCAGCCGACTGGTACGCTACGAGGACGAAGCCGCACATTACTGTACGAACGAAGACGGTTGCCCTACACAGATAAAGGGCCGCATCGAGCATTTCATCAGCCGTCGTGCCATGAACATCGAAGGACTGGGACCGGAAACCGTCGACCAGTTCTATCAGGAGGGACTAATTCACGACGTGGCCGACCTCTACACGCTGCAAGCAGCAGACATCTGCCGCCTGAACCGCATGGGAGAAAAATCGGCCGAGAACATCATACAGGGAGTAGAGAAATCGAAGACCGTTCCCTACGAGCGTGTCATCTTTGCACTGGGCATCCGCTTTGTGGGCGAAACCGTGGCCAAGAAAGTGGCACGTGCGTTCCGCTCCATCGACGACCTGAAATCGGCTACGCTGGACGACTTGATTCACGTGGACGAAATCGGCGAAAAGATTGCACAGAGCATCCTGCGTTATTTCCACAGCGAAAAGAATCTACAGCTCATCGAACGCCTGCGTGAAGCCGGAGTGCAGATGGCCATCAGCGAGGAAGAGACAGCCGGACAGACCGACAAGCTGCAAGGCCAGTCCATCGTCATCAGCGGCGTATTTGCCCGCCATTCGCGCGACGAATACAAGGCACTCATCGAAAAGCATGGCGGAAAGAACGTGGGCAGCATCTCCAAGAAAACAAGCTTCATCCTGGCCGGAGAGAACATGGGCCCCAGCAAGCTGGAAAAAGCAGAAAAACTGGGCATCCGCATCGTAAATGAAGAGGAGTTTCTCGGAATGATTGGCGAATAAAGTGCCAGTCCTTTACAAATTATTTATAAAAGGCAAAAAAACGATTAAATCTATAGGTTAAATTGAAAATATTCGTACTTTTGTACACTTGTTAAAGCGATTATATTTCATTTATGATAGTAAGAAGACTGAAAGGAATGGGAGTAGCTCTGATTACTCCCTTCAAGAGCGACGGTAGCGTGGATTATAACGCGCTGGTACGACTCGTTGAATATCAGGTACAAAATGGGGTGGATTTTCTCTGTGTACTGGGTACCACTGCGGAAACGCCGACACTGACTGAGGAAGAAAAAAGACAAATCAAGAAAGTGGTGATAGAACGCGTCAACGGTCGTGTGCCAATTTTGCTGGGCATCAGCAGCAACTGCACGCAGACGGTGCTCAACACGCTGAAAAATGAGGACTTCACAGGAGTGGATGCCGTACTGGTGGCCGTTCCTTATTATAATAAACCTTCGCAGGAAGGCATTTACCAGCACTACAAGGCCATTGCCGAAGCTACAGATCTTCCGGTAGTGCTTTACAATGTGCCGGGACGTACCGGAGTGAACATGACGGCCGAAACAACCTTGCGTCTGGCACGCGACTTCAAGAACATCGTGGCTATCAAGGAAGCATCGGGCAACATTACACAGATGGACGATATCATCAAGAACAAACCGGAGAACTTCGATGTAATCTCGGGCGACGACGGTATTACCTTTCCGCTGATTACCTTGGGAGCCGTGGGCGTTATCTCCGTTATCGGAAATGCCTTTCCGCGTGAATTCAGCCGCATGACGCGTCTGGCACTGGCCGGCGACTACAACAACGCGCTGACCATCCATCACCAGTTTACCGAACTGTTCAAGCTGCTGTTTGTCGACGGTAACCCGGCTGGAGTGAAAGCCATGCTCAGCATGATGGGAATGATTGAAAACCGTCTGCGCTTGCCGCTGGTTCCTACCCGCATCACTACTTACGAACAGATGCGCCGCATACTGGATGAGCTGAAAATAAAATGCTAAAAAAATCACGGCAGAGTCCTGCCGTGACCGCATAAAAAAAGAGATTTCAAATCTGTACAGAACCTGTCTGATTTGAAATCTCTTTGCTTTTTGTTGTATCCAAAGTCATCTTCTTCAAAGGGCGGGCATCAATTTTCTGCCTGATGCAGAAGCGATGCCAGTTCGGAGGGAGTTACATTCTTTGCCACAATGGCTCCACGGTCGTTCACCAGGTAATTGATGAATCCGTGCTTCAGGTCGTACGACTTGAATATCTCCGAATTTTCACCTTCCATTTCCTGATAGACGTTATCGCTGATACCGTCCTGGCGAACCGCAGCGTTGAATACCGACTGGTAGCGGTCGAACGAAATGGAAATCATCTCAACACGGGCGTCGTCCGAAACCACATTGTGCAGTCTGGCATTGCGTGTACGCGATGCGGCGTCGTAACTGGCCCAAAAACTCAGCAGAATGTAATTGCCTTTAGCGGCTTGCAGGCTGAGCGGCTGCTTTTCTTTTCCGAGCACTAACTCTGGAGCCTGAGCCCCAAGCGGAAGTTTCTCGGTGGGAGTCTTTCTCTTGTCAAATGACAGAGAAATGAAGGAACTGAATACTAATACAACAAAAAACCACTTTACATTTTTGAGCATGTAATTTGATTTTAGTTAATACTATCCGGTACTGTGTCCTTACAGTGATTTCCTGCCCGGAACATTACTTCTGTGGCCGGAACAGCAGGACTGCCCGGCCACGTGAATCTGGGAAATCCGTTGCAAATATACGGTTTATTTCCCTAAAAAGTTCAGTAAAATCTAATATTTTATGTTTTTAAGCATAATTTTTAAGTTTCATCTGAAGCATCTCCCCATTTTCTGCCACATAAACGTACTTGTCGGCACCCCGGTCTTCCACCTCTACACGGTAGTAATTCCCTGTTGCTGTTTCAAAGAAATCCACGTCATCAATTACCATTCCGCTTCCTGACAATTCAGTAAAAACCTGCTGTACACTCTCGGGGAGGGTGGTGAATTCACGCCGCTCCACTTCGTACATGGTGTGTACCCATGAAAGGGTTCCGTTGTTCAATGCGTAATATACTTCCTTCTGACGACCGCCGTCGCGGATTTCCACTTCAATACCTCCTTTTTCTTCTTCAATGTCCAGAATCACAGCCTGAGGGTATTTGGCCTTTACCAAATCTTTCACTTCCGAAGTCTGTCCGGGAGCTATCGGAGTATGTTCACCCCATTCAGTATCCTCACGAATCAGTGTACCGTCTTCCAGATAAGTAAGCTCGTATTCCTTTTCGCCCGATTCTACTTCTATCACGTAAGTCACACTGCCGTCGGTTTTCTCAATCTTGTCCACATCATCCACTTTCCACGAAGCGTATGCACCCGCTTTGAAAGCATCTTGTACAGCTTGCGGTAATTGTGTGAAACGTAAGTCGTATTCTGTCATTACCCATGCGCCGTCGGGAGTAAACCATGCCTTGTTCTCATATCCGTTATCCACGAATTCAGCTTCATAGAACTGACCTTTCTGTTCCCAGTCCACTCTCGATACATTCGGATATCGGGTATCAAAAGCTTCTTGGAGGTTTGCCGATACTTGCAAACGGTCGTCATCGTCTTTATCACAGCTCTGCAGGCTGACAACACCCAGTGTCATCATGGCCCAAAATACAATTTTCTTCATAAATCAATGTTCTTTTTTTCTTTTGGTTGTGACAAAGTTCTGACACGATTCTGAAAAGATTTTGAAATAATCTGCGAAGTGGGAAAAAAAATGAGATTTCGCGTGCCCAGTCTATTTTTATCACTATATTTGGGGTACAACAACTTAGACAATTTATATATGAGATATATCCACCACATTTTTGTAGTTCTTTTTTGTCTGTTTTTCTCTACCGTATCGGCCCAAAAAGTGGGACTGGTGCTCAGTGGGGGTGGAGCCAAGGGCCTTACGCACATCGGTATCATCCGTGCACTGGAGGAGAACAACATTCCCATCGACTATATCACGGGTACGTCCATGGGCGCCATCATCGGTTCGCTGTATGCCATGGGCTATTCGCCGGACGACATGGAAAAGCTCATCAGATCGGAAGATTTCAAACGATGGTATTCCGGAGGGATACAGGAAAAATACATCTACTATTTCAAACGGAATCCGCCTACACCGGAGTTTATCAATATCCGTGTATCATTGAAGAATCCGCTGCACAAGGTAAAAACACAGTTTCTGCCTTCCAGCGTGGTCGACCCGTTGCAGATGAACCTGGCATTCGTGGAACTGTTCGGACAGGCTACTGCGCTCTGCCGGGGGAACTTTGATAATCTGTTCATTCCTTTCCGCTGCGTAGCTTCCGATGTGTATAACAAACGCCCAATCATCTTCAAGGAAGGTGATTTGGGAGATGCCGTGCGTGCTTCCATGAGTTTCCCTGGCATGTTCAAACCCATTGAAATAGATTCCGTACTGGCGTATGACGGAGGAATATATAACAATTTTCCTGTTAATGTAATGACGGAAGACTTTCATCCGGACATCATTATCGGTAGCGTGGTAAGTTCCAATCCCGGGAAACCGCAGGAGGGAGACATCATCGGACAGCTGGAAAGCATGATCATGCAGAAAACAGATTACTCCGTTCCCGATTCTACGGGCATCCTGATGACCTTCAAATACGATGATGTGAACCTGATGGACTTCAACCGCTTTGACGAACTCCACGACATCGGCTATAAGCGTACCATGGAACTGATGGATTCCATCAAGAACCGGATATCGCGCCGTATGGACTATCGCTTGCTGGAGAAGGAACGCATGGCATTCAAAAAGAAAATGCCTGAATTCCGCTTCCGCAATATCATTATTCATGGAGCAAACGACCAGCAGAAAAAATACATCCGTAAGGAATTCCATAGCGAAGAAGACGGCACATTCTCTCTGGAAGAGCTTCGGAAAGGATATTTCCGCCTGATGTCATCCGATAATATGATTTCTGAGATTATTCCTCATGCGGTATATAATCCCTACGAAAACGATTTTAATTTGGATTTGAAAGTACGTATGAAGGATGACCTCTCTCTGAGAGTAGGAGGAAACGTTGGCTCAAACGGAGCCAATCAGGTATATATAGGAGCCACCTACCACAACTTGAACAATTTATCCAAGGAATTCTCACTGGATGGGCAGCTGGGACAAATCTACAACAACTTGCAGCTATCCGGACGTATTGACTTGCCAACCCGGTTGCCGACTTCGTATCGTCTGGTTGCTTCCTTATCTACCTTCGACTACCTGAAGCAGGAAAAACTGTTGAGCAAAGGAAATACTCCGATCTTCAACAAACAAAAAGAAGAGTTTGTCAAGTTGTTTGTATCCATGCCTTTCCTGAGCAGGCAAAAAGCAGAATTCGGTATCGGGGTAGGCCAGTTGGAAGACCAATACTTCCAGACGAACGTCATTGACTTTAGCTCAGACGTACGCGACGCCAGCAAATATACCATATTTGGCGGTTCGGTTGCATTGGACGGAAATACACTTAACAGCCGGCAGTTTGCCACTTCCGGACGGCATGAAAGACTTGCCGCACACATTTATACTGGGGTGGAACGGTACTATCCAGGAAACGAAGATCCCGCCTATACGGAAAACTATAAATACATCCAATCATGGCTGCAAATAGCCTATGAACTGGAAAAGTATCATACACTCAACCCTCATTTCTCGCTAGGAACCTACCTGAAGGCCTATTATTCTTCGCGTAACTTTAGCCACAATTACCGGGCTACCATGATGCAGGCTGGAGAATTTGCACCTACGGCTCACAGTAGAATCACCTACAACGAAGCATTCCGGGCTAATCAGTTTGTAGGAGCAGGTGTATGTCCAATCTACCAGTTCAACAGCGTGCTTCAGGTAAGACTAGGCATGTATGGATTCGCACCGATTTTCCCCATTCGGGAAGAAAGTGGTAAAGCACGCTATGGAAAAGTGTTCTCACAGTTCGAATATATGGGCGAACTGGATCTGGTAGTCAGACTTCCTTTCGGCTCCATATGTGCCTACCTAAATCACTATAGTTCACCGAGTAACAACTGGAATTTAGGCCTCACACTAGGCTGGCAGATATTTGGAAGTCGGTTTATGGAATAATTTTTATTGAAAAAAATCGCAGAAATATTTGGAAGTTTCGTACAAACTCCATACCTTTGCACCCGTCAAACAAAAAGGACATGGCCGCGTAGCTCAACTGAATAGAGTAGCTGACTACGGATCAGCCGGTTA
>ERZ772882.4239-NODE-4239-length-10452-cov-3.194094_pt1 | contig 10452 bp, 4 predicted proteins | sample MGYA00580576_ERZ772882 | MGnify/ENA primary metagenome ERZ772882 (study PRJEB29015, sample SAMEA2737658) | human gut metagenome | biome: human gut; feature: human-associated habitat; material: faeces | place: China | collected 2012 ... | reverse complement strand
GGAGTAGAACCCGCAGTGAAAGTAATTCATGCAGGTTTGGAATGTGGTATTATCGGTGCTATCATTCTGGGGTTGGATATGATTTCATTTGGTCCGACATTGCGTTCGCCGCACTCACCGGATGAAAGAGCTTTGATTCCTACCGTACAGAAGTTCTATGACTTCCTGGTGGCTACATTAGCACAGACTCCGACGAAATAAGGATTCTTTTCCTATTTATATATAGGTATCATATAGTAAAAAGGCATGGAAGATTATCTTCCGTGCCTTTTTGTCATATTTGCTGCCATTGAAATTATAATTCTGCCTTATAACAAATAAATTAATTGATGCAAATCAATTAATATGCTATAAAACATAAATTTCTTTCCTTTTTCGGCTCAATCTATAAACAATGGTCGTATTTTTGTGTTATAAAACATGTAATTAGGAGGATAACAAAATGAAAAAGTTAGAAAGATTGTTTAGAAAGATCGGCAATGCCGATGTACATGTTTGGGGATACTCAACACTTGGCATACTCCCCAAAGAGAAGATTTAAGTTTTTTAGTTTTCAGGTATTAGTAATTTTAAAGGTTTAAAGATTATGGCAAAGAAAATGAGTTCATTAATTAGAAAAATCCTCAGTGAAGTAGGTCGCAACGAAATGCTTTCATGGGGGTACAGAATTGAAAAATGAGATTCAGTACATTAACTAAGCTTGAGTGGGGATGCGTTATTGAAAACGTTATCCCCACTTTTTATTCTGTCATTTAGGCTGTATAGTGGTTAATCCGCGTTCTTTATCTTTCTGTTTTCCATGTTCCGATAGTTCTTGTCGCACTATCAAAGTTTACCCCCACTTTTATTATTTTCCAGTCTCCCACCTGATAGGGAATGGCATACTCCTTACTATTAATCTGCGCCAATGCTTCTTCCGGTGTACCGTCCACTTTAAATTCAAAGACATAAAGGGTATCTTGTAATTTTACAATGGCGTCAGCCCTTCCGATAGCTGTATCTACTTCCACATCTATATATTGCCCCATCAGCCTGAAAAATAGATAGAAGATGGTTTGGTAATGTTTCTCTTCTTTATTATTTAACTTATTAGGGATAGAAGCGAAGAAGGACTTTAGTCTTTCCAGGCATCCATCCAAATTTCCGGCACGTAAGTCTTTAATAAATGATACTATATAAAATGTATTCTCTCGTGCGGGCAAATGTACATAAGCAGGCATGAGAGATTCGAGAAATCCTTTCCTGACTTCCTTGTTGGGGTAAGCTAGGGTATAGAGCTGAAAACTCGGGTCATATCCTTTAATAGTGAGATAGCCGCTTTGATAAAGTACTGGAAGAGGGTCGGTAATTCTATTAGTGGGAGCATCAAATTGTTCTGCTGTAGCAGTAGTGTCATCCAACTCACGGATATCAAAGTTACTTTCTTGCAGGAGATCTATCAAAAAAGTGGGAGTACCGGTAGAAAACCAAAAATTCTCATAACTTTTTTGGGCAAATGCGTTGAATAAACTAAACGGATTATAAATGTCTTTGCTATTCTTACTAAAATGATATCCGTCATATTGTTGTTTCAGATGAGTACAAGCTTCTTCATATGTTTCGTTATTGGCTTGAGCCATCTGTTCGATATCGATTTGCAGTGTGTGTACCTCTTGTTCGGTAATGCCGCATATAGCGCTATATTCATCCCACATACTGATATTTTGCAAGTTGTTCAGTTCGCTAAAGATACTCATTTGACTGAATTTGCTGATACCTGTGATAAAAAGGAAACGGATATATTGGCCTTGCGCTTTCAAAGGGCTGAAGAAATCGCGCATAATATCACGAATTTCTATTTGCAATTCCGTATTGTTATTACTGTCCAGCATGGGAGCATCATATTCATCTACAAGTATCACAACCGGTTTGCCGGTCTGTGTATATGCGCGTTGTATGATTCCCTTTAAACGAAGGCTGAAAGTCGTTTCTCCTTCTTCGCGTCCATATAATTTTTCCCATTGCAGTAACTGGTAATTAATGACGGCTGATAACGCTTCGGCAGTCATATATTTACTCACACTGAAATCAATATGTAGCACCGGATAAACAGCCCATTCTTTTTCCAGAGTTTCCATTGCCAATCCGTTGAACAAGTCTTTCTTTCCGGAAAAATAAGCTTCGAGTGTAGATACTAGCAGACTTTTCCCGAATCGTCGGGGACGGCTTAAAAAATAAACCTTATTTGTGTTTGTCAAACGGTAAATTAACTCCGTTTTATCAACGTACACATAACCATTATTTCGCAAATCTTCGAAATTCTGTATTCCTATCGGGTATCGTCTGAATCTCTCGTCCATCTAAATTACATTTTTATATGAAACATAGACAAAGATAGAACTAAATAGGGGAAAATCAAAGATCAAAAAGTATATTGTTGTTTTCTTCCATTTTTATTTTCGTATTTCTTTTCACATAATATACTCTTGTTTTCTTCCCATATTACGATACATTCTTTTAGCTCCTCACCTGTTTTATTTCTATTTGTGTATATATCGGTCTCATGGTGAAAAAATGACCTTCTTAAAAAGGGAATATTTAAACAGTCAGGAAGGCGCTAATGCCAACATCATATAAATATAGAATGAAAAAGCTTCGGCATTTGTAACTATGATATTTACTCTTTTTATGAATTGGATGGTTTTGTGATTAAATTGAAGCTGTCTTGATCTTAAACTGGTTATTTGGTAACTTTATTGAAATTTGATGATTCATTATGCTATTGTTATCATGTTTGTTATTGTCGATAAACTAGAGAAAAATAGCCTCCCTATGCCTCTTTTATTACTTTTTTGCCGGTGATAAATAAGTTCCTCGGTGAGGAAAGAGTCGTTGGTTTAAAAGGAACATCCCGTTGGTTTTAAACCAACGAAGGTTTTGTTGGTAAGAAAAGATGCATATTTCACGTACCTTTATGTAATATTAGTCTATGTTTCTGCATATTATTACACTTATTTATGCGAATTATTTGCTGGTTCACTATTTTTTGATCAACTGAATTTCTAATATAATCTTAAAAATCGAACATTGCTGTCTCTTTTTCAAATTTGGTATCAGATGAAATAAGACAATTATTGAAAATTAATTGAAAAAGAATAAATCTTTAAACTTTTATTCCTTACTTTGTTATTTATACAGATATATATCAAACTTAAACTGGAAAGATTATGAAAATAAGGCAGATTTGTATGCTGGTGCTATTATGTCTGGGAGTGATTCCGGCAGTGCAGGCACAAACTTACGACAAATTATGGAAACAAGTGGAGCAGGCAGAAAAGAAGAGCCTGCCTGAGACTGTGATAAAACTGACTGGCGAGATTTATCAGAAAGGGGAGAAAGAAAAGAACTCTCCACAAATGCTGAAAGCGTATATGTGGCGGATGAGATACCGGGATATGCTGACCCCAGATAGCCTGTATACGAACCTGAATGGTTTGGAACTGTGGGCAAAGCAAACTGACCAACCCATGGACCGAGCTGTATTACATTCGCTGATAGCCGAGATTTATTCAATGTATGCTTTTAACAATCAATGGCAACTCCGGCAACGGACAGAGATTGTAGGTGAAGCTCCTTCGGCAGATATGAGGGAGTGGACAGCAAACATGTTTGTAGAGAAAGTGAGAACAAACGTAAAGGAAGCAATGGCGGATTCCGTACTATTGCTTAACACATCTTCACGTACTTATATTCCTTTTGTTGAGTTGGGCGAAACAAGTGAATACTATCATCATGATATGTATCATCTGCTGGCTCCCCGCGGTATTGTAGCTTTACAGCAGGTAGCGGGATTGGATCGTGCCACTCCGGTGGAAGATATTTCGGAAGATTCGTCTGCTGAAAAAGAATCTTCGGTGAAACAGGATATTATAGCAATTTATGGAAATATGATTGCTGCTTATAAAGCATCCGGTTTGAAAGAAGGCTATGTGTTGACAGCGCTCAGCTATTTAGAGTGGAGACGTGATTCAGATAGAAACATCCGGCCTTTCGGACTGAAGAAAGGATTGTCGGGATTAACAGAAGATACCTACGTTACTGCACTGAATGAACTGAAAAGCAGATTTAAATCAGAGAGTATTTGTGCTGAAGTTTATTTGGCCCAGGCTCGCTATGCGATTGAAAAAGAACAGCAAACGTCAGCTTTGCAGCTTTGTGATGAGGCCATCCGTTTATACCCCGGTTATCGTAGAATTAACGCTCTGAAGAATTTGCGCGAAGATATCCTGTCACCGTTTCTGAATGTAACTGCGGCTGCAACAGCTTTCCCTGGTGAGGAAATCGAAATAAGAGCTTCGCACAAGAATCTGGATGGATTTACACTTCGTCTTTATCAGGCAAAGAAGTTGATAAAGGAACAGCACTTTGCAGTTCTTCGTCCCGAAGACTACCGGACGCAGGATACGGTATTTACCTTTAAAGCGCCGGAAGTCGGACAATATGTAATGCGTATCGTTCCGGATATTCGTGCCAAGAGAGACAGTGAAAGCAAATTCAATGTGACACGTTTCAAAGTATTGACCTGCCGTTTACCGGGAAATCAATATGAGGTAGTGACGCTGGACGGACAAACGGGACACCCTATACCGAATGCGAAAATAACTCTTTATACGAATGACGAAAAAGTATTGCAGGAATATACAACCGGGGCAGATGGCAAAGTTGTCTTCCCCTGGAAATCCGAATACAGATATTTGAAAGCTGCTAAAGGTATCGATACCGGTATGCCGTTTCAAAGCATTTACGGTGGAAGTTATGGATATTACGGAGATGAAAACAAGGTCTCCGAAGGAATGACTTTGTTGACGGACCGTTCTTTGTACCGTCCCGGTCAGACCGTATATGTGAAAGGAATTGCCTATGTACAGAAATCTGATACGGCAGATGTACTTCCGAACAAGGACTATACTGTTGTTTTGATGGATGCAAATAATCAGGAAGTTGGACAGAAAGCGGTTCGTACCAATGAATTCGGCTCGTTTACTGTCGATTTTGCATTGCCATCCGCTTGTCTGAATGGGATGTTTTCGTTGAAAGCCGGCGAGGGAAGAACGAATATTCGCGTGGAGGACTATAAACGTCCGACGTTTGATATTACTTTCGACAAGCAACAGGGCAGTTATCAATTGGGCGATAAGGTAGAGGTGAAAGGTAAGATACAGTCTTATAGCGGTGTGTTGCTGCAAGACCTTCCGGTAAAATATACAGTGAAGCGTTCTGTTGTCGATCTTTGGAGACTGGCGGAAAGTACGCAGATTGCTTCCGGTGAGGTAATTGCCAATGAGGACGGGGAATTTACGATTCCGGTTTTTTTGGAAGAAAATAACGCCTATAAGAATAATACCAGAATCTATTACCGCTACTCGATAGAGGCTACTGCAACCAATGTAGCAGGTGAAACACAGTCGTCTACAGATGTGATAGCAGCAGGTAACCGTTCACTGACTCTACAAACAGAATTAAAAGAGAAGACCTGTAAGAATCAACCGTTTAACACTGTATTTAAGGTACAGAATCTGAATGGGCAGCCTGTTGAAGTAAAAGGTACATTCTCCCTCTATCAGGCGAAAGATGCGGACTTCAAGCAACTGGACGAGAATCCGGCTGCAACAGGTACATTTACTTCCAACGAAGAAATGACGATTGAGTGGGGAAACCTTCCTTCCGGACCGTATGTGTTGAAAGCTGTCGTAAAAGATGGACAGGGCAAAGAAGTGACGGCTGAGGCCAACACCATTCTTTTCTCCCGCGAAGATAACCGTCCGCCGGTAGAAACGACCGTTTGGTTCTATGAGGCAAATACGGAATTTGATGCAACGCATCCGGCCGTGTTCTGCTTCGGAACTTCGAAAAAAGATGCTTATGTGATGATGAATGTATTTTCCGGTAATAAGTTGCTGGAAAGCAAGACTATGAATCTGTCCGACACAATTGTACATTTTAAATATCCATATCAGGAAAGCTATGGTGACGGAGTACTGGTAAGTTTCTGTATGGTAAGAGACGGACAAGTCTATCAGGAACAGGCAAGGCTGAAAAAGCGTCTGCCGGACAAGACATTGACCATGAAATGGGAAGTATTCCGTGATAAACTGCGTCCCGGACAGAAAGAAGAATGGAAACTGACTATTAAGACACCGCAGGGACAGGCTGCCGAGGCAGAAATGCTAGCAACTATGTACGATGCTTCGCTGGATAAGATATGGAATAGAAAACAGAATTTCAGTGTATTCTATAATCAGATCATCCCTTATTCTAGTTGGATGGGCGGATATTTCGGTAATAATTCGTTCAATTACTGGTGGAATAATAAATACTTCAAAGTACCGACAATGGAATATGACTATTTTGTGACGCAGGGAACGATGTCGATGGACCAGGCGTTGAATGGAATGGTGCCGGGAGTGATGGTCAGAGGATATGGCGTGCAAAAGCAGGCCTCAATGACGGGCAGTATGATGATACGGGGCGTTTCGAGAAGTAAGGCGGAAGCAAAATATGTACCTGCTTTGGCTGGAAGTGTTGCTGAGGATGCGGTATTTGAATCAGAGTTAGTGTCAGTAGAGGCAGGCAAGCAGGACAGCGCATCCGAAGAAGAAACCCTTCCCGAAGCTCCCGCCGATTTGCGTACGAACCTTGCGGAAACAGCCTTCTTCTACCCGCAACTTCGTACCAATGAACAAGGCGAAGTTTCCTTCTCCTTCACTATGCCCGAAAGCCTGACCCGCTGGAACTTCCGCGGTTACTCTCATACCAAAGGTATGCTGATGGGCACACTGGACGGTGAAGCCACTACAAGCAAAGAATTTATGCTGACTCCTAATCTGCCTCGTTTCGTACGTGTCGGAGATAAGACATCTGTTGCCGCCTCCATTTCCAACATGACCGGAAAGCCGCAGGCCGGTACGGTGAGCATGATTCTCTTTGATCCGATGACGGAAAAGGTAATCAGCACACAAAAACAGAAGTTTACCGTAGAGGCCGGAAAGACAATCGGCGTCAGTTTCATGTTTACCGTGAGTGATAAATACGAGATACTGGGATGCCGGATGATAGCCGACAGCGGTACCTTCAGTGATGGTGAACAGCAGCTACTTCCCGTGCTTAGTAATAAAGAGCATCTGGTAGAAACGCTTCCGATGCCTGTCCGTGGAGAAGAAACACGTACTTTCTCTCTTGACAGCCTGTTCAATCATCATAGTAAGACGGCAACCGACCGTAAACTAACCGTTGAATTTACCGGAAATCCTGCCTGGTATGCTATTCAGGCATTGCCTTCATTGAGCCTTCCGGAAAATAATAATGCCATTTCGTGGGCTACCGCTTACTACGCAAATACACTGGCTTCCTACATCATGAACAGCCAGCCACGTATTAAAGCCGTATTCGATAGCTGGAAGCTACAGGGGGGAACCAAAGAAACCTTCCTGAGCAACCTGCAAAAGAACCAGGAAGTGAAGAATATCCTGTTATCCGAATCTCCGTGGGTACTCGAAGCGCAAACGGAAGAACAGCAGAAAGAACGTATCGCCACTCTGTTCGATCTGAACAATATCCGTAGCAACAACATTGCCGCATTGACAAGATTACAGGAGTTGCAGAATTCAAGCGGAGCATGGTCGTGGTATAAAGGTATGACCGGTAGCCGTTACGTCACTACCTACATTGCCGAATTGAATGCCCGTCTGGCTATGATGACGGGTGAACAACCAAGCGGCACGGCGCTTGCCTTGCAGAAGAATGCCTTTACCTATCTCCATCAGGAAGCTCTGAAGGAATATAGAGAAATTCTCAAAGCACAGAAAGACGGTGTGAAGTTTACAGGTGTTTCCGGAAGTATCTTGCAATATCTATATCTGATCGCTCTGTCCGGCGAACAAGTTCCGGCTTCCAATAAAGCCCCCTATACTTATTATCTGTCCATGATAGGCGAAATGCTTCCGACCGCTTCGATGGATACGAAAGCGATTGCCGCTATCATTCTGGATAAGGCCGGACGGAAGAAAGAAGCTCAGGAGTTCATCGCTTCACTGAAAGAACATCTGACGAAAACGGACGAACAGGGAATGTTCTTCGCCTTCAATGAAAATCCCTATTCCTGGGGTGGAATGAAAATGCAGGCTCATGTAGACGTAATGGAAGCACTGGAACTGACAGGCGGAAATAACGATACCGTAGAAGAAATGAAACTCTGGCTGCTCAAACAGAAACAGACCCAACAGTGGAATTCTCCGGTAGCTACTGCCGATGCTGTCTATGCCTTACTGATGAAAGGCGTAAACCTGCTCGACAATCAGGGAGACGTGCGTATTGTCATTGCCAATGAAGTGCTGGAAACTGTCTCTCCAAGCAAGACTACCGTACCGGGACTGGGCTATATCAAACGCTCGTTTACACAGAAGAATGTAGTGGACGCCCGTAAGATAGAAGTCGAAAAGAGAAATCCGGGCATTGCGTGGGGAGCCGTTTATGCGGAATATGAATCACCCATCAAGGATGTGAGACAACAGGGAGGAGAACTGAATGTGCAAAAGCAACTGTATGTGGAACGTATGGTGAACAATGCTCCTCAACTACAGCCTATTACAGAAAAGACCGTTCTTCAGGTAGGCGATAAAGTAGTTTCCCGTTTGAGCATTCGTGCAGACCGTGCGATGGACTTCGTACAGTTGAAAGACCAGCGGGGCGCCTGCTTCGAACCGATCGGCAGCGTATCCGGTTACAACTGGAGTAATGGAATCGGCTATTACGTAGACATCAAGGATGCTTCCACCAATTTCTTCTTTGATCATTTAGGAAAAGGAGTGTATGTGTTGGAGCATAGCTATCGTATCAGCAGAGTAGGAACCTATGAGACAGGTTTGGCAACCATGCAATGCGCCTATGCGCCGGAATACGCTTCGCACTCGGCTTCGATGACAATTATTATTAAATAACGCACAGAGAAGATTTCTTCTCCACCGGTGAGCAGGGCACTCGCCACCGATGAGGAAGGTGTTCCCCACCGATGAAGGCTGCCTTCATCGGTGGGGAACTTTTTGTTGATGAATACTGCGCTGCAGGAGTTGTCACAGGGTAAAGTATTTTCTCAAACGGTGTTAATCTATGTAATCTGTGATGAAAAACTCATCTAAAACTCCTACATTTGTGGACCAAAATAAAATATATCACATGAAACGTACTTTACTATTGATATTTACTCTGCTTACTGTCACTTTGGCGGCTGTTGCCCAACCCCGTATTTCCTCTAACAAGGAGACGCACAACTTTGGACAAATAGAATGGAAAAAGCCGGTAACAGTAGAATATACCATCACCAATACCGGAAACGAGCAGTTGGTGCTGACCAATGTCACGACATCCTGTGCCTGTGCCGTAGCCGACTGGACAAAGGAACCCATTGCTCCGGGTGCCAAAGGAACTGTGAAAGCCTCTTTTGACGCGAAAGCGCTGGGACGTTTTGACAAGTCGATAGGCATATACAGCAATGCCACTCCGAATCTGGTTTATCTGAAATTCACCGGTGAGGTAGTGCAGGAAATCAAAGATTATTCAAAACTTCTTCCGTATGCCATCGGCAATATCCGCATTGACCGTGACGAGTTCTCCTTCCCCGATGTCTATCGCGGACAGCAACCGTCCATGACGTTCAGCATTGCCAATCTTTCCGACCGTCCGTACGAACCGGTATTGATGCACCTGCCTCCTTATCTGAAGATGGAAGCGGAACCTAAAGTACTGCTGAAAGGTAAAAAAGGAACGATCAAGCTGACACTGGATGCCAGCCAGCTGCAGGACTTCGGACTGACACAGACCTCTGTCTACCTGTCCCGTTTCTCCGGTGATAAAGTGAGTGAAGACAATGAGATACCCGTTTCGGCCATTCTTCTTCCTGATTTCTCGCGTATGACGGAGAAAGATTCTTTGAATGCTCCTTCCATCCACATCTCGGAGACGAATATTGACCTGAGTATTCCGTTGATCAAGAAGAATAAAGTCAGCCATGATATATTGATCGCTAATGCGGGCAAAACCCCGTTGGTCATCAGCAAGCTACAGGTATTCAACTCTTCTGTAGGAGTAAGACTGAAAAAGACGGTCATTCCGCCGGACGGAATGACCAAGTTGAAAGTGACGATCCACAAGCGGGATGTAGGTAATAAGAAACATCATTTACGTATCTTGATGATTACAAACGACCCGTTGCGTCCGAAAGTTGAAATAAATATCAAACGCTAACTCTTATTATCATGGAACATCCTGAAAATAACGAAGAATATAAAGGACTCGTTGTCAATAAAGGCATCGAACAGCCCTCATCCGTGAATCCTTATTTGAAACGTAAGCCCAAAAAGCGTCAGCTTTCGGTAGCGGAATTTGTAGAAGGTATTGTGAAAGGCGATGTCACTATTC
>ERZ772882.4237-NODE-4237-length-10454-cov-5.882104_pt1 | contig 10454 bp, 8 predicted proteins | sample MGYA00580576_ERZ772882 | MGnify/ENA primary metagenome ERZ772882 (study PRJEB29015, sample SAMEA2737658) | human gut metagenome | biome: human gut; feature: human-associated habitat; material: faeces | place: China | collected 2012 ... | reverse complement strand
CACATGGCGGCTCACCATGCCGGAAAGCCCGCCTGCAAAGGTATTGCCGGGTGTGGTTTTTGTGGCAGCAGTTGAAGCGGCGGCTTTTGCAGCGCCCAGTCCCATAAAGGCTTTGCCGATTTCAAAGCCGCGGAAAGCCAGCAATGCCTCGGATAGCATCGAGCCGGGCGAGCGCGAAACGCCGATGCCCAGTGAATGTAGGATGCCGTTCAGTTTGGTACTGACTTTCATAAAAGCGATAGCACACAGCAACCACAGAAACAGATTGCCGGATACAGCATCCTTGCCCTGCGCGTTCACGGCGGCAGCAGCCTCATCCTCGGTCAAAGCAAAAGCGACCGGGCAGTACAGGAGAGCAAGGCTGACAGCGGTGAATAAAGAAAAAAGAGTTTTTTTCACGTAAAAAATCTCCTATAAGGACAGAGGATTAGCGAGAAATTCCCCGACCATATTGACGAACAGCTTCAAGCACCATGCGTTCATAATCAGCAGCAGAAGCTGCCCGCCGAACATCCTGCACCAGCTTTTGAAAATGTTGTTTGTGCCGCGCGCCGCACCCATGGCAAAGGCAAGCGGCGCAGTAAAGACCAGAATTCCCAGCACAACATATCGCTCGGCAGCTTCCAAAAGCAGCTTTAAGTAATTCCATGCAAGAATCACAACAAGAATCAGAGCAATCAAGGTTACCGAGCCGTTGGCAATCACGCCAACGATGACGAGCAGCACGGAATTGAAGTCTCCGAACTGCACGCCGGGCAGGCTGCTGTCCAGAATCCAGTTGTAGGGTGTGCCGCCGATCTGTAAGGCAAGGTTGACGATGTCATCGCAATACCAAATCAGCAGCAGGAAAATTACAGAACGCACCACCAAATTGATGGGATTCTCGGTATCAATGTCAAACCCGGCACCATAGCAGCGGTAAAGCTGCCACACAAGGTTCAGCAACACCAACCCGATGGCGGTCCAGATGAAAATCTCATACATGGCAGAAGCAGCAGGGAAGTATCGCTTGAACGTGTCCATATTGCAGCCCAATGCGCCGAGTACCGATGTTGATGCCAGATCCAGCAGGTTCATCACCTGTGTTGCCAGCCAATCCACAATGCCGTCTAAAATGCCCAAAGGCCGTCACCTCCTTCTTGTGAGCAGGGGAGTAGTTACGGATTCCAAGTGCCGCCCTGAAAGAACGGTGTGACGTAGGCCATGATGAAGCCAAGACCGTTCAGAATTGCCCAAGTGATGGCAATGCGCTTGAGCCATGCGCGGGAGTCGTCCACGGTCTTGCCGTTCTTGGAAAAGTTCATCAGCAACAGGGCAACGGCGGCGCAGACCACGGCTGTGACGGTAGAGATAGAGATAATCTGCGAGTAGACATCTTGCATGATCTCGCTGGCTTTCGTCCAGACGGTGGTGCCGGTTGTGGCTGCGTTATTATCCTCACCGGTTGCAAAAGCGGGCATCGCGGTCAGTATGCTGCACATGGCAGCGCAAAGGGCTGCTTTCATGCGCTTATGAGAACAAGAACGTGTGTTTTTCTTAGTCATTGAAACCTCCTGTGTGCAGTCATTGAAACCTCCTGTGTGCAAAAATGCTTTAAGAATCGCCAAAAGTAGACCATTACCATGATAACAAATTGGCTGTGCAGGAAAAAAGGCTTTCGCTCTGCGGATTTAATGCGAATGTTATGCAGAATCATTTGGGCAGCAGCAAATTGGTAATATTCTCACATTCCTGGGACGTGTAGCCCCATAAAATAGAACTGAGCACTTCGATGGCTTCATCCCGGTGGACATAGTAGGTACGCAGGGAAATGGTGATGCCTTTGGATTCAAGCGCTTGCAAAATAGCATTTGCGTTCTCACACTGCTGCGGCGAAAGGTAGGCATAGTACAAGATCCAGTAGTAGAATTCTCCCTTTTTGTGCTTGCGGCGCATCAGGTCAATGGCGGCGTCGATGATCTGCATCATCTTTTTGCTGCGCTCCAGGGCGCGGGCATAGTTTTCCAGCCGGTTGCCGCCCTTATTGACCTCGCTGTCCACAAACAGTGCATCCGTAGACAACCCGTACTCAGCCTTGAATTCCTCCTGCAAATCGAGATCGGATACTTCCAAATTCCACATAACATCCCGATACTTCCTCAAAAGTGTCCGAGTGTCGTGGTAATGCGGGGATACATTGGATTTTTGTCTTTTGAATGGCATAAAAATACTCCCTGTTTTGTTTGTCGAAAGAATTCTTTCAATTACTAAACAGAGAGAAAGAAACGATTTTGATGCACTTTTAGAAAATGATTTTATATTTCAAGAAAAAACTTTATTGCAATCACTACAATAAGTGCGATTGCAATAGAGCCTGAGGTTTGAATTCAATCGAATAAACATAACAGCTTTTTGGTGTGCCGAAAATAAGATGAATTATTCAGTGAAAATCACAATTGAAAGCCATCAGGATTTTTTGTAGAATTAAAGAAGAAATACTTTACGCAGTATGGTAACATTTTTTGACAGGAATATCAAGAAAATTGTGCCCTAAAAGGAGGAATTCAAATGGCAGTCAAGGAAATTTTGGATGCTCTGGGCGAAAATCCAACACAAGCAGTATACAATGAAGGCAAAAACTTTGTTACGAGAAAAATTAAATTGTATATCGATAAGGAGAAGCTTGAAAATTACGTGAAAGAGGCATACAATCGGCAGACAATCGTTTACGCCTCGAAGAAATTCGCCTACGAGGGATTCATGGAGTATATCAGCAGTAAAGCATTTATAAATGAAGTGGAAGAAATCCTTGTAGAAACGGACTATGTTAAAAGAGAAAAACGAAAAAGTGAGTTGATTGCAGAGGGTATTAGCTACATTGAAAAGAGCGATACGATTGCACGGGAGCAGGCAAAAGAGTTGATGCTTATCGGCATCGAAGCGGTGCTGAAATATATGAGCAAGCAAATTGAGCCTTCTCTGAGAATGGTTATTAACAATCAGGCAGGCGATATTATTTGTCAAGTCAAAAAGGAACTTAATGAAGCAATTCAAAAACTTATACAAGAGCTTATGCCCAAAAAACGTAAGGTGAAGCCTTGCCCTGTTCAACCGCAGAATATTAGCAATGAACTGATTCCGCCGATTGAATATGTAGGCAGTGAAAAAGTTCCTGAAAATGAAGAGTACGCCTATGATGAGGCCGACGAAAAGAAAAGCATATATCCGATGCTGCGAATTTTGAAAGAACACCAGGAATGTCGATTCTTTCAACTTGAGGGAATCGGGGCACAGACCTGTGGCGGCGTAGGAAAGACGTATACCCTGTATGGGGTGATGAATCAGGTGAACAACGCAGGGAAAAATCCGGCGGTTTATCTGTTGTTAAAGAAGGTTTACAGCGGGTTCTCCGATGAAAGTCGGAGCGGAAATCGACTTTTGGCAGAGGTTAAAAAGCAGTTGGAGGAAGACGAATGCAATAATGCGCTTCTTCTTTTGGATGGCTATAACGAATTACCGTCAATCACTTGCCAGATGAATTTTATTCTGGATATCGCATCGTACCAGGAACAGTATCCGAATAGTACTATCGTAGTAGCTAGCCGCACAAAAATGCAGTATGCTGATGCACATGCTTTTGTAAGTGGTGATGCCGATTATGCCTCGCTGGAAATCTTAAATGAGCTCAAGCACTGCTACATTCTGGTGTTGGAAAGGGCTGCAATAGAGAAAGCGATTGGTGCTAAAATCGAGACGCAGGAAGAATATGAAACATTGTCTACGCCGTTCTACATAACATTGTACAAAAATACAGATTATTCTATTACAAGAGAATATACAAAAAGATGGGTTACAAAGGCACAAGAGCAATCTTATAAGGAAAGAAAGAAAAGCAAGACAGCGTTGCTGATTGCACAGATGATTCGGGAAATAGAAAAACTGGGGGAGGGTCAAGGAACTGATAAGACGGAACGAAAGGCTTTTGTCTTGACCAAAGTATTTCCGGTTATCGGCTACCAGCTTTATCAAATTGCAATCGTACAGGAGGATTTGGCAAATAGTGGAGCTATTCTTTCTGAACGGAAAGTTACGCTGAAAACGCTGCACGATATCATCTATCAGATGCTGGACTTTTTTAAAGACTATCCAGAAACACTACAGGAATTCCCGGAGTACGAAGACGAGACGGACTTAAATAATTTATTTGAGGCATGGAAGGCTTTTTTTGTAGCTAAAAAAGATGCAGAAACCAAAAATCCGTTTGGTAGCACGGAAAAAGAGTTGAACGCTTACATTCCTGTTACCGAGATGCCATTTGATATTCTTACCTATGATGCAAGCAAAGGCAAGAAAATATTTTCGTTTTCACATGATAACTATCGGGATTTTTTTGCGGCCTTCCACATTGCAAATATTTATTGGATGCTTTTACACAGCCGCTACGATTGGAAAACGTTAGACGAATTGCAGTATAAGATTTTCTGCTTGCAGCTTGATGCGACAGAACGTTCTGTTCTTATTATGGCGATAGAAATCCTAAACAACTATTATGGTGTAGGACTTCAACTTAAAGATAGTACGTTCTACACAAAAATCGATGAATTCCTGCGGCACGATATGGATTCGGTAGCGCGTCTGACTGCTTTAAATATTGCAATTCGCTTTATCGAGACGAATCTATCTGTGGAAGATGAAAGTGGTTCTAGGCCAAAGGATTACGAGAAAAAAGATTTGCATGACCGCTTTGTAACATTTTGCAACATGTTCGAATGCCAAAAAAATGAGTGTGTCCGAAATATTTATGCTACGTTTTATACGTATGTAAAGTGTCTTCTGGCGCGCGATTCACGTGTGGGACGCGGCGAAGGCAAGGATTTGTTAAGAAGCTTAGACATTGCTGCTGAGGCAAAGAAAGCGGAAAAAGACCTACATGTAGCACGCGCAGACGGGTGTATGCAGATTGGCCTGATACTCTCCAGCGCAATGGATCAGTTCTTGAATGCAGAGGGCACGGAAAAACTGCTTGAGGATGTTTGGGAAAAGGCCCAAGACTGGCTTGAACTTACAAACCGTATCAACCAGCTGCTGGAAAATTGCGAAAAGCGCCGGGACACAGCGGAAATCAAGGAAGCACTGAAGAATGAATTTGGCGAAAAATGCCTTGCAAACAAAGAATTTTTTGATTGCACAGCAGAACTCCTCACCATGCTTCATACAGCAAAGAATAAGTATGATGCTGAAACAGATGAAACATGGAAGAAAATCTATGGCCTGGGGTATATCAGCAAAGCAATGTTGATTTTCGCTGCATTGGGCAGCAGCGTTGGTGCCATGAATCGGATTGCTCTGATGTTTATGAATCAACAGGATGAGTGCGAGCAGGACAGTCGACTGGCGCTTTACAAAACAAATCCGCCGCGAGTAAAGGGAGTTGATTACACAGACAATTATCTTACAGCATGGAAAATATTCTACGCGGGCACATGTATCTTCCGCTCCACGCAGGGGTATTCTCGCTTAAAGGTTGGAGAGTTTGTATTTAAAAATTTTGTTAGCTTCGAAAATGGAGTTCCTGTTCAGCGGGTGACGCAACAGTGTGTACCGAAAGAACCGGAGGTTGATGACAACAACTTTACACTAATGCTGGAGCATATCGATATTGCAGAGCGCAATCATGCTGTGATGTCGACTTATTGGCGTGGTCGTGCCAGGCAGGAGCATGGAATTCGCGTACATGATACGACAGGCTTCTATGAGAGCAATGCAGTTCAATGTTTTGATGCAACAAATGTTTCCAAGATGGATTTTGAAGAGCAACGTAGCAGCAGAAAACCATTGCCGTATACCAAGATGGTGAACTTGATTGAATTGGTGGGCTACCCTGATAAAATTCCTTCTGGCGAGCGGCTGGATCAAGTTCATGAATTTGTTATGCAGGCCATCCAGAGTCGTATCCAAGAGTATAAGGCGTTGGATTACAAAATTAATAGCGAAAGCTACCATGCGTCTACAGCAGATTTCAGGTATGAGATTGGCCGATATAAGCGAGCACTTTGCAAACGTGGTGATTCCAGCCAAAAGATAAATGAAGTTATACGATTAGAAAAAACGATTTGAAAGGGAATGATGTATAAAACAAGTGCTTTCAAAACGAATTGAGCGATTATATATTGATTTTTTCGATTTTATGTGAGACAAATTAGTGGCCTATGAATGATATAGGATTAGTAATTCAAAAAAATCAATTATAAATCATAGACACTGCAAAGTGTTCAACTAGAAGGAGGTGTTATATATAGCTGTGAAATAGTACGTGGGCTACCGATATATTGGAAGTATGCGAAATGGGTGGAATCGATTTGATCGACTCCACCCATTTTATGTGTTGTGTGTTAGTGCCGCCCTTTCCCGACAAAATACTCCGGCTGTAACATTGTGTTTGGCGTGTATAATAATATCATCAAGTGCTACAAGTATTTATACTTATGCAGCTGAAATGCCATACACTGATTGGCACGTGATATGAGAAATTCGTTCCTAGAGTAAGCGGGCCTCCTATACGATTAATATAGTCAATAGGACGATTACTTTATGAGAAGAAGGTATTAATAGGTATAGCGAAGAAGCCACTGTGTTAGATTCTGATACATGATAATGTTACGTGTTTTCAGAAAGCTCAGAAGAGTACTTATTTATCGCAATTCGATAAAGATTTACCTTTTCATCCTCGAAACTTACCCTATGCAATCTGATGTCTTCAAATTTCTGATAGATATTTTTGTAAATAATTTGGTGTGCTGCATTATGAATAGATTCGGTGCTGTAGGGATCCATTTCAAAGGATTCTTCAGAAATCGCTAGTTTCAAAAGGGTAAGCAAATCGTCCTTGCTAATCTGATCGATTGGCTTTTTGCTTGCTGCACTCCCATCCAAAGAAAAGAACACTCTTCCATTATCAACCATTAAGTATTTCATAAGAATTCCTCCGATCCATATAGGCTGCTTCACCAGCCTCAAGGCAATCCAACAAAACAGATTTTCGTGATATATGATTGCCTTTTAAGTCAACCAAGTCCTCACTTGAGGGATAACCCGAATACAAATGATATTCAAGTTTTCCATCACTTAAGACCTCTTTGCAGGCATAAACGATGTAATCTGGGTGAACAGAAACACCAATTGTATTATTGTGCGTTGCAATAATTACCGGAATAGTTTTTGATATGTCTTTAAGCAGGCTATCTACTCCATCTCTAAGGAATATATTGTCAAACGAAGACTCTGGTTCATCAAGAATCAAAATGCTGTTTTTCACTCCATCTGACAGTTCTTGAAGCAAATTATATTCGGAACGTTCTCCACCGGACGCAGGACTTCCATACTGGTTAAATACTTCATAGGTAATGTTAACGAAGTACTTATAATACTCCGATGCAGGAATATCCTTCTCTTTCAAAACTTGTAGGAATTTGTACGGATCATTGTACTCCTTAAATGCATCGGAGAAGACGGTCTTGCTTCGACTAACTTTCTGCATCGCCAGTGCACCCGAAAACGGACTGCTTTGGGCAACTACTCTGTAAGAATACAAATTCTGCGCTTGAATAACACGAGGCTTTTTTATCATTTTCACCACATCACGGAAGACCTGTACCTTGTGCTGATTCATGAGGATTTGGTACAAGTCTATATCTGGCACAGCGGTTGTAGAAGAGCGAACACTTAGTTCTTTCTTTACCGATGTGATAAGACTATTTACGTATTCTTTGTGCAACAAATCTGTCTTTTCTTGAATATATTGCTCTCTTAATGCAATCGCTAAACGCAGAAGCGAACGCCTACCAACATACTTTTCAACCAACTCCTTGTATTCAATTGAGCCCAGTAAAGTCTCTACGGCTTCAATCATTTCGACAAGGGCGGATAAATTTTTGATGCTAAAATTTGATTCTTGATAGAGATTTGCCTTTGAGAAGATGTCTTGCCGCTGTGCATCTTCTCCGGCCTTTTTCAGCGTCTCTAAATATTCGTCTATTTCCTTCGCATCTTGCTCCAGATTGACGGATTGCACATCATCAACAACCGCTTTGAACGGCCCCAAATAGCTTTCTGTTACAGAGTTTCCCCTATTTTTTAATGCTGCCTCGAATTTTCGCTGAGATTGCTCATCATCCGTCGATAACAACGAAAATTGTTTGATGTACTTTCCGCCGGGAAATTGCGCATTGATTTGATCGAGCGTGTAGGTCTTGCCAGACGAACGCTTTCCTAAAAGTACAGTTAATCCAGTTGAGATTTGCAAACCATTGTCGAGAATTTGGAATAGAGAGTTTCCATCTTCCGGCTTCAGTGATACTTTCGCCTTATCGGTTAATGCATATTTAAGTGACATCATATTAACGTCATCTATATCGATATAGGTCTGCCTTCCTAAAGGAAACGGAGCTTTTTCTTCAACTCTCCAATCACTAAATAGTACAGGAACTAATTTTTCGCTTCTGGACTGCATATAGATGAATTTCTTTGCGCTGCATGCCTCCCCACACTTAATATATGGGCTGATTTGGGGAACCCTCTCGAGCGGGAGTTTTGGCTCCTTCTCGTAATGAGGAATCAGGATATATTTCCCAAGATCATTAAATATTTCCATAAATTGTGCTTCGGAAATATATGAATCCTCACTTGTTCCGTTAAGGCGATAAACTTTCGCGCATTTTTCTGTGAAATCATCTATGTCAGATGGATCGGTAATGACAATCAGGTGGCCACCTTCTATATCTACTTCGATGCCAGGAAATACTTTAATGGGTAGGGCATTCGTGATATCGCTGAATTGTTGGGCATCAAATAGATTGTGATTGGTTATCGCAATCAAATCTACTTTTTCCTGTATGACATAGCCTTTTAGCTTTTCTATCGAAAACTCAAATGGTTTGTCCCTTTTGGTGGAAACCGTATGGATATGAAGATCCATCTTTTTCATGTTTAACATCTCCAATCTTTTCCGTGCTGTTTTAGGACGATCTTCTGCTTATAATTAAATATCCAATCAATCTTTAGTGTAATTATAGCAACTCTATTCCTTTATTGCAAATATTTTCGGCCGCTTTAGTTTTAGCTCGTTTATTAAACGAGCTAAAACAGAATACTATTTCCGTATTATTGAAAAAATCGAATAGTTACTGCAACACAGACAGTGAGGTGTCGCAAATATAAGCATAACTGCTATAATAGGAATTTGTACGGATGACCTTTATCATTAAAACATTGCCACCATTTACACTGACACTGATTGGGCGAACATGTTCATCTCGTACAACATCGTCAACTCGCCCAACAAGAACATCATCAAGGTAAATTTCCACGCTCATATTTGCATCGCGATTTGTATCTTCCGATGTAACAATATTTGCCGAGAAGGTATCATATTGTCCGTCCAACTTGAACTTGGCCCATGCGGTGTCAGACGCGTCAAAGCGATACGATACACTGTGAGTGGTTCCATATAAATCTTTAACAGAGGGAACTTGCTCACAATGAACACTGTCCAGACATTCCAAATTATCTAGGCGCTTAGAAATATCCCTCTTTAATCCGCCTTGCTCGATTACGCTATTGATTTCGTCTGAGGAATATGTATTTAATAGTGTTCCCTTAAGTATTTGAATTTGATTTTTCAAGTCGTCATTTTCGTTTTGCAGGCTTTGGACTTGTCCCTGCAACGTTGATTGATTTGCCTGATACTGACTGTTCTCGTCAAGAACCTTTCTGTATGCGGAAATCAGCTCATCAGTTGAGTCTGTTAAATCAGTGCCGGCAGATACATAGCTGCCAGTTTCCCCTAAAATTTGGATGACATTTCCATTTACTGTTTGGGAGATGTTCTGCACATTATGAAGTTGAAAAGCGCTTCCACCTGCTACAATAGCGGAAATGGCGGTAACTACTGCACAAATAATTTTGGTGCGGTTTTTCTCTTTCGTAATCATTTTTACACTTATCCTTCCCAGTCACCGAAGTGAATTATTCGAATCGAATATCCTTCCGCAGTTTTTAGGCGTCATCTACCTGTGATTAGCGGCCTTTCACCCGGAGAGTGCATATCCCTGCCTCATTACGGTTTTCAAATCATTTTGCCCCAAGTCCAGTTTCTTCCGCAGCTTTGCGATATGCACATCGACCGTCCGTGTCTGAATCGGCGTTGTGATATGCCAAGCGGATGACAGCAGAAGATTCCGAGAACAGATATGCCCGGAATGGTCGAGCAACGCAAGGAATAGCTGATACTCCATGGTGGTCAGATGAATCGGCTGGCCCTCTTTTTTAACGGTACAGTTGGATTCATCTATGGAAAGATTTTTATAGTATCTCATCCGGAACACCTATCATATCATAGTCATCAATAAGGGCCTGACCAATAGCCCATGCGAGGAAGAATGCTGCGCATACCAGAAAAATCGGAATCCACATTGCAT
>ERZ772882.4227-NODE-4227-length-10485-cov-2.384276_pt1 | contig 10485 bp, 4 predicted proteins | sample MGYA00580576_ERZ772882 | MGnify/ENA primary metagenome ERZ772882 (study PRJEB29015, sample SAMEA2737658) | human gut metagenome | biome: human gut; feature: human-associated habitat; material: faeces | place: China | collected 2012 ... | reverse complement strand
AGAAAGATTCCTGCCAGAATACAAAATCCCCACGCAGTCGCGGTCAATATCTGCAAGTTCGTCAGACGGCGGTACTTCGGATCGTATTTTTCCATATGCGAAAGAGCTTCTTCCATCTGTTTTGCCGTCCGAAATCTTCTTGAAACGTCCCGATCCATCGCTTTATCGACGATCCGTTTCAAGCCGTCCGCATACGGAATATCAATCTGTGACAGCGCATACGGAACACCGTTTTGAGCATCAGGCAGATACCCGCTCATCATTCGGTAAAAGACCGCCCCCAGACTGTAAATGTCCATTCTCTCATCCAGTGTTTCACTGCTTTTCCTGCCGTACATTTTGTCCATCGCACATCGGAATTGTTCCGGAGATGCATACCGTCTGCTCAGTCCCTGTACTTCCTGTGTTACCGACCCGTCCAATGAAATATTAAAATCAATAAGGCAAATGTCCCCTTCCGGCGTCACCATAATATTTGCCGGCTTAATGTCGCTGTGAAGGATTCGTGGTTTTCTCGTATGAAGATAGTCCAAAACCTCACATAACTCACGCATCCACAACAGAATCGTCTCTTCCGGAAATGTATAATTATGGTCGATATAATACTGCAGATTTTCCCCTGGGATATAATCCATCACTGTATATACGTCGTTTCCTACTTCCAGAAAATCATAAACCTGCGGCAGATATGTATGTCTAAGCTGTTTTAAGATATCGGCTTCACCTCTTACATTTACACGGTCCACGCACGTTTCTTTTATTTTCTTTATTACGATCTGTTTTTGAAGATGAAGATGATACCCGATATAGATCACTCCCATGCCGCCTGTTCCGATCTCTCGTATCACCTGATACATTCCGCTTATAATATCTCCGCTTTGCAACATAACTTCTTTCCTCATAAAGACGAAAGGCGGCTGTCCGAATCCGTTTGTTCAGACAGCCGCCTCCTTTTCAGCCTTTTCTTATTTCTGCCGTATTTTTATCAGCTTCAGACTTTTTATTTGCTTTCTTCTTTCTTTTTTCTGATCACAAAGAACCAGATCAGTCCGCCTGCTACGAGAACGATTCCGAGGATCGATCCGATAAGAAGCGGTGTATTGTTGGTATACTGAATCCATACACTTGATGTAACAAGCACTTTGTGCATTTCCGAAGTCGTTTCATTTCCCGCCATATCAAGCGCTGCTGCTTCGATCTTCTGCGGTTCTGACGCACCTTCAATCATGTAACTGATCTTTCCGCCTGCCTTTTCAAGCTCTTTCTGTGCATAAGTTGCAACTGATTTTCCGTCGATGATCACATCCACGCACTTAACTGCCGTATTGTCTGACAGGTTGATCGTCATTTCTCTCTCGTCTGCACGATAGCTTGACTCCTCGATACCTGTGATAACAACTGTCGGAGGCGTCTTATCGATTACAAAGTCGATGTTGCACTCTTTTACTTTGTTGTTCATCTTATTTGTCGCCTTGTCTTCCGAGTCGATCGTAACACTGTAGCGGCCTTCTTTTTCAAAGTTTTCTTTTTTGATCGTGTATGTATATTCTTTCCATGAACCTTCGCCGCCGCTTTGTTTTACTGTATAATCGCTGCCTGCTTTCTTCGTTCCGTCCAATCCGTAAGAGATACCGTTGAACACAAGTGAATCTACGTTCACCTCTGTAACAACAAGATCTTTCGGTTTGTTCGCATATACATCATCAAGGAACTTCTCCGTTGTCTCAGAGAAAATATAGTTTGATCCGAAACGGTTAACTGAGAACATAACCTCTTTTTCCGTTTCATTTCCGGCTTTGTCTTTAATAACCGCCGTCATAGTGTAAACGTCATCCGTCTCTTCATCATGTTTGAAATCTTCCATCTTGATGCTCTCGCCGTTTGCGATATTTGTACGGTTTCCGCTTAATTCTGTCTTGTCATGTTTCGCGCCTTTGATCGTAATATCAACGCCGCTTTCCATGTAGTTTACATCACTGTATTTCACACCGGGAGCAACTGTTCCGTTATTTGCCGATTTATCTTCGATATCGAAGAACTCAACTTCCGGATCTGTCTTATCTACCGTAAATTTATCCTGTGTGTAATCTGCCGCTGCATTTCCTGCAAGGTCTGTGTAATCAACATCAAACGTATAATCTGCGTCTGCAGAGAATGTTACGCTTGCCGTATGCACGTCTCCGTTTGTGCTCCATCCGCCAAGTCCCGGAGCTGCCACGCCGCTTCCCTGCAAAGCTGCCGTGATCTGTGCGTTGACTTCCGCTGCGTTAAAGTTATGCTCGTTGACTGTAACTGTCGCCGTTCTGTTCGCATTGAAATATCCCGGTGTAGCCGCGCTGTTGTTGTCGTAAGACACTTGGATCGTCGGAACTGTCCGGTCGATTGTAAAGTCGTCTACACGATTGTAGCTTGATGCATTTCCTGCAAGGTCTGTCGTCTCAAGCGTAAATGTGTAATCTCCGTCTGCCGCAAACGTTACCTGACATGTATGTGTCGCATCGTCAGATACTCCTGCGTTCGCACTGTGTGTCCATCCGCTGATCGCCGGCTGTGTGCCGTCTGTGTTCGTGATGTTGAAACGAACTGCGGACTCGTCAAAGTTTCTCTCTGTCACAACAACCGTTGCCGTTCTTACGTCTTTGTAGTATCTCTCGTTGAGAGGTGTGTTCAAGTCGTACGTTACGGCGATTGTCGGGTGAGTGATGTCGATCTTAAGATCTTTCGTCGCCTCTGTTTCATGTCCTGCATTATCAACAACTTTTACATAAATCTCAACATCATTGCTGTTATTTAAACTTGCCGTCACTGTTTCATTTTTCACAAGCGACTGCACGCGCCCGTCTAATATTGTCAAACCTGCTTTCTGCGCGCTTTCCTGATTATTTTTACTATAATCAATCTCTAATTCCTTATTATAATTTCCTGACTGTGTCACCGCACCGTCTTTGCGCACCTCGTAATAAACTTCTTTCAGTCCTGAGTATGTCTCTCCGCTTTCCGGATCTTCTACGTTAATGCTGAACGGAACATCCTTATTGTAAATTCCGTATAACGGTTCAGCCGCTGTAATCGTAATCTTCGGCTCTGCCCACGTTCTGTCTAACACCGCTATTTCCTTCGGATACAGATAAGTAACATTTCCGGCATAGTCTGTAATCTTCGCATATGTCAAAAACTGCTGTTCTTCTGTCATTGTGAACGACTTATTATTTATATTATCATCCTTTTCGCTATCACGATTCCACTCTCCCGAATCAGCCAACTTTTTCCAATCTGTGATCTTTTTTACTTCATCTGCACTTTTAATCGCGTCTTTCGTTGTATAATACTCGATCGTCTTCACACCGGACGTTATATCTGCTCCCGTCACTTTCACATTATAATTGTCGTCCTTGAAAATATTAAACGTAATCGTATTCCAAAATTCTGCATACCAGTTTTCTGTACCATCTACGAGAATCTTTCCCGACGGAGACGTTTTATCTACCGTAAATTTCAGATCTCCTGTGTTTTTGCTTCTGCCTGACAAGTCCGTATAGTCCAGTTTAAACGTATAGTTTGCATCATTCTCAAACACAAAACCGATGCGATGCTCATCGCCATTATGAGTCCAACCAACCGGGTGGTCATCTGACGAAGCAGCTGTCCAAGTGTCCGCCTGTTCCTGATAATTCGGTATCTTTCCTACTGCCTCTTTTGCGGTAAGCGTTGTATTTACCTGCGTGTTTTCCTTTTTACCGTCTTTTTCTTCAAAGACAAAATTATCCTTTAAACTAAAGAAGTGATCTGTTACCGTCACGTTCACTCGAATCGGAGCATTTTTCAACTTAACAGCATTTTCATCATTAAGCGGCTTCCACTTTTTGTCTGCATCTAAATATTCATATGTGTACTCGATTACCGGCGCTTCGGTGTCAACTGCAAATTTATAAGTTTCTTTTGTTTTCCCCTCATTACCAAACATATCTACACAATATGGTTTGATTTCGTATTTATCCTGATCATCAAATGTAAGTTTTACTGTAACGACTCTATTATCCGTATAATTTTCAAAAGAATTCTTGCCCTCTTCATCCTCTATCTCATAAGTAATTCCTTCTTTTTCCAGTCCTTCGAGCATCACTTTCCGCTCTTGATCGTCTTCCTCTCTCTTCAGTATAAAGTATAGGTTGTCTTTATACTCTTCGCCAACTGGGAAATTTCTATCTGTGTATTTAATCACCATTACAGTCGTGTCTTGATAATATGAAAACTCATCTTTCTGAGTTATCGGATCACCATTCTTATTTTCAAAGCTTACAGAAATTTCCGGAGCCTTTGTATCAAATGCTAACTGTTGCTCAATCGTCTCAGATACATTTCCGGCTGTATCATATGCCTTAATCTTTATCTTAGACTTATTCGTTCCCACTCCATTTATTGTTCCTTTATTTGCCGAAACAACGCCTTTAACCACTATGGAAGACTTATTTTTTAATTCTTCGTAACTGAAACCTGATTCCGATGTCGGCCATTCAATGATATATGAATCTTCATATGTTTCGTCTGCATCAAATTCTTTCGTGGTCGGAGTTATTGTTTCACCGTCTTTGCTCACTATTACTTCCAGTTTCGAAATACTTGAGAAATATTCTTCTGGATCTTCAATCTTAAGCTCGTATTTAGCATCTCCTTGATAACACAGAATTCCATCTTTTTCTGATACATAACCACCGTCTTTTGATGTATCAAAAGTACATTCTACTTTCGGCGATGTCACATCAACTACAATGCCGTTTGAAGCATATACGGCTTCATTTCCTGTATTATCAATCGTCTTAACAAGAATCAGATAATTATTTTCTGCCGCTTCCTTATCTTTCGCTTTTCCGACAGTGATTTCGTCTTTTCCGTTTTTATCGAATTCCAATTTACTCCAAGATTGTTCTTGCCCGCTATCTACCTTTTCAATAATACTTTTCACAGCATCTTTATCTAATTTTAACGCCGTTTCATCTGTTCCCATTTCATATACGCAATACTTCTGCGTAGTCGTGTTATGCAGGCCGCTTCCTTCTACAGAATCTCCCGAAGTGTCCGAAACGCTGATTTCTGCCGTATATATCTCGTTTTTGAACATATTGAAACTCAAGCTTTCAAAAGCATCTGAATATTTTGTCGTATCATAATCTTTAATTACAGCTCTCGGCGCTTCATTATCGATATGAAGCCAGTCAGTTAAATTTGTTACTTCCGTAACTGTGTTTCCACTCTTATCTTCACTGTTCTTAAGATAAACTTTTACGTTCTCAACTACTTTATCCTGTATTCCTTCCTCAGGTTTAAGCTGTTCAAGTATATTCTGTGACTCATCCGACTCATCAGATGCGTTTACATAACTATTTCCGTTATCTACACTCATATACACTTCATCATAATATTGTGTAGCCTTTACATTCATCTTCAGCACAGGGGTTCCCTTTTTCTCGCCGAGTTCATCTTTTCCGCCGATGCTTACCCAAACTTTTTCCAGCTCGTCAGCGCCATTTTTCACGCCGTAAATCCCGTTTGTCGTTCCTTTAAGATCAATTTTTTTCAAAAGATCTTCTTTATTTAAAGTCTGTTTTGTAACTTTAAGATCTCCCTTATAATCATCCTCTTCAATAAACTTAAACTCATAGTTTCCGCTGATTTTATTTTCATTTGTAATATTCGGAACGATTACTTTATAAGCTGCCTCATTCACATGCAGAGTTTCCGGCGCTGTTGCCCCCGGCAATACTGTTATTTGATCATTTCCCACAAGTCCTGTCTCAGATGGATTCACACCTTGCACTTCTTCTACAGCTCCGTTACCATTGCAAAGTGCAACTAATCCCGTCATTTCTTCTATCGCCGTTTTTAAATTCTGTCCATAAGCTAACGACACTGTCTCTGCATTTGCAGACGTCAAATACAACGGTCTATGTGTAATAGTTGCGACATTCTGAACTACATTTTGCCCTTCTTCTACAACTAACTGATAGTTTGCCGTGCCGTTGCCTTCTACTGTCATATAATAAATTCCGGCAGCAACTGTCACGTTCTGTGGCTGTGCTTCATTCTGCTCATTTACTGCAACATCTGATCCTGCAATCGCAGCTTTCTCTTTCGGGATTGTGATTTTTTCAGTATTTACTGTTCCCGTAAGTTCGATTCCAGTATTTCCGTCATATACTTTACTTGCTTTATTCCATGTTACATTCTCAAACGAAACTTCCTGCCTCTTTACAGTCAGCGTATAATCTACGCTTGCTTCTCTGTAGAAGTTTCCTTCTCCCGGGACTGCTTTAATCTTAATTGTTACTTTTCCTGCATTTTTCGGAATTACATGGATCGTATGATCTGCTTCCACGCGAACGGCCGCTACATTTTCAGCAAGTCCTGTATTCGGCGCGTCTTCTGACTGTGCAAATGCAACCTCTGTCGCAAGCGTTCTTCCTTTTAATGTATTTTCAATATCGGCAAGAGCAATTACGATTTCATCATTCCAGTGCTCCGTTCCGTAAGTCACTTCTTTTGAAACATCACCGTCTATCGTAATTGCCTGTGTTTTCCCATAACTTCCGGTTGCTGTTGCCGTCGCGCCTTCATATTTTTCATTACCGCTATACACGGCTTCAAACTGTTTCGCGCCGAGAAGACTGTCTGTCTCATATGTATATTCGACTGTAGCTGCCGCTTCTGCTTTATAGAGCAAAGTTTTTTGACCGCCTGTCACATCATAAAATATTACATTTCCTGAAACATCGGCTGGAAGACCTTTGGCTGTCAATATAACAGAACTTTGATCGTCTCCGCTTGGCTCTTTCACCGTCATACTAAAACCGTTAATCTGATTTTTAGACACGTTTACGGAAACTGTTTTTGTTTTCACCCCGTTTGTAACGCTGATATCCGCAGAGCCTTCGCCTTTTGCCGTAACCTTTCCGTTTTCAACAGATGCAACATTCCCATCTGTTGTGCTCCATGTATAAGCAAGTTCTTGCACCGGATTTGTTACTGATATATCATATGTTTCTCCGACTTTCAGACTAACTGAATCTGTCGTCGGCAAAAGTGTAATCTCTGACATTGTAAGCAGAATGTCAATATCCGCTTTCTCCGCCTCAACCGTAAACCGACCATCTTTTGTTGTCTCATATCCGGTTTTCTCTACTTCGTAGTTATATTCTACTCCTTCTTTTAACTCAATTTCTTTACTTGTCTCTCCGGCTTTAACCTCGATTTCCTTTTTCTTCTCATAGCTCGGATCATCATTACTTTGTAATTTCAAAGTAAGTGCGCCTATCCCGCGTGTTTCCTCTGCGGCATCTTTAAATTTCAGCGTAACTTTTTTTGCATCGCCAGCCGCCGCCTGAACCGTCATACCTGCATCCGGCAGTACCCAAGTCAGTACCATCGCCAGCGCAAGGACGAGCGCACATATCCTTTCTTTTAGTTTTTGCTTCTTTTTCATGCTTTCATCCCTTCCTGTTCTTCTTTGTTTTGCCGTTCTTTTGTCTGTCTCTTCCTCTGTCTGTTCCGGCTGTTCCATATATAGAAATACACGTTTCCGTTAAACAGAAAATGTGCATAAACCCCTGCAAGCGCAAATACCAGCGCCGTAATTGCCAGAAAATCATTCACTTCGATATGAAGCGCACAATAGATTGTCGCTGCGATCGACACGATCATAACTGCGTCTGCCGCAATCGCAGGCGTATTACTGAAAAAGCAGATCACTGACGGAAGTTTCCGTTTTCCTGCCTGTTCTGTCAGAGGCTTCGCCTTTCTCGCCAAAAACAAATATGCTGCGATCCCGAGCAGAAGACCGAGCCAAAACAACGCCCCCGCCGCATATCCGATCTGTGTAAGATCGCCGTTTTTGTCAACGGCAAACGGAATCAGCGCCGGAGTCAGTGCAGACAGGAGAAATAATCCCATCACACCGAGAAATCCTTTTTTTACTGTTCTTGGTTTCAATCTGTTTCCTTCTTTCTGCTGCAAGATAAATCGATTAATATCTTTTTTGTTTTCTTTAAATGATCTCATTCGTATGGATTTCCATAATTTCTTTTTTAATAACGAAATTCCATTCCGGTTTTTCATTTGTCTTTGCCTGAACAAACGATGCTTCCATTTCCGGCGTCAATAAAGTTGTTTCTCCGAATCCGGCATTTCTTTGTGCCGTTGTGCCGCCGTTTCTGCTGTTGAGCAATGTCGTTTCTTCACTTCCGCTGTTCAACAGAGTCGTTTCTTCGCTTCCGCTGTTCAGCAGAGTCGTTTCTTCGCTTCCGCCGTTCAGCAAAGTTGTCGCTTCACTTCCTCCGTTATCAGACGCTGCCTGCTGTGCTGTGTGAAGCTGCATTGTATGTTCTCTTCCTTCCGGATCTGCCGAATGGTAAACTTGTTCTGTGTACGCCGCGCCGTCTGCCTGTCCGCCTGCTGCCTGCTGCGCAGACATAACCGGAGGTATCCTTCCGCTTGGCGTCGTATAAAGGTCTGAACTTGTCGGCGCGGAATAATAATCCTGTCTTAACTTTCCTGTCTTTGCATTTTCTTCTTCCATCTGCTGAACGCTCTTTCGCTGCGCCCTTCCCGTGATAGCGTTAAACACATCGCATATTTTAAATTGAAAGAAAAAGAAAACGCTCAGCGCCGCAAATAAAATTGTCAGCACAAGACAGATAATAAATCCGATATGAAGTATATTGATGATCTGTTCACTCTGCATCAGCATCCCCTCCTGTTCCCCGGGATTCAAATGCTACCTGCACATGCTCTTTCGCGCTGCTGATATTGTTCAGAATCTCCTGTTTTTTCTGCTCGTTGATATCCGTCTGATTTGCATTCGTCGATGCAAACGACGTTGTCTCCAGCGTCTTTTTCGTTTCTTCGAGTTCTCCCAGAAGTTCGCCTTTTGTCACTCCCGCACGTTTGAAATCAAGTGCGTTTTCGTCGATCCTGTATACAAGTTCTTTATACATTACAAGAGCTGTCTCAGGATTTACCACACTTGTAAGATCTCCGTCCGTCAGACTGACAAGATCGATCCAGTAGTCTCCGTAAGAAGTTGTGCTGTATCCGCTCTCATCCACTGAATCAAGAGAAGCATAGTACGCCGCGATACTTGCGAATCTTTTCGACAATTCCTTTTTATCTTTATCGAGGCTTTCGCTTTCCGCCGCTTTTTCAAACCATGTTTGAGACATTGATTTTCCGCTCTTTTCTCCTCCCTCATATGAATAAAAGTACGCCAGTCCCATTTGAAAAGCGAATTCGTCGTATTCTTCTTTATTTCCTTCAAAATAACTTTCATTTGTCCGGTTTCCGCTGCCTTTATATCCAAGAACCGACGTAAGCCGCGCTGTCTCTTCTCTGTCAAAATCATTTTCCGACCCGTCTGCTCCGCGGATGCATAACTGCAAAAGATTGTGATACGCTTCTCCTCTTCGAGGGTCTATCTTAATTGCATCTGTATAATATTTTTCCCGTTCACTTTGTTCCGGCGAGTTCGCCGCCTCTTTTATATATCCTTCATAACTGCTCTTTGTCGTCATCGTCTCCCCGACTTTAAATCCGACGCATCCGAGAAGTGATGCGGCAGTCAGCGAACACATTGCAACGAACGTCCGCCATTTCCTCATCTGCCGTTTCCGGTATTCCTGATCTAATTCTCCGTAATGCTCCAGCGCGTACATCAGTTCCGCGCACGACTGATAACGGTCGTTCGGATTTCTCTGCGTACATTTCAGTACGATTTCTTCCAATCCTGACGAGAGCGCCGGATTCCATCTTCGGATCGGATACATCTCGTACGGCGGAAGACTTGGATTATGTCCCGTCAGCAAATGGTACATCGTCGCACCCAGCGTATAAATATCAGTACGGGCGTCCGTCTGCCCATGCCCGCCGTACTGTTCGGGCGCTGCATATCCCTGCGTTCCGAGACAAGACGTATCTTCAATACTTGTCTCTTTAAATTCGCGGGCCGTTCCGAAGTCGATGATCATGATCTGCCCGTCCGGCTTCAGCATGACGTTCGCCGGTTTTAAGTCTCTGTAAATGATCGGCGGTTTCCTCGAATGAAGATACCCGAACACATCACAGATCTGTTTCGCCCATTCCACAACCCGTTCCTGCGGCTGCGCGCCTTCTTTTTTCAGCCAGTAATCGAGCGCCTTTCCTTCGATATAATCCATTACGATCAGGAACGTATCCTCCCTGTCGATCACATCGATGATACTCGGTAAATGCGGATGATTTAACCGTTTCAAAATATCGGTTTCCGCGATCAGTCCCTGCCGTACAACTTCGTAATCTTTCACGCCGTCTTTTCGGACTTCTTTGATCGCCCATTGTTTATTCGCTCTTTCATTCATCGCAAGATAAACGACGCTCATTCCGCCCTGACCGATCTTATTCAGTATTTTGTATTAATCCGGTTAATTGGACTGTTGACGGTACGTATGCTCCCGCTTCGGA
>ERZ772882.4225-NODE-4225-length-10490-cov-3.004121_pt1 | contig 10490 bp, 7 predicted proteins | sample MGYA00580576_ERZ772882 | MGnify/ENA primary metagenome ERZ772882 (study PRJEB29015, sample SAMEA2737658) | human gut metagenome | biome: human gut; feature: human-associated habitat; material: faeces | place: China | collected 2012 ... | reverse complement strand
GCGGCGTATACAGATCAAAAGGAATGGGCGAAAAAGATGCTTGTCAATATTGCCGAAGCAGGCTACTTCTCATCAGACAGAACGATTGAACAGTATAATAGAGATATTTGGAAATTAACCAGATCATAAGATTAAAGAAAAATATTAGTAAAACGGTATATTGATGAAAAGGGGGATGGTTATGGAACGGGCAAGCGGCGTGCTGCTTCCGGTATTCAGTCTTCCGTCTCCGCACGGGATCGGCTGCTTTTCCAAGGAAGCATATGAATGGGTGGATTTTTTGAAGCTGGCAGGACAGCAGTATTGGCAGATCCTGCCGCTGGGACCGACAAGCTATGGGGACTCCCCGTATCAGTCCTTTTCTACGTATGCGGGCAACCCGTATTTTATTGATCTGGAGGAGCTGGTGGAGGCCGGGTTTCTGACCAGAAAAGAGGTAGAAGCCTGCGATTGCGGCAAAGCGGCCAGAGATATTGATTATGGAAAACTGTATGAAAACAGAATGCCGCTCTTAAAGCTGGCATATGAGAGAAGCCTGGAGAAGCCTGACCCGAAGTTTACAGCATTCTGGACAGAAAATGCCTGGTGGCTGGATGACTATGGTCTGTTCATGGCGGTGAAGGATATTTTTGGCGGAAACAGCTGGGATCAGTGGGCAGAGGATATTCGCTATCGCTGGGATAATGCGATGTGGTATTACAAGACCAACTATTCAAAAGAAATCGGCTTTTATGTATGGCTTCAGTATCTGTTTTTTACACAGTGGCAGAAACTTAAAAAATATGCCAATGATAAGGGACTGAAGATCATTGGTGACATTCCGATCTATGTGGCATATGACAGCGCGGACGTCTGGGCACATCCTGAGATGTTCCAGCTGGATCAGGAGAGAAAACCCGCCGCAGTTGCAGGCTGTCCTCCCGATGGATTTTCCGCGGACGGACAGCTGTGGGGCAATCCGCTGTATCGCTGGGATCATCACAGAAATACCGGCTATGACTGGTGGGTAACACGAATCTCCTGGTGCTTTAGACTGTATGACGTTGTCAGAATCGACCATTTCAGAGGCTTTGATGAATATTTCTCCATCCCTGCAAAGGACAAGACCGCGGTGAACGGTCACTGGGAAAAAGGTCCTGGTATTGAGCTGTTTCAGGTGATCAAGGCACGTCTCGGTGAAAAACCGATTATCGCAGAGGATTTGGGCTATGTGACGGACACTGTCCGCAGAATGGTAAAGGAAAGCGGCTATCCGAATATGAAGGTTCTGGAATTTGCATTCGATTCCAGAGACTCCAGCGGCGCGGGTGATTATCTGCCGCATAATTATGAGCATAACTGCGTAGCTTATACCGGCACCCATGACAATGAGACGATCCTGGGCTGGCTGTCCAGCATTAAACCGGAAGAGGTTCAGATGGTGCGGGCATACTTAAACCGTCCTACAGAGAGCAAACAGGTTTTGGCATCCGAGCTGGTTCGTACCACCATCGCTTCTGTGGCGGATACCTGTATCATTCCAATTCAGGACTATCTGGGACTGGATAACAGCGCAAGAATCAATTTCCCGTCAACGCTGGGCACGAACTGGCGCTGGAGACTGATAAAGAGTGACCTGACAAAGGCGCTGGCAGATTCCATCCGCAAGCAGAATATTGTCTACGGCAGAGTGATGTGGGAAGATCTGCAGGAGGATGAAAAACCGAAGGATCCGGAAGAAGAAACAGAGACAGAAACAGAACCCAAGCAGAAAAAAGACAGCTCTGTAAAGGAGGAAAAAGACTGATGGAATTCGGAAAATTATGCAGTTGGGAAAAGCAGGGGAATCGTGTCGTTTTTCAGTTTGAGAAGCGGACAGGACGCGTGGAAATCCTCACACCGGAGATTTTCAATGTATTTTCGGGAGTGGTGAGTGAAGAGCATCGCTCTAAGGCCATTGAGGGAGACAAGTCTGTTGCAGTTGATTTTACGGCGGCAGAAGCAGACGGCGCCGTAGAAATTTCCACAAATGCAGTGACTGCACGGATTTACGATGATTTCAAAGTCGATTTTTATAAGGCGGACGGTACCGTTTTGTGTCGGGACTACCGGGGCAGCAGAAAAATCTGTGCCGGTCTGAGTGATGAACTGAAGGCGTTAAAAGAAGCAGAGGGACACAATGTAGAGGAGCAGCGCACGGAAGCGGTAGAGGTTGTCAAACAGCTTGAGGGTGATGAAGCCTTTTACGGACTTGGTGATAAGACCGGCTTTATGGACAAGCGCGGCTATGAATATGTGATGTGGAATACGGATGATCCGGCTCCGCAGATGGACAATTTCAAGTCCCTCTACAAATCTATTCCGTTTTTTATTACTTTACATAAAAATGCAGTGTTTGGCCTGTTCTATGATAACACCTACAGATCCTGCTTTGATATGGGCAAGGAATCGGAGGAATATTACTGGTATGGCGCTGCAGACGGCAATCTGGATTATTATCTGATCGCCGGCGAGAGTATGCCGGAGGTGCTTGGCAATTATACTTATCTGACAGGTACGGTTCCGGTTCCGCAGAAGTGGACCCTTGGCTATCATCAGTGCCGCTGGAGCTATATGTCTGAGGAAGAAATCCGGGATGTTGTTTCCCACATGAGAGAATGCAAAATCCCCTGCGATGTCATTCATCTGGATATCGATTATATGGATCACTACAAGGTATTTACCTGGACACCGGATAAGGAGCGCTATCCGGATCCGGAAAAGATGATTTCTGATCTGGCGAAGGATGGTATCAAGATTGTGACGATTATCGATCCCGGTGTAAAGCTGGAAGAGGGATATTCTGTTTACGACAAAGGTGTGGAGAACGGCTATTTTGCAACGACACCGGAGGGTGAGATCTATGTCAATGCAGTATGGCCGGGAGATGCGGTTTATCCGGATTTTGGCAAAAAAGAAGTGCGCGACTGGTGGGGCGAAAATCAGCAGTTCCTTGTAGATAAAGGCGTCCGCGGCGTGTGGAATGATATGAATGAGCCGGCAAGCTTCCGCGGAGAGCTGCCTCAGGACGTGGTGTTTACCGATGAGGACGAAAAGAGCGACCACGCGAGAATGCACAACGTTTATGGCCATAACATGGCAAAGGCAACCTACGAGGGCTTAAAGCAGCGGGACGGCAGACGTCCGTTTGTCATCACGAGAGCCTGCTATGCCGGTTCGCAGAAATACAGCACAGCATGGACAGGCGACAATCACAGCATTTGGGCGCATCTGCAGATGGCGATCCCGCAGCTGTGTAACCTTGGTATGAGCGGAATGTCCTTTGTCGGTACAGACGTGGGCGGTTTCGGTTCGGATTGTACAAAAGAGCTGATGTGCCGTTGGGTAGAGGTTGGATGCTTCTCTCCGTTATTCCGGAATCATTCCGCAATCGGAACACGGTATCAGGAGCCTTGGAGATTCGATCAGGAAACCGTGGATATTTACCGGAAAGCAGCGCAGCTTCGATATCATCTGATCCCGTATTATTATGACCTGTTCTTTACCGGAGAGAAGACCGGACTGCCGATCATGCGTTCCCTGGTGCTTCATTATGAAAAGGATGAAGTGGCAAAGGAGTGCAATACAGAATTTTTGGCAGGCCCGAATCTGCTTGCTGCACCTGTTATAATCCAGGGCGATCGCAAGAAGATGGTTTATCTGCCTGCAGGAACCTGGTATGACTACTGGACAGGAGAAAAGATTTCCGGCGATCAGGGACAGTGGATCCTGCGGGATGCTCCGCTGGATACCTGCCCGCTCTATGTAAAAGCAGGCGCAGTGCTGCCGGTATGGCCGGAGCAGAATTACGTGGGCGAGAAGGATACCGATCAGGTGCTGATGCTGGAAGTGTATCCCGGAGAAGGAAGCTGGGATCATTTCCAGGATGACGGCGAAAGCTTTGCATACCGCGATGGTGTATACAATCAGTATCACTGCGAACTCAAAGACGGAAAGCTGACCGTAGCCTGTGTTCATGATGGCTATGAAAAGCATTATCAGCGCGTACAGGTTCATTGCCTTGGAAAGACCTTTGAGGCTGAGCTGAAGGACGGCGCATGCTGTGTAGAACTGTAAAAAACGCTCTACAGGGTTCATAGAAAACAAAAAAGACCGCAGAACGTGCACATTGTTTGTACGGGTTCTGCGGTCTTTTTGGATTCATGACATTAGAATGCACACTTTACGGGAATTCTAATGCTTGTATAAACTTAGTGTGTTTTGTCGGAGCAGGCTTGGGTTTTAGTCAACCTTTACCGGATTGGTAACGCTGACGGTATGATCGTACCATTTTCCCTTGGTTCCGATCAGGGCGAGGTCAAAGTCTTTATCCAGCGCTTTTACCGGAACATCGAATCCGTTTACTTCTTCGGTTGTGCCGTCATCGTAGGTTACGGTATCGGTGGTGGGCTGTAAAAGCTCTGCACCATCCTTTTTTGCGTCAGCAGCCTTACCGACAAACAGATTTACGATGTTTTTGGAGGTCAGGCTGATATGAATGGACATCTGTCCATCTTTTACAGTCAGGACACCTTTTCCGTCGTTTGCTTCATTTACATGGAACATGCCGCTGTCAGTTTTGAACTCTGCTTCATAGGTTCCATCTTCCAGGACAGCATCTGTAGTGTCAGAGCTGGATGTAGCCGATGTGCCGAGCTCTTCCATAGCAGCGTGTGTGTGGGAAACATATAAATCCTGGATGACAGGGATCTGTCCAAGACCGGCGATCTGGGTTTCAATGCTGTCAAATACGCCGGAGGCTTCGAACTGGCTCTTCCAGGAGTCATCATCGTCGCCAGCCATATCATTGTTTGCATGGTCGCCGGCAACAACCATCAGAGGACGGAGAATTACTTTCTTGTAGCCGGCTTCCTGAATCTTTTCGATCACTGCTTCGCATGCAGTATCTTCAGGTTCACCCTCTACAGTGCCGATGAATACATTGTCATATCCGAGGGCATTCATCTGGTTCTGCATCTGGCTGTAACTGATTTTTGCGGTATGAGAGGTTCCGTGTCCCATGAATACGAAAGCAGTTCCGTCTTCCTTTGCAGCGTCAAGGCTTTCGTAGCCTGCAGTTTTTACTGCCTCTGCTGTAACTGCCTTTGCAACCGCTTCTTTATCACTGTTTACGGAATCGTCTGCAGAGCCAACTTCACCCAGAAGAGGCTCGGCGATGGATACGGATTCAAACTTGTCGCTGTAGCTTGCAACCGCTTCGCTCAACTCATCATATTCTGCGCCGTGCATTAGATGAGTAGGCTGTACGATCAGATTCTTTACACCGTTATCAACAGCACGCTGCAGTGCCTGATCCATATTATCGATTTTTTCACCATCCCGTGCCTGCACATGGTTGATGATGATCTGCGCAGTAAATGCACGTCTTACGGACCAGTCGGGATATGCTTTCTGCAGTGCTTTTTCGATGCCGCCGATATCCTCTGTACGGCTGTCGTTAAAGGAAGTACCAAAGCTTACAACAAGCAGTTCGTTTTCCCCGATCTCATCTGCGTTTAAGGGATCATCCTTGGAAGCGTCGCCGGTATCTCTTCCGAAATAATCGGGATCGGCATTTTCGCCTTCTACCAGTTCTTTCTGAGCATCCGTCAGTGCATCCCATGCTGCCTTTGCTTCGGCACACTGTTCATCGGTGTTATCGTTTCTTTCCTGAACATAGATCTGGTCGATCAGGGCAGCTACTTTGTCTGCGGCTTCCTGGTCAGATTCTGCGTCAGCGGTTTCCGCTTCCGTCGCAGTTTCCTGCACAGTTTCAGTTGCGGTGGATTCCACAGCGGTTTCAGCTGTAGAGCCACATCCGGAAACCAGCGTTGCAGTCATCGACATGGATAACATCAGTACGATCAGTTTCTTTTTCATAAGTTCCTCCTTGGGAATGGGTTCGGATTGCAGAAACGACGGGCGTCGGACAATCCGGTATCAGAGGACAATAAAATTTTGTCCTAACAGTGTGTGGATATGGCGATAAATGAGTGATACGGGAAATTTTCGTTCAGATGCCGTTGAAAAAAGAGAAGAAAGGCGAAATGTGCAAAGTTGGATCGCTGAATCAACTCCATAGAGCGGAGCCATAGCTTCGAATCTCGGAGCGCAACAAAATAAAACCAGAATTGTTTCTGATTTTGCAGATTTCGTACTGCCAGTTTCTCGTGGCATGAATGAACGGTAACTTTTCATTCCTGTACTGCGAAAGGCAGGTCTCCCGACTGAACGCTCTGACGCTTCGACTCCCTTCCCGGTCTCCCAGTGGTAATAAGCCGTCGCTTGCGAATCACGGTGACGAGTTCGCGCAGGATTTGCACCCGCTTCCCTTTTCACCAGACGCATATGGTCTGACACCTTACGCATTTATTCAATTATGCCTTATGCCAAATTATTCTAGCATTCCTATAGTTAGTTGTCAATGTGGGGGAAGAACGAGATTTGTGTCTGCGTGCACTTGACGTAAACTCGGTATGCGCAAAACGTGTGCGCAGAAATGAGAGGCAAGATGGAATATGATTTTCGGAACGTTGTTACTGATGGAAAATGCGAAAATAAGCGGCTCCCGAATCTTCGGAAACCGCTCATTTACTGGCTTTTTAGAAGAGCGACAGACGGGGCTCGAACCCGCGACCTCCACCTTGGCAAGGTGGCGTACTACCAACTGTACTACTGTCGCATTTTTTCTCTCACTGATGTATCTCAGCGACGAAAGTTATAATAACACAGTTTCTCCTGCTTGGCAAGCTTTTTTGTAAAAAAATTTCAAATTTATTTTGGAAGAAAATAGAATAGCAAAATTTTGGAAAAATATGCGCCGTTTTTTATTCATGACAATAGAATGCTCGCAGAGCGTGCATTCTCGTGCATTCTATTGTATCTTTTCATCCGTAGCATTTCCAAAAATATCGAGCAGCGTTCCATAGCGGAAGAGCCAGACCATCTGCAGCTCGGTCTGATCGTATTCCTGCAGTGTTTTCATTACCTGCTCGGCGATTTCGGGCGTAACGCTTCGGGCCGTTTCCGGGGAAGCAGGATTACAGAGCATGTGCCAGTATTCCGGATAGGCTTCTACCCATTTGACCAGCCGCTGCTGGCGCAGTTGGTTGTAGAGCTTTGAGAGGGCGAGAATGATCTGGGCAGCGTTATCTTTTTCCAGTTCTTTGTAAAGGTCTTTCGAATCCATAGTGCCTCCTAAAACGAATAATGGGGACGTATTCATCCCTATTATAAGCAAAACAGGAGAAAGATGCAAGGCAGGTATCAGGAAGATACGACGGAACAGGAAAGCAGGACTTGCAGATCAAAAATCGTCATGCTACACTACGATGAGAGCATGAAAAGTGTTCAAACGGGAATCACATGACGAGGCTCCCGGTGTGGGAGCACGGATCGAAGCAAAAAGAAAAGGGGAACAAAAGAATCTATGATAACAGATCAATTCGGGAAAAAATGGTATAAAGGGAATCTCCATACCCATTCCACCAATTCTGACGGTCGTCTGTCGCCGGAAGAAGTTATCGGACTGTATCGGGAGGAAGGCTACGACTTTCTTGCCCTGACGGATCACTGGTTTATGGGAGAAGAGCGCCAGGAGGAAAATTTTCTGCTTTTGAGCGGAGCAGAATATGACGTTGGCAACAATGTCAGGGACGGCATTTATCATGTCGTCGGAATCGGTATGCAGAAGGAGCCGAAGCTGGAAAAAGGACCGGAATTACAAGAAAAGCAGGCGCAGCTGATGATCGATCGGATTCATGAAGCCGGAGGCATTGCAATTCTGGCGCATCCGGCATGGTCGATGAACCGGGCGAGCGAGGTGCGTCTGTTAAAAGATCTGGACGGCTGCGAGATTTATAATACGACGTCGGGCGTGCCGTGGAACTGTAGACCCTATTCGGGCATCATCCTGGATGAATTGGCAGCGCAGGGATATGTGCTGCCCTGCATGGCAGCGGACGACGCGCATCAGTACACAGGCGACGAAACAAAATCTTACCTGATGGTGCAGGCGGATGAGCTGAGCCGCGATGCAATCCTGGAAGCGATTGCTCAGGGGCGTTTTTATGCATCCCAGGGGCCTCGTTTTTGGATTGAGAAAAAGGATAACAGTCTGATCGTGCACAGCACGCCGGTGAGGGAAATCGTCTTTTTCACGGATGCGGTATGGTCGGACGATCGCGCGACAGTCGGGGAATGCGTGGAAGAAGCCGTTTATGAGATCCAACCGCATGAAACGTTTGTGAGAGTAGAATTAAAGGATGCTGTAGGGAACCGGGCATGGTCGAACTTTTACCTGACCGGAAAGGCGGTTTTATAAGAATGGAAAATCTCCTTTTTTGTCTGAATGCGACGGTACCGATTTTTCTGACGATGATGCTGGGGTGTCTGTTTAAGAAAATCGGCTGGATAGACGAGCTTTTTACAAAACGCCTTAATAAATTTGTCTTTCAGGTGGCTTTGCCGGCGCTTCTGTTTGAAGATCTGGCGACAGTTGACCTTGCGGAAGTCTGGGATATGGGTTATGTTGTGTACTGTTTTGCTGCAACATTTCTCGGAATCGGGATCTGTTACCTGATTTCCCTCTTATTAAAAGATAAATCCATTCAGGGCGAGTTCGTGCAGGCGTCTTACCGGAGCAGCGCGGCGCTGATGGGAATCGCGATCATTCAGAACATTTATGGAAACGCCGGAATGGCGCCGCTGATGATTATCGGAACCGTTCCGCTTTACAATGTGATGGCAGTCGTTATTCTGTCGATTTTAAAGCCGGAGCGCGGAAAAGTGGACAAGGCGCTGCTTTTAAAGACAGGAAAGGGAATTGTAACAAACCCGATTATACTCGGTATTTTAGCCGGTATGATCTGGTCGGGACTGCGCCTTCCGATGCCGAAAATTCTGGACAAAACGGTTTCCAATGTCGGCGTTCTGGCGACCCCGCTTGGTTTGATGGCGCTGGGTGCTTCGTTCGATTTAAAGCAGGCTGCCGGAAAAATCAAACCGGCGATTGTTGCAACCTTTATCAAGCTGATCGGTCTGGCGGCAATTTTTCTCCCAATTGGCGTGATGCTCGGCTATACACATGAGCATCTGATTGCTCTGATCGTGATGCTCGGCTCTGCCAGCACGGTGAGCTGCTTTGTTATGGCGAAAAATATGGGACACGACGGCACGCTGACATCCAGCGTCGTTGTTTTGACAACATTGTTTTCTGCGTTGACGATGACTGGATGGCTGTTTATTTTCCGGACAATGGGACTGGTGTGATGGAGGATTAAAATGAAAAAGCTGGAAGCGGTAATTTTTGATATGGACGGCGTTCTGTTCGATACGGAACGAATGAGCTGCGAATGCTGTTTTGAGGCGGCAAAGCAGCTGGGACTTACGCTGGCGGAGGAAGCAGTCTATGGCGGCTGCGGACGAAATGAAGCGTCACTTCGCAGACATATTATGGAGACGGAGGAGCCCTGGTATCCGAATGGAACCTTTCCTTATGAAAAATATCGGGAACGGTTTATGGCGTTGTTTCAGGAGAGTCTGGAACGGGAGCTTCCAATTAAAAAGGGTGTAAGGGAGCTGCTGGAATATCTGAAGGAAAAGCAGATCAAAACGGCGATCGCATCGTCTACGAAAGGCCCGCTTGTCAGAAAGCATCTGGAGCGCGCCGGCCTTAGCGGATATTTTCAGGAAATTGTTTCCGGTGATATGGTGGAAAAAAGTAAGCCGGAACCGGATATTTATTTAAAAGCCTGTGAGGCAGTCGGCGTTTTGCCGGAAAATGCGATGGGAATCGAGGATTCCTTTAACGGAATCCGTGCGGTTGCGGCTGCGGGGATGACGGCGGTTATGGTGCCGGATATGGTACAGCCGGACGAGGAAATTCGTCAGATTTATGATTACTGTGTGCAGGATTTGCTGGAAGTGAAGGAACTGATCGAGCTGCTCGCGTAGAGTAGAGCCGTCCGGTGCAATGCAGCATGGAGGGTACAGTTCATCTGTAGCATTTGTAGTATAATAGAATGCGCGCTCCGCAAACATTCTATTGTCGCGAATCGCCTCTTCTTTTGCAGACGAAGCCATGAGTGAACGGAATCTGATTGACAAATCTCAGGAAAATGATTATACTGTAACCACCGTGCAGCCGGGGGAGCAGCGGCCCCCTGAACCTGAAATCCGCTATAGCAGGGGTGATGGTACGCCGAGGGCTTTTGGCTCATATTGCTGCCCTTTATAAGTGGCGATGAAGTTTGGGTCTTGCGCAACGGGTGTCTGTGAACCGTGTCAGGTTGGGAACAAAGCAGCACTAAACAGAAATTCCCGTGTGCCGCAAGGGTGCCTGGCGGAGTTAACTGTAAAGGTAACGGATATGGGTTTCGGTTCGAATCGTGCCGCACGGTCTTTGAAAAAGAGAACAGTCTTTCGGGAGAAGCCCGGAAGAATATGGGCGTCCGGAGGAAGAGGATTTCTCC
>ERZ772882.4223-NODE-4223-length-10498-cov-8.119027_pt1 | contig 10498 bp, 9 predicted proteins | sample MGYA00580576_ERZ772882 | MGnify/ENA primary metagenome ERZ772882 (study PRJEB29015, sample SAMEA2737658) | human gut metagenome | biome: human gut; feature: human-associated habitat; material: faeces | place: China | collected 2012 ... | reverse complement strand
CGGTTGCCTGGAGTCTGTTCTAAGGATTTTGTGTTAAAAAGATAAGAAAATGGAGACCGGAATCTAGGTCTCCTTTTTTATTTCATTTACCTTTGCAGAGATAAAAACGATAAAGATGCTATTACCTTATTTAAATGAGAATCTGATAGAAGCAGGGTGCGATGAGGCAGGCCGCGGCTGTTTGGCGGGTTCTGTCTATGCTGCTGCCGTCATTCTTCCGAAAGATTTTAAGAATGAGTGAATGACTCCAAGCAACTGACGGAGAAACAACGTTATGCTCTGCGTGAGGTAATAGAACGTGAAGCGATAGCATGGGCGGTGGGTATTGTTTCACCCGAAGAGATAGATGAGATAAATATCCTGCGTGCTTCTTTCCTGGCCATGCATCGTGCTGTCGATCAACTGTCCACCCGTCCCGAACACCTGCTCATTGACGGAAACCGGTTCAATAAATATCCCGGTATCCCGCATACCACGGTAATCAAAGGCGACGGAAAATACCTTTCGATAGCTGCTGCATCTATTCTGGCCAAAACGTATCGTGATGATTATATGAACCGTCTCCACGAAGAGTATCCCTATTATGACTGGAACCGTAATAAAGGGTATCCTACCAAAAAACACCGCGCCGCCATTGCCGAACATGGAACAACTCTTTATCATCGGATGACGTTCAATTTGTTGGGAGGTGAACAACTTTCTTTGGACTTTTAATTCCCGTTGTTCCTTTCTTAAATTATATTTTCTACATTTTTTTGCAGTATAAGCACGATTTTAGCCTGTTTAGTGCTTGAATTGTTCTGTTTAGGCTAAAAAAGTGTTGCTCCGTGCTTTTAATTGTTATTGAAATGCTATATATTTGCAAACAATAATAAGAATTAAAAAGTTTAAAATCATGGCAACGAACAAGCTACTAAGCTCTACTAAGCTCATTGGGGTATTTTTCATTATGTTAGTTTGTGCACTTCCTGCAAATGCACAGTTCTTGCGTACTTCTTATTTTATGGAAGGTACGCATTATCGTCAACAGCTGAATCCGGCTTTGACACCGACTAAAGGTTACTTCAATCTTCCGGTGGTTGGTGCAGTTAATGCAACCGTGGGGTCTACTTCATTAGGATATCAGGATATTATTGATATTATTGATGACGGAGATGATTTCTATACGAAACCGGATTTCATGAACCGGCTGAAAGATAACAATAAGTTGAATGTGAACTTTAGTACGGAAATCCTTTCTGCCGGTTGGTATAAAGGAAAGAACTTCTGGTCGTTCAACATTGGTCTTCGTACCGATATTGGTGCGAACTTGACTAAATCTATGTTTACTTTCCTGAATGAGATGGAGACTGTTGAAGAAAACTGGAGAAACAGTAACTATGATATCAGTGGTCAGCAATTGAATATCAATGCTTATACTGAAATTGGTTTAGGACTCTCACGTCAGATTAACAGTCGTTTGACAGTCGGTGCCAGAGTGAAAGCTTTGTTGGGTATCGGTAATATGGAGTTAAAACTCAAAAATGTGGCAATGAGTGCTAATCTGCCCAGTGATGCAGAGATTGCAAAGTGGTCAGATGAAAATTATTGGAGTGGCTTAAGCCAACAAGAAGCTATTAAACAAGCTACTGAATTGAAAGCAAAATTTGATAATTACCATGCAAATTTGAATGTTGGTGCAGAATTGAAGAGTTCTTTCAAAGGTTTGGAATTACAAGAAGAAGAAGGTAAGGATTATGTAACAGACTTCGAATTTGATAGTGGCAAATTGGGTATCGCTGGTTACGGTTTTGGTATTGATTTGGGTGCTTCTTATAAAATATTGGATAATCTGACTGTATCTGCATCTATTCTTGACTTAGGTTTTATCTCTTGGTCAAAATCAAGTACGAAGATTGCGTCAGCCAATCCGGATCCTATTGATATTAAAGGAAGTACTTATGCAGCAATGGTCGCCCGCTAATCCTGAAACATCTGTGATGAATGCAGTAAAGCAGTTGCAGGATGATACTCAAGGGTATATGGATCGTGTAACTAACGGTGATGTACTCGACTATGATATGTTGCAACTCGAAGTAGGTGATGCAAAAGAATCTCGTAAGTCCCGTCTGGCTTCTACATTGGTGTTGGGTGCAGAATACGGTTTCTTCAATAACAAATTAGCTGTTGGTGTATTGTCTACCACTCGTTTTGTACAACCTGACGCTCTTACAGAGTTGACATTCTCTGCAAATTATCGTCCGAAAAGCTGGTTTAACGTTGCACTTAGCTATTCTGCCATTCAGTCAGCAGGAAAATCTTTCGGTCTTGGTCTGAAATTAGGGCCGTTGTTCCTCGGAACCGACTATATGTTCTTAGGAAAGAACTCTAACACTGTTAATGGATTTGTTGGAGTTTCTATTCCGTTGGGTGGAAGAAAAAGTAAACAAGGATAAAAAATAATTTCTCTCTCTAAACATTCTCTTTTAATTAATTCTCTATAGAAGAAAAAACGTATTATTAAATTACAGCCTGTCATTTACTCAATAGTAGATGACAGGCTTTTGTATGTTAGAACCATTTGATCTTTCTGAATATCACAAACGCCAGCGTGGACAATCCGATAGAGAAGAGTACAATCAAAGAAAAAGCAAAGGGCACTTCTTCCAGATGAATATCTACGTTCATGCCATAAAAACTGGCAATCAATGTAGGGAGCATTAAGACGATAGACAAGCTGGTCATACGTTTCATGATAGTATTCACATTGTTTGAGATAATGGAGGCGAAGGCGTCCATTGTCCCAGTGAGAATGTCGCTGTAAATGTTCACCGTATTGAGTGCTTGTTTCAATTCGATGATAACGTCTTCCACTAACTCTTTATCCAGAAAATCCGTATCCTGGAAAATAGTCTTAAGTTTACCTATCATCACTTCATTGCCACGAATGGAGGTGTTGAAGTAAACCAAGGTTTTCTGCAATCTCATCAGACGGAGCAGGTCTTCATTACGGATGCTGCGTTCCAACTCCTTCTCTGCTGCACTGATATCTATATTGATTTGTTTCAGATATTTCAGGAACCATACGGCGGAAGAGTAAATCAACCGGAGAATCAGATCGAGTTTATTACGGACTACAATACCTTTCCTACGGGTATGCTCGATGAAATCCGGTAGTAAATCGGTGTTATGGTAACATACGGATACTATAATCTCGTTGTTTGTGATTATGCCGATAGGTACAGTGGCGAAAGGCAGGCTTCCGTTCTGCTTGTTTTGCACAGGGATACGCAGGATCGTTAACAGCCAGTTACCTTCCGTATCCGTACGCGGACGTTCATCCGTGTCGGCTATGTCATCAAGAAATGATTCGGGTACGTTGAGTGTTTTAGTCAGAAATTCAAAGTCATCATTGTTCGGGCATACTACGTTTACCCAGCTATTAGGAAGCCATTGTGCTTTTTCCACAAAGCCGGCCTCACAATAAAGATACGTTCTCATCTTATTGCCTCCTTTCGTTTGTTTTACACGAGCAGAGGCATCAGGTTTCAATGACTCTGTTCGCTTTAATTAATACTAGTTGTGCACGTTCGCGGGTTTGAATCGTCCATATTTCTATGATTTTAATTTAAAAGCGATGCAAAGGTACGGAAAAATGAAGAGGGTTCCGCCCTTTGTATCGTTTTTTTTGATATTCTTTTATTCGTGCCCTTTATTTAGAGGCTCCGTTACTATTCTGTTTTTCCTTCGAAATGATTATCCAGATATTTCCTGATATTGTAACTGCTTAAACGCTCTTTGGATATGCTACCATCTTTTTCAACAAGTTCATAGTGTGGAATACCATTGAACTGGAATAGTTGGCGCAGATAATTGAACTCTGCCTCCGAAACATAATAACAGGCTTCTCCTTTTAGATTCTTCTCTATATATTTTTTGTAGTCTTTCTCGGGCGAATCTTTCTGACTTGTGATATAGATGAATTGAAACTCCGGATGATCTTTATATTTTTTGCGTAAATCGGCAGTTGCCTCTATTCCTGCACGACAAGGGCCACAAGTCGTTGCCCAGAAATCGACAAACAGAACCTTACCTGAATGATTCTTTATGATGTTGCGGAATACTTCAGTCGCTTTTCCATCAGGCAACTGATAAGATCTTGCCCTATCTTTTGGGTGTGTCTTTTCCAGCACTCGTTCAGCTTCTGATGCGAGAAACGGTTCGGTGAATATTTGTTTGATGCTATCCACATATTCATGAGCTATTTGGCTGTCTTTGATATTTCCTAAATTAAAATTAAGGCTCCGCACTTTGGCTATTTGCCAGAGCAAAGGGTTGGGAGTAGGATATAATTGTGCAATGATGGAATCTTTCTTGAAATCATATTTCTGGTTCATTTTTATAAAGATTTTATCCTTATCCTGCTGGGATTCTTCCTTTTTCTCGGAATATAATGCCACATATTCTTGTATGAGTTTTTGTTCTTTTTCATAGAGCGATGCCATCTTCTCGTTCTCTGCAATTAACTGCCTCATTATAATTTTGGCAGTAGTTCCGGCCAACTTCTCCTGTCTAAGTCTTATTGCTTCCTGCTCCTTATTTAGTTTCACACCTTTTTCTTTAAGGAAAGTCAATAGAGGTTTCTTCGGATAAGTATAATCAATGCTGTCTGATGGAGAAAACGACTGGTCGGAATATGCTTTCCGGAACAAGTCCATATATTCGAAACGGTTGATAAATGTACTTGCGTTTGTGTTTGCAAGTACGGTTACATCATTGAGTGGCATATCTTTCAAGAAACTGTAATAGGAATCGTCTTCCTTTACTTTCAGCGCCTGATTGGTGCTATCTTGCTTTGCGTAATAATCTCTGCTCATCAAGAAATCAAAAAGCATACTTCCGGCTTGCAAATCTACCTTGTTCTTTATCAGATGAACTGCCTTGAGAGAGGGCTGATAGATTTGGCTTACAGAGTCTGCAACCTGTTTCCATTGTGCAATGATAGGCTTCATGTGCTCCTTGTATTGGTCGGGAGTTAATGTCTTTTGTGATTTCGATAAGTCCTCATAGCGATAGGTTATCTGGTTATCAAAGTCTTTCAGCAGGTAGGAGAGAGAGGCGGATGGACCCATATATGCTGTGTTCCTGATAGGGAAGTAATGATCGCGTGCACGGCTGCGTGCCATTACAGCTTCCCAGTCGATATACATGGTGAGAGTTTGTCCGGGTTCAATATAGAATGGAATCCAGTTGTGTCCCAGTACTACCGATGATTCTATCGGATGATTAATGCTAAATCGACAGCTAAAACTACCGTTCGGGGCTATCTGGATGACGGTCGGATAATCTTCACGGGTCAGTTCATTTGACAGATAAATAAGACCGGTGTCAAATCCTAAACGAGGATCGTATCCGTTTATATACCCTTGCAGATAAGTTGAATCCTGGCGGAAGAATTGCTTAAAATCAGGTTCTGCAGCAACCTGTGTAATCGGAGTTCTCTCCTTGCTGTACACTAATTCTTCCGCTCCTTTCTGCTGAATCTTACACGTGCCGTCTTTTTGCGGGGTGAATGATAAAGTCATTTCCTCCTGACTCTCTCTATCTTTTAAAGTCATTTCAATCCGCTTTCCCTTTTTTCGGATATTTTCATTGGTGTATATCCGGTTATTCAGAATGCTGATGGAGTCGTAAACTCCATATTCCCATGAACCGGAACCGTCTGTCTTGAACCAATTGCATTTGATGGTGGCTAGTGGAGAAGAATCTTTCTTCTTTTGCAGGACTAGCGATATGTCATAAATATTGCCTTCGGGATCAGTAGGATTGAGAAAATGAATGGTCTGTGTTTCTGACGGTAACGGCTCGAAAACCAGCACATAATCCATTGTTCCTGAATCCGGCATATAGACTTCTTTTTTGAGTTCGATACCTTCAGCACTTTTGAACAGATATTTCTTGCCGGTTGCGGCATCTTCCAGATAGGTATCTCCATCCTCCATGATCCACCAGTGCGGGCGGAAGATAGCATGAATATATACTCTTGTGTTCTCGGGAGTGCGCTCTATGCGGGTGATGTTGGAAATACTTCCTGATCGGGCTTTGAAAGGAGGATGGTCGATTGTTTGTGCGGATACTATACCCGATAACAAAAGTAAGATACAAAATAAAGTTGTTTTCATAATAATAGTTTTTCGATCAACATATTGAAAGTAATTTTACAAAGTAAGAAAAATATTCATAGCCTGGTGCACTTCTGCCCTGTAACTTAACATAGATTAAACGTTTACGTAACCATCTTTTTTGTACCTTTGCGCCCGAAAATCAGAGTGATAATTTAAATATTGAAATATTATGAGTAAGAAAGCCCTTTTAATGATCCTCGATGGTTGGGGATTAGGTGACCAAAAGAAAGATGACGTAATCTTCAACACTCCCACTCCTTACTGGGATTATCTGATGACTACTTATCCTCACTCTCAACTTCAGGCAAGCGGTGAAAACGTAGGTTTGCCCGACGGGCAGATGGGTAACTCGGAAGTAGGTCACTTGAATATCGGTGCCGGACGCGTAGTTTATCAGGATTTGGTAAAAATCAATCGTGCATGTGCTGACAATAGCATCCTGAAAAATCCTGAAGTCGTTTCTGCTTTCTCTTATGCAAAAGAAAACGGAAAGAGTGTTCACTTTATGGGGCTGACTTCTAACGGTGGCGTACACAGCTCACTCGTTCATCTCTTCAAACTTTGCGATATCGCTAAAGAATATAATATCGACAATACATTTATCCACTGCTTCATGGATGGTCGTGACACTGACCCGAAGAGTGGTAAAGGCTTTATCGAAGAACTTTCTGCACACTGTGAGAAATCAGCAGGCAAGATTGCTTCTATCATCGGCCGTTATTACGCTATGGACCGTGACAAACGTTGGGAACGTGTAAAAGAAGCTTATGACCTGCTTGTAAACGGCATAGGTGAGAAAGCTACCGATATGGTTCAGGCTATGCAGGAGTCTTATAATGCAGGTGTTACAGATGAATTCATCAAACCGATTGTGAATGCCAACTGCGACGGAACAATCAAAGAAGGTGATGTAGTTATCTTCTTCAATTACCGTAATGACCGTGCCAAAGAGTTGACTGTTGTATTGACTCAACAAGATATGCCGGAAGCAGGTATGCACACCATCCCAGGGCTGCAATATTACTGTATGACTCCGTACGATGCTTCTTTCAAGGGCGTTCATATCCTGTTCGACAAAGAAAACGTATCCAACACATTGGGCGAATATCTTGCTTCCAAAGGCTTGAGCCAACTTCATATCGCTGAAACAGAAAAGTATGCGCACGTAACATTCTTCTTCAATGGTGGACGTGAAACTCCGTTTGATAAAGAAGATCGTATCCTTGTTCCTTCTCCCAAAGTGGCTACTTACGACTTGAAGCCGGAAATGAGTGCTTTCGAAGTAAAAGACAAATTGGTGGCTGCCATCAACGAGAACAAATATGATTTCATCGTAGTGAACTTCGCTAATGGTGACATGGTAGGTCATACCGGTATTTATGAAGCAATCGAGAAAGCTGTTATTGCTGTAGATGCTTGCGTGAAAGATGTAATCGAAGCTGCCAAAGCACAGGATTACGAAGCAATTATCATTGCCGATCATGGTAATGCTGACCACGCTTTGAACGAAGACGGTACTCCGAACACTGCTCACTCTTTGAACCCTGTTCCTTGTGTTTATGTAACAGAGAACAAAACTGCGAAAGTAGAAAACGGTCGTCTGGCAGATGTTGCTCCGACTATTCTCAAGATTATGGGTCTGGCTGCTCCGGCTGAAATGGACGGAAACGTTTTGATTAAGTAATTTAAATTTCTATAATTGGGAGGGCGGAGTAGAACTCCGCCCTTTTTGTCTCACATAAGGTTTAAAATGATACAAATAGGTGATGTAGTAGTGTCTCTTGATGTATTTCAGGAGAAGTTTCTTTGCGATCTGGGTGCCTGCAAGGGCGCTTGTTGCATTGAAGGTGATGCCGGTGCTCCGGTAGAGCTGGATGAGGTGATGGAGCTGGAAGAGGTTTTGCCGGTTATCTGGGACGAACTGGCTTCGGAAGCACGTGCGGTGATTGAAAAGCAAGGGGTGGTATATACGGATCAGGAAGGTGATTTGGTGACTTCTATTGTCAATAATAAGGACTGTGTGTTTACTTGTTATGATGAGAATGGTTGCTGCTATTGCGCGATCGAAAAGGCCTATCGAGAGGGAAAGACTGCCTTCTATAAACCGGTGTCCTGCCATCTTTATCCTATCCGGATTGGAGATTACGGACCTTATAAAGCGGTGAATTATAATCGTTGGGACGTATGCAAAGCAGCGGTTTTGCTGGGAAAAAAAGAGAATCTTCCCGTATATCAGTTTTTGAAAGAGCCTTTAATCCGTAAGTTCGGTGAAGAATGGTACAAAGAATTGGTTACTGTTGCCGAAGAACTGAAAAAGCAACAGTACATTTAAATTCTCTTCCGGTTCTTGCGTATGCAATATACCTGATATAGTAAAATACACAATGCGATAATAATTCCGCATGCCGGTATCATCCATACTTCCGGATGAATAATAATCAAGAAAATACAAGTGGCGATTACGCAGGAAGTCAATACAATAAGAAACAACCTGATCTTTGCAAATAACGGATTAGGAGCAGTAGTTTTCATTTTCATAGTTATGTTTTCTTTGCTTTTTATGCAAGATAGTGATTTTGTATGGAAAACGTTTCTGCTGTTAGGTTTTATTAAGAGATGGACGGTTGATCGATTTGAATATGAAAGCCCCTTTGGGCAAAAGAAAAACGCCGATCGAAGGATGTTCCTTCGCCATCGGCGTTTCCTCGTTGTAAGATGTGAGGTTGGTTTATAAAACGTAATTATTTAATTATGTATCGATATTTGCATACGTTGCATTCTCTTCAATAAACTCGCGGCGTGGCCCTACATCTTCACCCATCAACATAGAGAAGATATAATCAGCTTCTGCGGCGTTGTCAATATTTACTTGTTTCAGCATACGGTTTTCGGGGTCCATGGTTGTTTCCCACAATTGCTGGGCGTTCATTTCACCCAAACCTTTGTAGCGCTGTGTATGAATTGCATTTTCCGAACCGCCACCGTAAGTGTCAATAAACTTCTGGCGCTGTGCATCTGTCCAGCAATACTCTTCTACTTTACCTTTTTTGCAGAGGTAGAGCGGGGGAGTAGCGATGTACAAATAGCCATTCTGGATAATCTGTGGCATATAGCGGAAGAAGAATGTCATAATCAGTGTGTCGATGTGAGAACCATCGACGTCGGCATCGGTCATGATGATAATCTTATGATAGCGCAGCTTCTGTATGTTGGCTTCCTTGCTGTCTTCGTCAGTTCCGATAGTTACACCGAGAGCTGTGTAGATATTGCGGATTTCATCACTTTCCAAAGCCTTGTGATACATGGCTTTTTCCACATTCAGAATCTTACCGCGTAATGGGAGGATAGCCTGGAACATACGGTTACGTCCCTGCTTGGCAGTACCACCTGCCGAATCTCCCTCGACAAGGAATAATTCACATTTTGAAGGATCCTTATCCGAACAGTCGGCTAATTTACCCGGCAGACCACCACCCGACATCGGCGATTTGCGTTGTACCATTTCACGGGCTTTTCTTGCTGCGTGACGTGCGGTAGCCGCGAGAATCACCTTGTCTACAATCGTTTTTGCTTCCTTCGGATGTTCTTCCAGATAATATGCCAATACTTCACCCACTGCCTGGTCAACAGCACCCATCACTTCGTTGTTACCCAACTTCGTTTTAGTCTGTCCTTCAAACTGTGGTTCAGCTACTTTTACAGAAATAACGGCAGTCAAACCTTCACGGAAGTCATCTCCCGAGATTTCAACCTTCACCTTTTCCAGCATCTTGCTGTCTTCGGCGTATTTCTTCAACGTACGGGTCAGCGCACGGCGGAAACCTGCCAAGTGTGTACCACCTTCGATAGTGTTGATATTGTTAACGTATGAGTGAACGTTTTCGGAGAATCCGGTATTGTACATGATAGCCACTTCAATAGGAATTCCCTGTTTTTCCGAGTTCAGATAGATAACGTCGTTAATCAAGTGCTCGCGTGAAGACTCGATAAAACGTACAAACTCTCTCAAACCTTCTTCTGAATAAAACTGCTCACCCTTGAAGCTTCCGTCCTCGTTCACAACCCGACGGTCCGTCAGGGTGATGCGGAGACCAGCGTTCAGATAAGCCAATTCGCGCAGACGTGAAGCCAGAATCTTGTAATCGTATACCGTTTCTGTAAAGATGGTATTATCCGGCCAGAATTGTTGGCGGGTTCCAGTGATGTCGGCTGTACCGACTTCTTTTACAGAGTAAAGCGGTTTACCGATCTCATACTCCTGCTGATAGATTTTACCATCGCGGAATACTTGCGTAGTCATGTGGGTAGACAGCGCGTTTACGCAAGACATACCT
>ERZ772882.4219-NODE-4219-length-10508-cov-2.815555_pt1 | contig 10508 bp, 9 predicted proteins | sample MGYA00580576_ERZ772882 | MGnify/ENA primary metagenome ERZ772882 (study PRJEB29015, sample SAMEA2737658) | human gut metagenome | biome: human gut; feature: human-associated habitat; material: faeces | place: China | collected 2012 ... | reverse complement strand
AAGGCATGATTCTTAGTGCCGAAAACAACGACGGCAGTCTGGCAGTTATCATGCCTCAGAAAGAGGTGAAGCCGGGCAGCGAAGTAAAATAAGTGATAAGCTAATGGATATTACACTCACATTAATACAGAGTAAGATATATGAAGTCCGAGGGCAGAAAGTAATGCTGGATTTTGATTTGGCCGAAATGTACCAAGTTGAGACACGTATCTTAAATCAATCGGTAAAGCGGAATCAGAGCCGCTTTCCCGAAGACTTTATGTTTCAACTAACAAATGAGGAATGGGAAGATATGTCATCACAATTTGTGATGACATCCCGTGCCAAACGTCCGAAATCTGCTCTTCCACTAGCATTTACCGAACACGGTGTTGTAATGCTCTCCAGTATACTCCGAAGTGATATTGCCATACAGACCAGTGTTCTGATTGTACGTGCATTTGTTGCCATACGGCAACTAATTGCCAAATTTCCTGTAGATAGAGTCGGCCAGTTAGAAAATCAGATGGAAGAACTGAAAAATTATATCGAAGAGGCCTTCACCGATTATAATGATATTAATGAGGATACCCGCACACAATTGGAGCTGATCAATCAAACACTGGCCGAACTGCAAGCGCAAAAAGCAACAGCGGATAAGCCACGTAATCCAATAGGATTCAGAAAGTGAAATATGGTATAATAATATGAGTGAAGAACAGTCACTGAAACAAAAAACAGCAAAAGGGCTATTTTGGGGAGGGCTCAGCAGCAGCGTGCAACAGCTGTTAGGACTTCTTTTCGGAGTAGTGTTAGGAAGATTACTGGACCCTGCAGATTACGGTATGATCGGTATGCTGGCTATCTTTCCGGCCATTGCTTCCGCCCTGCAGGAAAGCGGATTTGTCGCAGCACTCGCCAATCGCGAGAAAGTCAGCGATAAAGACTATAACGCTGTATTCTGGTTCAGTATCTCTTTTAGTGCTGTTCTTTATATTTTGCTCTATTCTTCAGCTCCGCTGATTGCTAAATTTTATGATACTCCGGAGTTAACGTCGCTTGCCCGTTTCTCTTTCCTCAGTTTCTTTATAGCCAGTTTCGGGATAGCTCCACGAGCTCTTCTTTTCCGTAATCTCAAAGTGAAGGAGAATACCATCATTTCTCTTTCAAGCCTGTTTCTATCCGGTATTGTGGGGATTATTCTTGCCGCAAACGGATTTGCCTATTGGGGTCTGGCTATACAGACAATGACCTTTGTCGTCATAGGCACGGCACTCAACTGGTACTTTGCCCACTGGAAGCCCAGCTTCCGCATTGACTTCTCTCCCATCAGGGAGATGTTCGGATTCAGCAGTAAAATGCTGATTACGCAAGTCTTTATTATCATCAACCAAAACCTGTTCTCCGTCCTGCTGGGTAAATTCTACACTAAACAGGAAGTCGGAGACTTCAGCCAGGCCAACAACTGGAACAATAAGGGACACGCCCTCATCACCGGAATGATCAACGGAGTCACCCAGCCCGTACTGGCAAGTGTGGCTAATGACCCGCAGCGTCAGGCGGCCGTGTTTCATAAAATGCTGCGTTTCACGGCTTTTATTTCTTTCCCTGCCATGTTCGGGCTCAGCCTCATTTCCAGAGAGTTCATTCTGATTGCCATCACGGACAAGTGGCTCGCTTCCGCACGGATCATGCAATTACTTTGTATATGGGGAGCCTTTATCCCGATCAATAATCTGTTCTCCTTATTGCTGGTCAGCCGCGGGCGGTCTTCCATCTTTATGTTCAACAGTATCGCACTGAGCGTGTTGCAGCTGATCACTGCCTGTATCAGTTATCCATACGGCATCACCACCATGATTTATCTGTTTGTCGCTATCAATATCGGGTGGCTGTTTGTCTGGTACTGCTTTGCCCGGAGAGAGATTCCGCTGACGCAGTTCAGCATACTGAAAGATATCGCTCCTTATTTTCTGCTGGCAGCTTCACTGACAATCGCAGCCCATTACATAACGTCGGGCATCACTAATCTGTATTTGTCACTTGCCATCAAAGTGTTTTTCGTGGCTTCTCTATATGCACTTGTTTTGTGGAAAATGCAATCAGTCATTTTCAAGGAATGTATTCAGTTCATTAAAAAGAAAAAGATATCATGACGACACCTACCAATTACATAGCGACTTGGTTCTACAAGGAATCCAAAGAAGATGCCAGTTTCTATCCGCAGGCAGGCAAACGGGGAGATTCCGCCCTCGTCCATTCCATTTATATGCAGATACAAGTGCCGTTCTTTACCACTTTCAGGCATTATCATCCGGATGACAAGTTGCTTTTCTTCAGCAATCTGGATCAGTTTCCCGATTATCTGGAACGATTATTCAAGGAGTTACGGATTGAGACTGTTACCCTGCCTTATCTCTGCATCCCTCCCAAAGGATGGTACGGGGCATGGAGAAATCAATTCTATCTGTATGATATCCTGCGCTATATGGAGAAAAGGATGCAGGCGGACGATACGTTGCTCATCTGCGATGCGGACTGTCTCTGTATGCGTCCGTTGGAGCAACTGTTCAGCGACACACGGAAATACGGTTCCGCCCTGTACGATGCATCCGACCGACCGGACCTCAGCGTGAACGGAATCACACTAAAGGAGATGACAGATATCTATAATGACTGTTACGGAGAAAAAGAGAAGGCAGAGCTTGTCCATTATTACGGGGGAGAATTTATCTCGCTGCGTGGTGATGTAGTGGCACGAATCAACGAAGCGTATCCTGCTTTATGGAATTATAATCTGGAACGTTTTGCCGCCAATCAGCCCAAACTGAACGAAGAAGCCCACTTCCTGAGCGTAGTGGCTACGAGGCTCAACATCCACAACAATATCGCCAATCAATACGTCAAACGCCTCTGGACCTACCCCAAATACAATACGGTAGAAAAAGGAGACGAGCAACTAGCGGTATGGCATCTTCCTTACGAGAAAAAAAGAGGATTGTATCTGCTGTACAAACACTTTGTGAACCACCCCACTTTCGATGACGAAGAGGCCTTCCGCAAGAAAGCCTCCGCCTACACCGGTGTGCCGACCGTTACTTTCGGGAAACGTATCCGCGATTTCATCACCATTCTTCTTCTAAAAATAAAAGACAAATGCATATACTGATACTTCCAATGTACTATCCTGAGAAGGACTCCTCCCCGCACCGGGGATATATGTTCTTCGAGCAGGCTATGCAACTGGCTAAATCAGGCTGCCGGACAGGACTTGCCTTCACGGAGCAAAGGCCTCTGAAGAACTTCACATGGAAACGGTTCCGCAAAGAGAGTCATTTTCAGATATCGGCAGAAGATAACGGCAGTTTCGTCACCATGCGCATGCACGCATGGAACCCGAAACTAAGCACCCGCGGGAGGAATCATCTGGTCTCTGCTGACCGTCTTGTTAGTACGGAAGTATATCCGCACTTACGGTCGCCCCGACCTGATTCATGCGCACTTCGGCACATGGGCAGGGTATGCCGCACGACTGGTTTATAAATGGTATAAGATTCCCTATGTCATCACAGAGCACGCCTCTTCCATCAACGGCAATCAGACGACACCGTCGCAGGCAGTAATACTAAAGAAGGCATACAGCGAGGCACGCAAGATCATCTGTGTCGGCACGAAACTGAAACGGAGCCTGTGCGCATACGTCAGTGACCCGGATAAAGTGACCGTCATACCGAACTTTGTAGATACGAACACCTTTGCATTCAGCCCTCACCGGACGGAGAAAGAGAAACATTTCACTTTCATCAGCATCGGAAACCTGAATAAGCGCAAAGGATTCTGGGATTTGCTGACTGCTTTTCACTGGGCATTCAAGGATATGCCGCACGTCTCTTTGATCATTGCCGGAGACGGAGAAGAAATGCAGTCACTCAAAGAGCAGATTCAGTCTCTCCACCTGCAAGAGCAGGTAAAACTGACCGGCCGCCTGTCACGGGAAGAATTGTCCGGGTTGCTGGGTACTTGCGATGCTTTTGTACTGGCCTCCTTTGCGGAGACATTCGGCATCGTATTCATCGAAGCAATGGGAACAGGCTTGCCCGCCATCGGCACCATATGCGGAGGACCGGAGGACATCATCACTCCCGAAAGCGGCTTCCTCATCCGACCGGGAGATGTGGATGCGCTCGCCGCTAAGATGAAAACATTGTACGATACCTACGAGTCGTTCGACAAAGAGAAAATCCGCCAGTCTATCGTCAGTCGCTTCGACTTTCAGTTGGCGGGGCAGAAGTTACGGCAAGTTTATTCAGAAGCATTAGAAATGTCCAAGCCCCCAAAAGCATCGGAATCATGAAAGTTACAGTCATAGATTGTTCAGTATCAGGCCATCGGGAAACGTATTATAAACAGTTTGCTCAGACATGGGCGGGCATGGGGCACGAAACGTCGCTCATCGCTCCCGATGGGAAAGGTGTACAGGAGACCGTTGCCTTTCAGCCTGTCTCAGCGCTTCCGCTGCTGCCGCTCCCTGCCGGAAAACCGTTGCAGAAAAAGCTGGTTGTACTGCGCAATGCAGTGATTCGGCTGCGAAATCTGTACAGGCTGCGCCGGAGTCTTCAACGGCTGAAACCTGATCTGGTCTTCTTCGCCTGCCTCGACGATATGCTGCCTACATTGGCTCCCTTATGGCTGTTCAATCTTTTGCTGCCCTATCAGTGGAGCGGCCTGCTGGTTCAGTCCGCCCTGCCGCCTTACCACCGAGGGATGCCCGATACACGCCCTTTCCTGCGAAGCAAGAACTGCGTAGGAGTAGGCATACTGAACGAATATTCAGCGAAAGACCTGGAAACATTTCAGCGCCACATTCTGCTGTTTCCCGACTTTGCCGATCTTTCGGCTCCCGCCACAAACTACCCGTTGCTGCGGAAACTGAAGGAGAAAGCCAGAGGAAGGAAAGTGATATCCCTGCTCGGTTCCATCAATTTCCGCAAGGGGATAAAGTTACTGCTAGAGAGTATCCCTTTATTGCCAAAGGATGAATATTTCTTCCTCATTGCGGGGAAATCTTCTCTCACCGCACAACAGGAAAACGACCTGCGGGCGTTCGGGGAGTCAAGGAATAACTGTCTGTTCTCATTGGAGAAGATTCCCGATGAAAGCTGTTTCAATGCCCTGATAGCGGAGAGCGACCTTATTTTTGCCGCATACAAGCAGTTCACCGGCAGCAGCAACCTCCTGACCAAAGCTGCCGCCTTCCGCAAACCGGTCATAGTCAGCCGCGGCCTCTGCATGGGCCGGAGGGTAGAACAATACGGAACTGGTCAAACCACCGGAGAAGACAACGCCGGAGAATGCAGCGCAGCTATCCGCTCGCTGTGTACCGAAACAAAGATGAACACTCAGGCTTTCGCCCGGTACGCCCACGAACACGAAGTGGAGAAACTAATCACATGTTTTAATCAAATCAGCAAGCATATACAATGAAAGTACTTTTTACATTCGGAGGAATCCCCCACTACCTGAATGCCATGCTCAACAGGCTACAGGCAAAAGGAGTAGAAATAACCGTTGTCAGTCCAAAGAAAGGGAATACGACCATAGGCAAAGGGGTGAAAATGGTAGAAGGAGGAATCTACAAGCATCTGACTACACCGGAGAAGAAGATGTTCTACGGAAAAAGCGCTTTCCCCGCCCTTCCCGAAATCATTGCGGAAGAAAAACCGGATATAGTGGTAATAGGATGGCCCTACTTCCTGCAAGTATTCTTCCAGCCCGCACTGAGAAAGGCTATGAAGTCCTGCAACGCCAAGCTGGTGATTCGTGAAATCCCCTTCCAGACTCCTCCCTACGGAAAGATCAAGGAATATTTCAAAGCCAATCCGATGCACGACGAAGGTATGCGCCTGCTCAGCAAGGGGACCGGATTCTATCTGCGCCAATGGATAACGGCAAGGATACGGAAGTACTGCTACGCCCAAGCTGCCGGAACGCTGAACTACTCGACAGCCGCCTACGACATCCTCCCCTCTTACGGAGTAAAGAAGGAGCAGATACACGTCACTTACAACTCGACCGATACGGAAGCGCTTCTCAAAGAAAAAGAATCCGTACTGGCTTCCCCCTCCATCCTTCCCCCGTGCGACCGTCGACTGCTGCACATCGGACGGCTCGTAAAATGGAAACGGGTAGATTTATTAATAGAGGCTTTCCGGAAGGTAGCTGCCGACTATCCGGAAGCGGAACTGGTGATCGTAGGAGACGGACCGGAACTGGACAACCTCAGACAACAGGCAAACGACCTGCAACTGACAGACAGCATCCGCTTTATCGGAGCCGTCTATGACCCGAAAACGCTGGGCGCCTATATGAACGAATCGAGTATCTATGTGCTTGCCGGCATGGGAGGGCTTTCGATCAACGATGCCATGACGTATGGTATGCCCGTCCTTTGTGCCGTATGCGACAGTACGGAACGCGACCTGGTCATGGAAGGCAAGAACGGCTATTTCTTCAAAGACGGAGACGCCAATAGTCTGGCAGATAGAGTCAGAGAGATGTTCGAATCTCCCGAACGTTGCAAGGAGATGGGAAAAGAGTCGGAACGGATGATCCGGGAAAATATCAATATGGAGACAGTCAGCGAACGCTACCTGAAGGCTTTCCAAGAGATTCTTCGTCTCACTCATTCTTGCGATTCCGATAATTAGCCGGTGAAGTCCCCAAATGCATCTTTACGTACTTCCCGAAAAAGGACTGGTTGGGGAAATTGAACTCTTCCGCTATTTCCTTAACGGACTTGTCCGAACGTTTCAGCCGGTACTTGATATGTTCTATCGTCGTTTCATTGATCAAGTCCAACGGAGTCCTGCCACACGCTTGCTTGATGACTTTCGAAAAATGCTTCGGAGTGTAGCAAAGCGCATCCGCATAATAACTCACAGAACGGTGCATACCCTTGTCCTTCGATAATAGCTCCACGAATTTCCGCAGGGTATAATCCGCCTGTTTGATACCTTCTTTCGGGCTGTCCCCCTTATCGGGAGCATCAATTTCCTTGTGAAGCTGTCCCAGCATCTCACAAAAGAGGGCGGAGAAGAGATGTTGCATCACTTCCTTGTGATAATAATGAGGTTCATCATTGATCTTCGCCACAATCAAATCCCGATAAAACCTGAAAACAGGATCGTCCCCGCCTTCGCTGAGACTTCACCAGATTGTTGTGAATATGGGCTGCGGTATTCCACGTTTTCTTCTCCATTTTAATAATGCGTTGCAGAAAACGGGTAGAAAATCCCGCCAGCCTTATCTTATATTTAGGGCTCAGCATCGTACGACTGATCAGTGTATTGGGAAGACCGAGCAGCAAGTCGCCCGCCTGCAACTGATACGTCCGGTAGTTGATATCCAGCTGAATACACCCTTCCACACAGACGGCAATGAGGAAACAGTTCAGCCGGACCGTATCATTACTATACGGAATCCCGTCCAGACTGTTGACTATCGCAAAATCATCGTCTATATAATCAAGGATATGCTGACTCTTCTTAAAGTCTTCTATATCTACTGTCATAATGTTCTCTTTTTCCATAGCCTCTCCTTTTTTACTTTTTTGCAAAGTTGGTAAATAATAGGGAAAACAGAATGTCCCAAACTCCTTTATAATTGTTTGATATGTCGTTTATACGCAAATAGTTAGCCACAACAAATACAAATAACGGAAACAGGACATTCATAGAGAAAAATCGGTCACCATTGACTTGTTCTTTTCTCCTACTTTTGTTCTGATTTTAATAAAAGACAAAAAGAGTAAGTATGATTACAGTGAACAAAAAATGGATACGGCTGATAGGGATTGTCGGTTGTACAGTGTGGATGGCATCGTGCAAACAGGCACCGGATGCAGGAGTGAAATCTTCTTATGCAGTCATGCAGATAGAACCAACGGACAAAGAACTTTCTTCCTCCTATTCGGCGACCATACGCGGGCGACAGGATATTGACATATATCCGCAAGTGTCGGGAACAATCGAGAAACTCTGCGTGACCGAAGGTCAGAAAGTACGTCGGGGACAGTTGCTTTTCATCATCGACCAGGTACCTTACAGAGCCGCACTCAAAACCGCCACCGCCAATGTGGAAGCGGCCCGCGCCGCTACGAGCACCGCCGAACTGACTTACAAGAGCAACAAGGAACTGTATGCGCAGAAAGTCGTTTCAGAATTTAGCCTGAAGACTGCCGAAAACTCTTATCTCACCGCCAAGGCACAACTGGCACAGGCTGAAGCTCAGGAAATAAGCGCACGCAACAACCTCTCTTATACCGAAGTGAAAAGTCCCAGTGACGGAGTTGTAGGCGCATTGCCCTATCGTGCAGGCGCATTGGTAAGCGCCAACATTCCTTATCCGCTCACTACGGTCAGTGACAATTCGGATATGTACGTCTATTTCTCGATGACCGAAAACCAACTGCTCGCCCTTACCCGCCAGTACGGCGACATGGACGAAGCGTTAAAGAATATGCCGGAAGTGGAACTGATTCTGAACGACAACTCAGTCTATCAGAAGAAAGGTACCATCGAATCCATCAGTGGAGTGATCGACCGTCAGACAGGGACCGTAGTGGCACGCGTGGTGTTTCCCAACGAATCACGGCTGCTTCATAGCGGAGCATCGGGCACGGTAGTAGTGCCAAGCATCTACAAGAACTGCATCGCTATCCCCCAGACAGCCACCGTGCGGATGCAGGACAAGACGATTGTATATAAGGTAGTGGATGGCAAAGCAGTCTCCACCCTGATCACCGTAGCCGGAATCAACGACGGACGCGAATATGTAGTGCTGGACGGCCTGAAAGCCGGTGACGAAATTGTATCGGAAGGCGCCGGACTGGTGCGCGAAGGCACACAGGTTAAATAAGAAGGAGACTGATTATGAAAGGAAATATATTTATCAAACGGCCGGTGATGGCTATCTCCATCTCCGTGCTGATTCTCGCCATAGGGCTTATCTCGCTCTTCACCCTGCCGGTGGAGCAATATCCCGACATCGCGCCTCCCACGGTCTATGTATCCGCCAGCTATACGGGCGCCGATGCCGAAGCTGTGATGAACAGCGTCATCATGCCGCTGGAAGAGAGCATCAACGGGGTGGAAGACATGATGTATATCACGTCCAGCGCCTCCAATGCAGGTCTGGCTATCATACAGGTTTACTTCAAGCAAGGCACCGACCCCGACATGGCGGCTGTCAACGTACAGAACCGTGTAGCCAAAGCACAGGGACTGCTGCCCGCCGAAGTAACGAAAGTCGGCGTAAGCACGATGAAACGCCAGACCAGCTTCCTGCAAATCGGCGCGCTGGTCTGCACCGACGGTCGCTACGACCAGACCTTCCTTGCCAATTATCTGGACATCAACGTCATCCCGCAGATCAAGCGTATCGAGGGAGTAGGAGACGTCATGGAGCTGGGCGATACCTACAGTATGCGTATCTGGCTGAAACCGGAACGGATGGCACAATACGGGCTGGTGCCTTCGGACATCACCGGCGTGCTGGGCGAGCAGAACATAGAAGCCCCTACCGGCTCACTGGGCGAGAGTTCGCAGAACGTCTTCCAGTTCACGATGAAATATCGCGGAAGACTGAAGAGCGTGGAAGAGTTTCAGAACACCGTTGTCCGCTCGCGTGAAGATGGCTCGATACTCCGTCTGAAAGATGTGGCGGATGTGGAACTGGGCACTATGACTTATAGTTTCCGCAGTGAGATGGACAGCCAGCCTGCCGTGCTCTATATGATCTTCCAGACAGCGGGTTCCAATGCGACCGCTGTCAATAAAGAAATTACCGCCCAGATGGAGCGGATGGAGAAAAACCTTCCGGAAGGAACGGAGTTCGTCACCATGATGAGTTCGAACGACTTCCTCTTCGCTTCCATACACAACGTGGTGGAAACACTGATTATCGCCATCATTCTGGTCATCCTCGTGGTATACTTCTTCTTGCAGGACCTAAAGAGTACGCTCATCCCGTCCATCTCCATCATCGTGTCACTGGTAGGAACGTTTGCCTGTCTGGTAGCTGCGGGATTCAGTCTGAACATCCTGACCCTGTTTGCCCTGGTGCTTGCCATCGGTACGGTGGTGGATGATGCCATTGTAGTAGTAGAAGCGGTGCAGTCCAAGTTTGATGCCGGATACAAGTCGCCCTACCTTGCCACCAAAGATGCGATGGGCGACGTGACGATGGCTATCGTCTCCTGTACCTGTGTCTTCATGGCCGTATTTATCCCCGTCACCTTCATGGGAGGTACTTCGGACGTGTTCTATACCCAATTCGGTATCACGATGGCAACTGCCGTAGGTATCTCCATGATCTCGGCTCTGACCCTGTGTCCAGCCCTGTGCGCCATCATGATGCGTCCGTCGGACGGAACCAAGAGCGCCAAGAGTATCAACGGACGGGTACGCGCAGCTTACAACGCTTCGTTCAACGCCGTGCTGGGCAAGTATAAGAAAGGGGTGATGTACTTC
>ERZ772882.4215-NODE-4215-length-10521-cov-17.564208_pt1 | contig 10521 bp, 7 predicted proteins | sample MGYA00580576_ERZ772882 | MGnify/ENA primary metagenome ERZ772882 (study PRJEB29015, sample SAMEA2737658) | human gut metagenome | biome: human gut; feature: human-associated habitat; material: faeces | place: China | collected 2012 ... | reverse complement strand
TCTGGAAGGAACGTGAATAGCGTATCAGCTTGAAGATAATCAGTACGTAGGCCAGTACCACAAGATGTACGTGCGGGGTTTCCTTGTACACATAAATCACCATGAAGGGATAATTGCCACGAAGTCGATGATTCCATAAAAAGAGAACAAGTAGCGCAGACGTGCCTTCCAGGCATGGTTGCAGCTGGCGTATTGTACGGGAGCTGCCGCAATTCGTAGTCCATACTCAATGGTGAATATAAAGGAAGCCAGGTAGTTGAATGCATACAGACTGTTACGGTAAGGAGCCGATTCCTCAAAGGAACTATATATGATGGAGCAGATGGAACCGATGATAAAGAACAATACAAAATATTGAAACCATTTTTTCATTAGCTGGCGATGAATCATTCGGTACAATTTTTCGTGGCGAATTAAGTGCGGGAACTTTTCGCGCAGCGGGTCTATAAGATTGTGAGGTTCTATGTTCATGGCCGTGATTTTGTTTAATGGTTTTCACTGGGTCTTGTCACTCCTATTTTTGCAGGATATGAATCTTCTAAAGTGACAAATATACTCTTTTCTTTTGCAATGAGAGAAGGAGTAGAGAGAAAAGTATAAAAGACGGGCTAATTTTCAATGTAAAATCGACTTTTTGAAAACGCTTTTGTCTTTAGTTTCAAACGCCAAAGCGTTTGAGGTAAGACGTACTTACGTTTTAGTTGAAATGTCCTTGCGTTTTAATACGAACGCCAAAGCGTTTTGAGGGGAGGGAAAATAAGGGCATAAAAAAAGGAGTTCCGCTGAACTCCAACCTTTGTTAACCTTAAATCTAATACTATGAAAAACACAATGCAAAAGTATTTATTTTATTTGAAACAGCAAAACGTAAGGCCTAAAAAGAATGCTTTACAACATACATTAACCACCTGGGTGAAATATTCAATGTGGTTAACAGAATTCATAAAATAAAAAAAGAGGCCCCTCATCACTGAGAAACCCCTTCAAAATGCAAATTAAAAGAGAGACATATATTATTTATTCAATACTTCTGATTCGATAAAGTCAAAGCACTCAGAATAATATTTCCTATTGTTTTCCACGCCTTTAATTCCATGGCCCAAACCTGGGAACTTAACAAAGCGATAAGTCTTACCCAACTCTTTTAATTTATCAGCCATAAACTGAGAACCACCAATATCGACTCTATTATCATGATCACCGTGAATCAATAATAATGGACCAGTTATTTTATCAGCGTGTGTTATTGGAGATCGGTCTACCAATTTTAAAGAATCCTTCACTGGATCACCGGCCTCAAGAGCAGTCCAGTCTGGAATGTTAGAATGATGATGCTGCCAAATAATATCACAAAAACCTGCTGTTTCTATTCCAAATCCAAATGGGAACTTAGCCTTATATCCATTTACCTCACCAGGGAAAGTCATCAGACGCATTGTTTCATATCCTCCATGACTCATGCCAAATACTCCAACTCTTTGAGATGGAATATTTAGTTTGTCTGCCACGTAACGAGAAACGTAAATCATATCCAATGTTTCATTACCTCCCAAATCATGGTCATTCATAGCTGCAAAATCACGACCAAAGCCAGCGCTTCCACGAGGAGAAGCACTCAACACATAAATACCAGCCTGATTAAGTATCTGATACTCGGAAGAATACCGGTTCTCACCTCCATAAAAAGATTCGACCATCAATAAACTTTTATTTTCTGGCAACGGATTTTTTGGTTTGAAAAGATAAGCATGCAAAATACGCTGCTTACCTGTTAAAGAGTCCACATCAAAAGTTGGTATTTCTAATCTTTCAACTGTAGAATGCACTAACTTTTCTTTCAAGCCATCTGGAATATCCATTACTGTTTCCATTTTTATTTGAGAAGGATCCACAACAGCTTTTACGACCTGGAACAGAGTAGTAGTTCCACCCGCCAACATGGTAATCGTATTCCCCGTAACACCTCCAAGTTGTAAATTCAATGATGACTCTTGAGTATAAACAACCTTTTCTGATTGCGGATCAAACAAAATCATATTAGTATGCACGGGATTGCTTTGAAGAGCAAAAACCATCTTTTTATCTTTCAGCGAAAGTAAACAAACATTATCCAAATTCATGGTATAATGAGTAAGCTGTTTTACTTCTCCAGTTGATAAAGTAAATGAATATAAGTTATTATACCCATCCTGATCAGAAATAAACAAAGCTTTATCTGATGAAACCCATTCAGGCAACACCATCGTACCAGAAAGACTTCCTTCTTTAGATGGATCAGTCAACACTTTTGATGCCTTTGTCGCCAAATCTATGTACAAGACATTAGTATAAGTACGATCCATGTCTTTTAAAGCCAGCAACATAACCCCCTTACCTTCAGGCTGCCAACTAATATCTCCCCAAGTATATCGAAAATCAGCTTCATCAGTCCTCAACAGACTATCTTGCAAAGTTTTCAAATCCAAAATATGCAATTCATCCAACCGATTTTCATTTTGTCCCATTCTGGAAACATAAGCAATTTTAGTTCCATCAGGATTAAAATCCCACGCATATATATAGGGAACATCTGTTAGCTTCTCAACCTGATTAGACCCAGGCACAGTACGATAAATATTAATGATTTCTTCATTATGTTCATCACCAATCCAATAAACCATACCATCATTTGCGTTGTATTGGGCATGCCATCCATTTCTTGTAGCAAAATCTACATCAACCACATCTTTAGCCTCACACAAATCTGCCCCCTTAGCAATGTCCATCCACTGAAGAGTCTGTTTTTCTCCCGTTTTGAAAAACAACAGCTTACTTCCATCCTTACTAATTGTAAATATAGAATAAGGAAAATCTTTAAAATAAGGCGCAATATCTATAGAACGGCCTTCAAAATTAAGCACTAAGCTATTATCGGCTTGTTTCGTTCCACACCCACACAAGCCTAATACTAGACAAACTATTACCGCTATATTTTTCATATACTTATAAATCCTTAAAAAACCAATCATAATTATCTCCAATATTCATTTTGATCATCTGATGTGGCACTCTTATTATAATCCAGTTCATCAGCAGGAATCGGGAACATCATTCTTGGGCTATTTGCCGGAAGACTAATCACATCACTCCAATGTTCTTCTCCAACCCTCTCCAAAGGTTTCTGCAAACGCTTAATATCAGGCAAAGCAAATCCTTCACCATATAATTCACGCCGACGTTCCTTCCATATTTCATCAGATGTAAACTGAGCAGAAGTAAGTTGGGACTCCCCTCTCTTCACACGCAATGCGTTTAATATCTGCAAACCTTTTACGACATCTGGTTGACTGCCTTTTAACAAACACTCCGCTTCTATTAAATACGCTTCAGCTAAACGACACATTGGATAATCAGCTATACCCAATGACACCTTAGAGGTAAATTTAGAAGTAATATAACCATCTTTGCTATCCAAATAAAATGGGAACAATTTTCTACAATCATTATCCTCAAATATATCTACAAATGATTTTGCAGCTCTTACAGTTCCATAACCTACTAAATAATCCACACCGTTTTTCAATAAATAATCATAGTCAACTTGAGTACCATAACCAGGTGTTCCGTAACCTGAATCTTTATCTTTAGCTGTTGCTACCTGATAAAAAGAAGGTATAGAAGCATAAATGTTGGTCGTTTCCGAAGTAAAATTAAATCCCCATAACCACTCCGAGTTGATAGTGTTAAAACCGGATTGATATTCTTCTTTGGTCATTAAATCAGAACCATCAAACGGACTACCTACAGCTTCTGCATACATTCTTGCATTATCATACTCTCCCATATCCAAATAAGTTCTAGCCAATAGCAAAGCTGCAGCACGCTTATTCATAAAATAACTATCTGTTCCCGTAGAATTTTTATATACATAAGTAAAATCATCAATAATACGCTTCATAGATGTAGCCAAATCAGACCTTGGAGCATTATCTCCGCTTGCATCGGCTGGAGTCAAACGCAAAAACAAACCTTGCCCTGAAGGACCTACAGAAGTATATGAAGCACAATATAAATGATACAAGTTCAGGAAATTCCACCCTCTAATTCCATAAGCTTGTGCCAGCAGGTCGTCACAACCTTCAGGAAGCTTGTCTGCATTAACAATAATCTGATTACATTCATCTATCGCCTTATAAGCCTTTTCCCACATGTAAGGAGAATAAGCACTCCACCATCCATCAAACTCACGAGGATACTGCTGATAAGCATACGAATACATCAGCCAGTTATAGGTAGAGTAGTGGTAATTACCATTTGAAATTTTCAAATCATTTCCCATTACATCAAGTGAAATTTGCCCAATAGTCAAATAATGAAAATGTCCAGTCCAAGAATATGCACCCATCAAAACAGCCTTAACATTTTCTGCACTTTCCAACACACTTTCATCTGTTAAAGAAGTGGATGGTTCTTGGTAAAGCAAATCATCCGAACAAGATGAAAATGAAAATAAAAATAATAGAACATATAAATATTTAGCCTTCATATCAATATCTGTTTAGATTAAATTTTAAAAAGTCAAGTTCGCACCAATAGAGAATGTTCGTGGAGTAGGGAATGAATACGGATAAGTTTTATACCCTTGCACACCATATATATCGATGTCATCATATCCCTTATATCCTTTATCAGCGAACCATGTACACAAATTATCAGCAGATACCCAAAGTTTTGCCCCTGAAATAACTTTTGAAAAGACTCCCAGATTCTTAGGTAAAGTATATGATAAAGTAATTGTTTTCAGCTTAACATTTGTCGCATCATAGAGGAAACGAGAAGACAGACTTGCTGAATTTGTAGCGTTATTAATCGCATATTTAGGAACATTTGTCTGTTGCCCTGGGGTTGTCCACGCTTCCAATGCATCCACATGCATATTTTGAGCAGTTGTTGCTCCGTCGTGCATCATACCAGCATAAATATTATCATAAATTTTACCACCCAAAGAATAATTCAATTGAATCGTCAAATCAAAGTTCTTATAAGAAAAAGTATTTATAAAACCACCATAAGCCAACGGAGTTGATCGTCCTTGTCTCTCATAAGTTGCTTCACTATAAACAGAGGTAGTGGTACGTGTTCCATCGTCATTAACCTTATACCAAAGAGGATTCCCATTATCGGGGTCTACTCCTGCCCAAGTAGGCATATAAAACTCATATTGACTACCTCCAACTGACCATATTTTCTGATAATCTGTCATACGAACATCATTTTCACCATTCAAATCTTTAATTTTATCTTTAATGAATGAAGCATTCAAGTCCATATTCCAAACCAATGGCCCTCTTAATATATTAGCTCCCAAAACAATCTCAAATCCTGTATTGGAAGTCTTTGCAGCATTCATTGTAATTGAACTTAATCCATTTTGCAAAGCCAATGGGACATCATACAACAAACCATCTGACGTTTTATTGAAGAAGTCTACAGACCCATAAAAACGATTCCAGAAACTAAAATCAACCCCCACATTAAACATTCCTTGCTTTTCCCAGCCCAATAAAGCATTTACCAACTGTTCATGTCCAACTCCGATATTGGAACCATATAAATAATCAGCCGAAGTCGTCCATAAGCCTAAAGAAGCATAGCGAGCCAATCCACTTTTATTACCTGAAGTACCATAACTCAATCGGAGTTTCAGATTATCAATCCACTCAATATCTTTTAAAAAATCTTCTTGGTTAATTCGCCAAGACGCTCCTAAACTCCAGAATGTTCCCCATTTAGTATCAGCCCCAAAAATAGAAGAACCATCAGCACGAAGACTTGCAGAAAAGTTATACTTATCCTTATATGCATACTCAGCACGTCCAAAATATGAAATCAACGTTTCTTTAGTTGTATCAGAAGAAGGAGAGAAAGAACCTGAAGCTCCTGCCAACTCCTGCATATCTCCAAGCAAACCTCTACCACCAGCATATAATGTTTCATAGGTACTTTGCCAATACTCCATACCTGCCATTACATTTAAACTATGAACATCTTTAAACACATTTGTATAATTAAATGTATTAGTAGATGTATACATCAAATCTACATGATGATATTTATCCAAACGTCCATTATAGGTTGAACCATTCCCATGTTCTTTATTCCAATAACGGTGTTCATCTGTTGACACATAATCCGGAGAGAAAACAGTTTTAAAGGAGAGCCCTTTAAAGAAAGTTATCTCAGCATAACCAGATGCCAGCAAACGATAAAATTTACTCCGATTGACATCCATTAAAGGTATTGCTAAAGGATTAAAATCACGCGAAACGGGATTGGTAAAATTATATTGTTTATTACCATTTTCATCAAGAACTGGATTACCTTCATTATCTACAATATATACCGGTACCGCATTAGGGAAAGATAAAGCATTGTACAAAGGACTTGCACCTGCAGAGCTCTCTACCGTCGTATTTTGAATAGAATGTGAGAAAGTAACATTTAAACCAGCATTAAACCATCTATTAACTTTGGTATTAATATTAGCTTTAGCTGAATAACGTTTAAAGTCACTCGCCGGAGTTATACCGCCTTGTTTTGTATATCCTATTGAAAAGAAGTAATTTGTTTTATCATTCTTTCCACTTACATTCATATTATAATCTTGTGAGGGAGCTGTACGGAACACTTCTTTCTGCCAATCTGTATCCACAACCAATTTAGCACCATCAACTACATTTCCATTTTCATCTAATGGATTTTCTACATTATAAGGGTTATGCGTTAATGCACCTTGCGCACTCGCATTAGCTTCCTCCATAGTTTCACCTTTAGCACGATACCCCTGATAAATCATTTTATACATATCAGCAGAACTCATCATATCATACGCCTTGCCCAATTTAGACCATGAGAACTGTGCATTAAAATTAACACGAGCTTTTCCTTCTTTTCCACTTTTTGTAGTAATTACAACTACGCCATTAGCCGCACGCGATCCATACAAAGCTGCAGCTGCTGCATCTTTCAAGACCGTAATCGATTCAATATCATTAGGATTAATAGAAGACAAAATATTCGAGCTAGATTCATTTTCTTCCGCAATAGAACTGTATTCAGTAGAAGTTGTAGCAACCCCATCTATCACATAAAGAGGCTCGTTTGAAGCTTTCAATGAACCAGATCCACGAATACGAAATGAAGTTCCAGATCCAGGCTGCCCAGAATTCGACATAACCTGCACACCAGAAACCTGTCCAGCCAAAGATTTATCGAAAGATACAGCAGGAGATTTTATTTTATCCTGATCCACAACTGTAGCAGAACCGGTAAAAGCTGATTTTTTTACTGTTCCGTATGCAACAACCATTACCTCATCCAAAACTTCTGCATCTGATTTCATTACAATCTTAAGTTCACCTTTTTTTATCGCTACTTCCTTGCTTTTCATTCCCACAAATGAAACAATCAAGGTCTTACTGTCAGCTTTCACCCCTGAAATCATAAAGTTACCATCCACATCCGTAATGGTTCCCTGGGTAGTACCCTTTACCAATACTGAAGCCCCGACAATGGGCAATCCATCTTCTTCGGAAGTTACTACACCTTTTACAGTTACTCCTTGCGACCATGCTACACCCGTCCATACAAACAGCAGGGCCAGCATCAATGTTAGTTTTCTTTTCATAAATCCCTCCTTTGATTAAACATAAAAATAAATCTCATTCAGTTGATAATACTTCATAAATACATATTAAAACCTATTAACAACATCGCAAAGATATATATTCCTTCAAATAAACAACAAAATATTACTGAAAAGTAAAATCAAAAAGCAAAAAGATATAACAAAATCGAATATCAATTCATTTTTAATTCATAAAATTAAAGAAATATGAAATATTCAATCAGGAATAAAAGATAAACCGAAAGAAAAACGCATCGATTAATTTAAATAATTCAGAAATAAACATACAAAAAGAACAGACAGAATGATTAACTCAATAAGGATAATACGGAAGGTTTGTCAAATCAGAATTTAACAGAATGAAAATAAAAAAAGCCGCCCCAAAGGGACGGCTTTCAAAAAATATGTCAACAAAAAAATTAGTCGATATAACGTTCGATTGTCTGTGCACGGTCAGGACCTACAGACACAATCTTTATCGGAGTACCCAATTGTTCTTCCAGGAATGTGATATATGCATTGAATTCTTCCGGGAATTCATCTTCGCTTGTCATCTTCGTCATATCTGTTTTCCAACCTGGAAGCTCAGCATATACAGGTTCTACTCCTTCTGTAATATCATACGGGAAATAGTCGATTTCTTCTCCGTTTACTTTGTATGCTACACAAGCCTTGATGGTATCAAATCCATCCAGCACGTCGCTCTTCATCAAAATCAGCTGAGTTACACCATTGACCATAATTGCATAACGCAAAGCAACCAAGTCAACCCATCCACAACGGCGTTCACGTCCTGTTACAGCTCCATACTCATGACCTAAATCACGAATTGTCTTACCTGTTTCATCAAAAAGTTCTGTAGGGAACGGACCTGAACCTACGCGTGTACAATATGCTTTCATAATACCATACACTTCACCAATCTTGTTAGGACCTAATCCCAATCCGGTGCAGGCACCTGCACAAATGGTGTTAGATGAAGTCACAAAAGGATATGAACCGAAATCCACATCAAGCATAGTTCCCTGAGCACCTTCACAAAGTACTGACTTACCTTCGTTCAGCAGACGATTGATTTCATGCTCGCTGTCTACCAAAGGGAACTGACGGAGGTATTCGATACCTTCCATCCATTGCTTTTCCAGTTCAGTAATGTCATATTCATAATTAAGGCTCTTCAGAATAGCTTCATGACGAGCTTTGGCAGCAGCATATTTTTCCTCAAAGTTATGCAGAATATCACCTACGCGCAATCCATTACGGCTCACCTTATCAGTATAAGTTGGACCAATACCTTTTCCGGTAGTTCCTACTTTTGAATCTCCCTTGGCTGCTTCGTATGCTGCATCCAGAATACGATGCGTAGGAAGAATCAGATGAGCTTTCTTAGAGATGTGCAAACGTTCTTTCAACGGATGTCCGCTTGCTTCCAACGCTTCAGCTTCTGCCTTGAACAAAGAAGGATCAAGTACCACTCCATTACCAATGATGTTCACCTTATCGCCCTGGAAGATTCCAGAAGGAATAGAACGGAGCACATATTTCTGACCTTCAAACTCAAGAGTATGTCCGGCATTCGGGCCTCCTTGAAAACGAGCAACCACATCGTAACGGGGAGTCAATACATCGACGACTTTACCTTTTCCTTCGTCGCCCCACTGTAAACCTAACAAAACATCTACTTTCATGATTCTTTATGTTTTATATATTCCTTATACTATTTCTTTTTCCGCTTGGCCGCCATACACTTACTGCACAGTCCATAGATATAAAGGGAATAATGCGAAACATAAAATCCCTTCAACTTTGTCTGCGCAATAGCCTGCTTCAGGTTGTCGTCCTCAAATTCCGACACCTTTCCGCAACAGGTACAAATCATGTGATGGTGGGTTTCATTATTATATGATCGTTCATACTGGGAAGTATTGCCAAACTGATGTTTGATGACCAGCCCTGCATCTATAAGGAGAATGATGGTATTGTACAAAGTAGCCCGGCTCACCCGAAACTTTTCCTTCTCCGCCATATAGCTGTACAACTCGTCTACATCAAAATGCCCCTTGATGGAATAGATAGTATCAAGTATAGCATACCGTTCAGGCGTCTTTCGATGTCCGTTCTTCTGCAAATACTCTGTAAGGATTTGTTTGACTGTATCTTTTATATTCTCTTCCATCCCAATAATCGTTCAGCGGTCAAAGTTATATTTTTTTGAGTAATTTAGAAAGATTACAAGCCATATTCTATCTCATTTTTTATTTCTTCTGCCACCATTTTGATTTCCGGCTTAGAAGATTTCAACAAATTCCCTAACATACGAAGTACGGTACGAGAATTTGTCTTTGATTGCAAGGCGAATTTACATACTGCTCTGGCTGCTACTTTACGCATTTCTGTTCCTCCTTCCAATACGGTAAAGGCCTGGTCCAAGAATTCCGCTTCTGCTCTTTCATTCAGTGTCCATCCCTTCATCAATAAACGAGTCATCAACAGATACCCGCACAGCTGGAAATATTCCCGTTCATCGGCTATCCATGGAAAGACCACTTCTGAAGCGTATGGCAAGCGCTGGAACAGATTCATAACCGTATATTCTGCCAGTTCCGGATAGCGCATGTCTTCTATCCATATTTCTGCGATTTCCCGACAGAATCCATCTACGGGCTGGAGCAATCCGGCCATAATCTTACATTCGCGGATGTTTTCTTTCCATAGAGCCTGTGCCAGCTCATGACTACACGGATAATCTGCCGCAATTTCTTTAATGCGGGGATATTCAATACCAAAGTTCAGTTTATAGTCAATACCTTTTTCACGCATACTTTGGGAAACCATTCCGTTCATAAACAAGCGGA
>ERZ772882.4210-NODE-4210-length-10525-cov-3.165903_pt1 | contig 10525 bp, 15 predicted proteins | sample MGYA00580576_ERZ772882 | MGnify/ENA primary metagenome ERZ772882 (study PRJEB29015, sample SAMEA2737658) | human gut metagenome | biome: human gut; feature: human-associated habitat; material: faeces | place: China | collected 2012 ... | reverse complement strand
CACCGCGCCCATGCACTGGGTACCCAGCGCACGAATGACCTCCTCGTGGCGGTGGGCAAGTTTTTTCAGTGCGAAGTCGATCTCGCGCTCCAGGATAACGTCCTCCTGCAATTGCAGACAGGGACGTTCCGGCAGCTCCAGCAGGCGCAGCAGGCCCGGTTCCTGCCCGTCATACCGCTCCAAACGCGCCCGGCGCGCATCCACGGCGGCACGCGCGTCCCGCAGGGCGGCAATGCGCGCCCGGATGGCAGCGTCCTGCTCGTCCAGCATGTCCAGTGTGGAGGCCACTGTACGTTCCCCGAAATAACGGCGCATGTGCTCCACGGGCATGTCCAGCTCCCGCAGGGCGCGGATTACGTTCAGGTTACAGATATCGTCGATGCTGTACAGGCGGTAGCCCGCCTCGCTGCGATGGGGATGCAGCAGGCCCTGTTCCTCATAATAACGCAGCGTGTCCGTGCAAAGGCCGTACAGCCGCGCCACCTCGGTGATCTTGTAATATTCCTTCATCCAATTCCTCCCGGCGGTGTAAAAGGCTTTGTAAAAAGTATACCGTCCATGGGCGGAGAATACAAGCGAAAAAGATGCTTGACCTTAGGACGATACGAGGGTTTATAATGGCTTTGCAAACATTGGAAGGAGATTTGATACCCATGAGACCCGCAAAGGAACCCCTGACACGCTATGCTGTGCTGCTGCTGGGAGCGGCCATCCTCAGCTTCGGCTTGTTCAATGTCCACAGCCAGAGCGGCGTTACCGAGGGCGGTGTGCTGGGCACCACGCTGCTGCTGCATCACTGGTTCGGCATTTCGCCGGGCGTTAGTGAATTTGTCATTGACGTCATCTGCTACGCGCTTGCCTTTCGTTTTTTGGGCAAGGCGTTTTTCAAATATGCCATCGCGGCGAGCGCGAGCTTCGCCTGCTTTTATATGCTGTGGGAGCGTGTCGGCCCGGTTTTGCCAGACCTTTCCGGCCAACCGCTGATTGCCGCGCTGCTGGGCGGAGTGTTCGTGGGCGTTGGCGTGGGCCTTGTTGTACGTGCGGGCGGCGCGTCCGGCGGCGACGATGTGCTGGCGCTGCTGCTGAACAAGTTTACGAAGCTGACGCTCTCCAAATCCTATTTTATGACAGACGCCATTGTGCTGGCGCTGTCGCTGACGTACATTCCGGCAGGGCGCATCGTATTCTCATTCATTACGGTGACGCTGTCCTCGTTCCTCATCGAGCGCATCCAGCGTATCGGCGCGCCGTGCGCGGCGGCGGAGCAGGGAGCATAGGGCGAAAAACAAAAAACGGGCGCGGCCTTTTGACCGCGTCCATTTTTGGCTGAGGACAATGGTGCGTCAACCATGCCGACGCCGCTCCAGTGCGCGCAAATGGGATTTCTGCTCTGCATTGACCTGATGAGATTCACAAATTTTCCGGATGGTCCTGCGGTAAGTAAATTCGTCCAGCCGCGCGGCTTGCAGCCAGGGCAGCGTCTCGTCGGGAAATGCGGCATAGCACATGGAGGCAGCCCATGCAACAGCCATTTTTACATAGTATTCGTCGCGGTGTACTTCCTCCAGCAGAGCAAGCACGCGGGGCAGATGCTGCGCGTCGATGTAATAAAACAGCAGCATCACCACGGCGAAACGCACGGCAAAGGGGCGGGGGTCCTCAAAATAAGGCTGCAAAAATTCCCACACCGGCTCCGGATGCGTGCGGGCCAGCTTCAGTCCGCTGCAAAAGCTGTCGCACACCGACCAATTATCTATTTTCGGCACGAAAGCAGCGGTGCGGGCCAGAACCTCCTGCGGCGGCGCGCAGATAGCACCAATGACCATTCCCTGCAGCATGACTTCTTCAAACGAGCCGTCTCCTGCGGTATCCAGATAGGCGGCCCAATCCCCCTTGGCAATGCGGCGCGCAAGGCGGCGCAGCAGGGGAAGGCGCACGCCCAGCACGTTTTCCGTGCCGGGCAAAAGCCTGCGGGAAAAAACGGCGTATTCCGGTTCGGCCAGGCGGACAAGTTCAGCCTTTATGTCGATCTCCACACAAATCACCCCTGTCCATTCTACCAAAATCCGGCGGGATATGCTACAATATGTGCAGAGACGCGCCACACGGGCGCGTGACAGAAGCACACAGCGCCGGGCCGCGCAGGGCGACGGCGGAAAGGACGATGGAATGCTGAAGATCGGGAGCCATATTTCTTCCTCCAAGGGCTATGCCGCCATGGGACGGCAGGCGCGCAAATTGGGAGCGAACACATTTGCATTTTTCACGCGCAACCCACGGGGCGGAAGCGTAAAAGCGCTGGATGAGGCCGATGTGGCGGAATTTTTGGACAAAGCGGCGGAAAACGGCGTGGAAGGCCCCATCGTGGCCCATGCGCCTTATACGATGAACGCCTGTGCGGCGGACCCGGGCCTGCGGGAATTTGCGCAGAACATGATGCGGGACGATCTTGCGCGCCTGGAGCATACGCCCGGCAACTACTACAATTTTCATCCGGGCAGCCATGTACAGCAGGGTGTGCAGACGGGCGTGGCGCTCATTACGGCACAGCTCAACAGCGTGCTGCTGCCCGAGCAGCGCACCATGGTGCTGCTGGAGACCATGGCGGGCAAGGGCAGCGAGGTAGGGCGCACCTTTGAGGAGCTGCGTTCAATTCTGGACGGCGTTGCGCTTGACGAAAAAATGGGCGTGTGTCTGGACACCTGCCATGTGTGGGACGGCGGCTACGACATTGTCAACGATCTGGACGGCGTTCTGACACAGTTTGACAAAACGGTGGGGCTTTCCCGCCTGCGTGCGGTGCACATCAACGACAGTATGAATCCGCTGGGCGCGCATAAGGACAGACATGCAAAGATCGGCGAGGGACACATCGGCTTCGAGGCTTTCCGGCGCATCATCAACCATCCCGCGCTGCGTGAACTGCCTTTTATTTTAGAGACGCCAAACGACGACGCCGGTTGGGCGCGGGAAATCGCCATGCTGCGCGAAGCGTACGAGGGATAGACGTTATGGCAAAAAGCAGAGGCCGCTTTTTCAAGCGGCCTCTGCTTTTTGCGGAAGAGGATTCACCTGTGCTTGAGCGGCCGGAGCAGATCATGGTAGATCTTGTGGTCTTCCTCCGTAAAAACATTAAAAACGACCAGGAGCCCGGGAGAGGCATTTAAATATTCTTTTACGGTTTTGACTGCGATTTCCGTTGCTTCCCGGCGGGGAAAATGAAATTCTCCGGTAGAGATGCAGCAAAATGCGATGGAGCGCAGCCCGTGCTTTTCCGCCAGCGCAAGACAGGAACGGTAACAGGACGCCAGTAAATCGCGGTCCTTCTGCGAGGGGGCTCCCGCCACAGCCGGCCCGACCGTATGCAGGACATAACGGCAAGGCAGGTTGTAAGCCCTTGTTATTTTCGCCTGTCCGGCAGGCTCCGGGCGGCCCTGCGCTTTTATTATGGAAGCGCAGGCGAGCCGAAGCTGAACACCGGAAAACGTATGGATCGCATTGTCAATGCATTGGTGGCAGGGGTGATAACAGCCTGTCAGCCCGCTGTTTGCGGCGTTCACGATCCCATCAGTCTGCAGGGTGGTGATATCGCCCCGCCACAGGTACAGGCCTTTCTGCATCGGCGTCAGCGAATGAAAGGCGGTGACGCCCTTGCAGGCGGTTATTTTTTGCAGCAAGCTGTCCTGCAGCGCTAAGAAATCCCCGCCGGCCGGCCTCGGTGCCCGTACATTGACGAGCGAGCGGAACAGCCGCCACTGCGCTTCCGCATCCGGCGGGAAAGCGGCTGCCTGCGCCAGGTACTGGGGCGATTCGGCCAGAAGCATTTTATTCAATTGCAATAGGCTTTCCAGTTCATTCATAGGACTCCTCCGGCGCGAGAAGCGCCTGCAGCAGTATGCCCGCGTCGCCGTCGATGCAGATGGACTGCCGTTGGATCGCCCCGGGGCAAACAGCCTGCCCGCTGTTCAAACAGGCATATACTGCGTTTGGATTTTGCGCGGTCATCTGCCAAAAAGGATATTTGATGATGCCCGGGGTGTTGTATCCGACGCCGATCTCCCAAAGGAGAATGTGCATGCCATCGTGGCGGCGCAGAAAATCCGCATACCGGCCGGCGGCTTTCCGCCAGCCTTCGTCTTCGGCAAAACGGTCGTCCGAACGCAGGTTCACCGCCATGGGCTTTCCGCATTTCGGGCACCGCGGGATCAACGCGGTGGGGATGCGCATGTTTTTTTGTTCTTCCACCATGCGCAGGATAAGGGCCCGGTTATCATAGGTCTGCCGGTGACACGGCTCGCAGCACTGGAGCAAACCGTAATCGCCCTGTGTGTAAAACAGCCGTTTTTTATCAAAACCCGCTTTCTGAAAACAGTGGTCCACATTGGTCGTGAGTACAAAATAATCTTTTTCGGATATGAGCCGGTACAGCGAATCATAAACGGGCCTTGGGGCATCTTCATAACGGTTGACCTGGATATACCGGCTCCAGTACGCCCAGTGCTCTTCCGGAGTGGGATAAGCATAAAAGCCGCCGGAATACATATCATGAAAACCGTACTTTGCTTCAAAATCACTGAAATACCGGTGAAAGCGTTCCCCGGAATATGTAAATCCCGCAGAGGCGGAAAGCCCCGCACCCGCACCGATGAGAACGGCGTCGGCCGTTTCAAGCGCCTGCTTCAGCCGTTCCGTTTTCGAAAAAACGTCTTTTTCTGTCCGGGTACGTGCCCTAAGCATTGTCTCTGCCTTCCTTCCGCGCCGGAGCCGCTGTTTTTCTTTGCCATTCATACTGCACCTCAAATTTTTTTCGTGACGGCCTGTACGGGACACTGCTCGAAGCAATTTCCGCAATGCAGGCAGTGCTCCTGTGCGATGTGATAGGGTGTTCCCGGTGCAACGCATTGCTGCGGACAGATCTGAGCGCATTTCCCGCAGCCGATGCACTCCCCGGTAATCTCGTAACCTTTTGGCGTGTGTTTTCCCTTTCCAAGCGTATACGTCTCCCGGAAAATGGGCTTCACACCCAAATGGAAATACTCGATCCGCATATCCCGGACAACAAAGACGATTCCGATTTCCCGCGTGGCGCCCGGATACACATTGGAAAGATAAGGCTGTTCCTGAAAAATAAGGTCGATACAGCGTTTTTGTTCCGCTTCTGGTACAGGAACGGCCTTTGCGGATACACGGATCATCTCTTTATACCGGGTATACGCCAGTATCTGTACTTGTCCGTCGTGAAGAAGTTCACGGCAAAATTCTTTTCCGCGCGCAGTGAAAAAATAAAGCGCGTCCGAAGTATAATGGATGGCGCTGATACAGCGCGCCTGCGGTGTTCCGTCCAGGCCGACGGTGGAAAAATTCAGCACCCCGACACACTGCAGCTTTTTCAAACAGGTCTGTGCATCCATAAGCCCACCTCATTCTACGACCAGGCTGCGGCCGGCCCTTCGGGGCTTGTCCTGCGGATAAGCTCCCGCATGGTACCCCAAAAGCACGAAGCAGCGTGCAACATATCCGTCCGGGATCCGCCATTCCTTCAAAAGCGCGGCCCCCGGTTCGTTGTCGAAGGTTTCTTCGCCGCGTGCGATCAGACAGGAGGCAAGCCCCAGTTCCGTGGCGGCCAGAGCCATGTTTTCGGCACAGCAGAAGGCGTCCGCAACGCTGTACAGAAAATTCTTCGGCCCGAAAACCGCGCAGACCGTGGGGGCGCCGTAAAATCCGCTTCGGATCGAGAGGTCGTCGATGATGCTGGGCTGTTCTGATGATACGTAAGAGCCGGCCAGGCTGTTTCGGTTGAATTTAGCGATATTCAGCCTCCCGATTTTTTCGCAAAGCGCGCGGTTCCGTACTGCGACGATGATCGCGCGCTGTCCGCCGCCGGCATTGGGCGCGCAAAGCCCCGCCTGAATGATTTTTTCCAAATCGCCGCGCTCGATTTGCCGGTCCTGATATTTTCGGATGGAACGCCGGCGTTTTACCAGATCGAAAAATTCCATGCTTACACCTCTTTCCAGCATTGCGGGTCAGCCGCATAAAAGTTTCCGTCCTTGCCGCTTGCCACTGCGGGGCAGCCGCGGCAGTAAGGCAGCAGTTCGCATTTTGCGCACTTTTCGAATTTGCTGTAATCCCGATAGGCCTCCATCCGGCAGATCCACACGTTTGCGATCCGGTCCGAAAAAACATTTCCCACCTTGCTGTTCTGGACCCGGCGGCAGGCATAGATATCCCCGGTCGGAAGAATGGTCATATGGCAGTTGCCGCAGTTGCAGCCGCCGTATATCATGCCGTCCTGCGCATCCTCCGGGATTTTGAATATCCCTTTTTCATATTCGTAAAGCGTCCAAAGATGGTCTTTTTTGTTGAAGCAGGTCTTGCAGCCTTCGGCCTCGTATTTCTGATATTTCTGATAACAGATATCCAAAAGCTGCCGGTAGTCCTGCGGTGTCATGCCGGTGTCCTTTTCGCCGCTGGTAGGGCAGTAGCGGGCGAAAGCATACACATCTGCGCCCGCTTTCACCACCGTGTCGATGATATCGGGCACTTCGCTGATATTGGCGCCGGAAACGGTGGTCATGACCACCGAACGGATGCCCGCCCGGTTGATGCACCCGATCTTTTCCAGCGTACAGTCAAAAGAGCCCGGCTTGCGGAACCAGTCGTGTGTTTCCCGCATGCCGTCCAGAGAAAGCTGGTACTTCCGGCAGCCGTATCCCTTCAGACGCATGCAGACCTCGTCGGTCAGGTGGAACGGATTGCCCAGGATGGCAAAAGGAATGTCGTGCTCCTTCAAAAGTGCCAGCAGCCGCCAAAAGTCCGGGTGAAGGATAGGGTCGCCGCCGGTGATGTAAAAGTACGGCAGCCTGCCGTATACCTCGCAGAAGTCCATACAGTTGTAAAAGGTTTCCTGAATTTGCTCCCAGGTCATGGCATCCAGGTGCTTGCAGTTGTTTTCCGAGAAAATGTAGCAGTGTTTGCACCGTTGGTCGCATTCGTCCGTTATGTGCCATTGAAAGGCAAAATATTCTTTCATCTTGATCTCTCCGTTCCATCGGCGAATTCTATTGCTCTGGCCGGGAAAACAGGGAAGTTATTTGTCCCCGGCGCCGCAGGCCGAACCGCAGGCCGCGGGCTTTTCTTCGGGCTTGTCCCCGGCGCCGCAGGCTGAACCGCAGGCCGAGGCGGCAGCCTCCCCATTTTTTTGTGCCCAGCCAAACAGATTGGATAGTGCCATGATCGTTACCTCCGTCTTTTTTATTTGAGGGATGTTGTTTGTCCCTCTGACTGTATTGTAAAAGCCGGCGGCAAAGAAAAAAAGTACGCACTTTTTTATTACATAGTTCCCTTTTGGTGACCTTCGCTTGCGGTGAAAGCACCTTTGTATTATAATTTGAATGCAATATTCATATTTAAAGCATTGGAAAGGAGCACTCCCTGATGTTGACAAAGGAAGAAATGCCGGCCTGTCCGGTCGCGACCACCGTGCAGCTGATCGGCAGCAAATGGAAGCTGCTGATCATGCGGAATCTGCTGCAGCGGCCGTGGCGTTTCAATGAACTGCGGAAAAATTTGGAGGGCATCAGCCAGAAAGTGCTCACCGACAGCCTTCGCTCTATGGAAGAGGACGGCATCATTACCCGAACGGTTTATCCCGAAGTTCCGCCCCGCGTGGAGTATGCCTTGAGTGCGTTGGGAGAATCCATGCGGCCTATCATGGACGCGATGGAAGTGTGGGGAAACAACTACAAAAACCAGGGATGAGAAAAAGCCCGGATACCCGCCTTTGCAGGTGGGACATCCGGGCTTTTCCTTTTCTATAAAACTGCCGCGAGGGGAAAGGCTGTGCGCCGAAAGGAGTTGACAAATCAAACTGTAACTGATAGTATAACAATTAAACTGAGATAACAAAAGTTACAGTTGTCCGGCGGCAATGGCCGTGCGGAGCACTTATAGCGGAATTAAAAAGGAGCGGAAAGATGACAAGCGAATTCGGCATCGCGGTACACGCGATGGTATTTCTGCATCACAAGGGGGATATGGTATCCAGCGAGGTGCTGGCGGAGAATATTTGTACAAACCCGGCCCGGGTGCGCAAGGTGATGGCCCAGCTCAAGCGGGCGGTGCAGGCTCCCACAGGGTAGCCCAGACCCGCTCGGTGTCAAACATCAGGCCGTCCATATCAAAAATAACGCTGTCGATCATGGCAGTATGCTCCTTCCATAGAAAAGCGGGGCTGTGCTCCGCAAAAGTGCTCTGTGCCCCTATTGTACCATAGATTTGGCAGTTTGCACACCATTGTGCTCATAATCTGGTGCAACTTTACCGGTGGAAAGATGAAACATTTTGCGATTCCTTGCAAAACCGGCAGGGAATATTATAATAGAAACCAACATTTGTGTCATAAAGCGCCGGAAATCGTGCGCACGCGCATAAAAGGAAAGAGGGAAACTCACTATGTTGGATATCAAGATCACCCGCACGGCTACGCCCAAGGCAAAGCCCACCGATGAGACGAAGCTCGGCTTCGGCAAAAAGTTCTCCGACCACATGTTCGTCATGGATTACACCGAGGGTGAGGGCTGGCACGATGCCCGCATCGTCCCCTACGGCCCCTTTGAGCTGGACCCCGCTACCGTAGTGTTCCACTACGCACAGGAGATCTTTGAGGGCATGAAGGCCTACCGCACCGCTGATGACACCGTGCAGCTGTTCCGCCCGGACTGCAACGCCAAGCGTTTTCAGGATTCTGCCGACCGTCTGTGCATCCCCAAGATCCCGGTAGAGGACTACATTCAGGCCGTTGAGGCTCTGGTAGACGTGGACCGCGACTGGGTGCCTCACACCGACGGCGCTTCCCTGTACATCCGTCCCTTCATCTTTGCCAATGATGTGGGTCTGGGCGTGCACGCTTCCAAGCACTATATTTTCTGCATCATCTGCGCTCCCTCCGGCGCTTACTACGCCGAGGGCATCAACCCGGTGCGCATCTACGTGGAGGACGAGTATATCCGCGCCGCCCCGGGCCTGACCGGCTTTACCAAGTGCGGCGGCAACTACGCTGCTTCCATCAAGGCCGGTGAGCTGGCCGAGGAGCAGGGCTACGCACAGGTGCTGTGGCTGGACGGCGTGGAGAAGAAGTACGTTGAAGAAGTCGGCAGCATGAACATCATGTTCAAGATCGACGGCAAGGTGTACACCGCTGCTACCGTGGGCACCGTGCTGCCCGGCGTCACCCGCCGCAGCTGCATCGAGCTGCTGAAGGACTGGGGCTACGAGGTCGTTGAGGGCAAGATCGCCATTGCCGACATCATGGCAGCTGCCCGCGAAGGCAAGCTGGAAGAGGTGTTCGGCACCGGTACCGCCGCTGTCGTCTCTCCCGTCAAGGAGCTGGTCTGGAAGGGCGAGCACGCCTTCATCGGCGACGGCAAGATCGGCCCTGTCACTCAGAAGCTGTACGACACCATGACCGGTATGCAGTGGGGTAAGATCCCCGATACCAAGGGCTGGATCGTGCCTGTGGAAAAGAAATATTGAGCCGCCTGTCACCCTACGGCTTTTAAAGGGACTGCTGCACACCGTCTGGGGCAACAGTCCCTTTTGCATCACCGCAGATGCCGTTTGCCGTCACGGCTCCTCCCGTGAAAAGGCAATTCTGGAAAATCCGCAGATTTTCCAGAATTGCGAAATAAAAATAATAATTCCGCTGACTATGCGCAGAGCAACGCGGAGCGCATTCAAATCGTCCGGCTTCCAAACAAAAACTCCCGCCCTGCGGGGTGCAGAGCGGGAGAGGAGAGTTTTTTGGGGATTATTCCGCAAACAGCGGGGTGGACAGGTAACGGTCGCCGGTATCGGGCAGCAGAACAACGATGTTCTTGCCGGCGTTCTCCGGGCGCTTTGCCAGCTGGATGGCAGCCCAGACGGCAGCACCGGAGGAAATGCCCACCAGCACGCCTTCCTTGTGGCCGATCAGACGGCCGGTGGCAAAGGCGTCATCGTTCTCCACGGCAATGATCTCGTCATAGACGGTGGTGTCCAGGGAGTCTTATCACAGACCTTTCCCACGATCTGGGCGATACGCGCCGCCTGCCGGTATCCTTCCCGGGATGCCGTTCCTGCGGATTCTTCGTTTTCTCTGCCCCAGCCCTTCCGCAGTTTCCCCGGCGGCAGGAGCAGCAGCTGCATGCGGAAGATCGCCGAATAATAATAGGTAAGTAAGGTTTCTTTTTTCCAGTGGTTCTTCCAAAGAAACCCTGACGGACTTTTCATGGATTTCTTACACTCCTTATAAATATTTCAATGGAACAGACTAATGAAAACGTAACTGCAGTCTGCGGTAGATATCCTGTCTTACACCGATCTGTGATGCATCGATCTGCCGCAGCATTTCCCGCTTGTATTTTCCCCGGCCGCAGACCACACCCCGAGCGGCCCGGATTCCCCAGGCTGCCGGAAGCAGAAATTTTCCCGCAACGGGATTTCTCGAAAGCCACGGGTAATACAACACCATATATTCATAAGGAGG
>ERZ772882.4199-NODE-4199-length-10546-cov-3.313697_pt1 | contig 10546 bp, 7 predicted proteins | sample MGYA00580576_ERZ772882 | MGnify/ENA primary metagenome ERZ772882 (study PRJEB29015, sample SAMEA2737658) | human gut metagenome | biome: human gut; feature: human-associated habitat; material: faeces | place: China | collected 2012 ... | reverse complement strand
AAAAACAACACAAACTGGTGTAGCGACAAACCCGTGAGTGAATGGTACGGCCTCACAATCGAAAACGGATATGTCACACAATTAAACTTAGCAGAAAATAATTTGTCTGGTTATCTGCCGGAATGTATCGGAGAATTACAGCATTTAACAGATATTAGTTTGTGGGAAAATTACAACCTCGGGGGCAAATTACCGGCAGGATTATTTTCACTGGAAAACCTAAAATCGTTACATATTCGAATATGCGCTATCGAAGGAGAGATTTCCCCTGACATAAAACAATTAACTAAGCTAGAATCCTTATCTATCGGTAACAATAAATTCACGGGACGTTTCCCTAGTGAAATCAGTGAATTAAAAAATTTATACTTTTTAAGCATCGATAATGGCGATTTTATACTTGGCAATGAATCCCAACCCATTAATTGTAACAATTTCACCCCATGCGAGTTTCCAAAATCACTATGTAAATTAACAAATTTAAAAGGATTATATGCATATAAAAATAACTTCTACGGCAATATTCCATCTGAAATCGGTCAATTAAAAAATCTGACACAATTAATGCTACAATGTAATCGTTTCTCCGGAAATATTCCCGTTGAAATTTGTTCATTACCCAATCTGGAAATCCTTTATTTAGAATATAACGACTTAACCGGAGAACTTCCCCGTGAAATAGGGAACTTAAAAAAATTAGAGCAATTAAATTTACAAAACAATTTACTTGAAGGTTCCATTCCTAACGAGATTTGTACACTCCCCAATCTGAGAACATTGTATCTACAAAATTATGAACATAATTTAAATCCCAGCGGCAAGGTTAATTACAATAAATTTTCAGGAGAAATTCCTGCCGACATCGGGAATTTAACAGAATTAAGACAACTCGCACTCTACAACAACAACCTGACAGGCAATCTTCCCGCAAGTATGCAAAACCTTGAGAATCTGGTTTACTGTGAACTACGAGGGAACCGACTGAGTGGAGAAATTCCGGTGGAAATCACTACAAAACGATTTTGGCAACGCCTGAACGCCCAGGAAACCATCCTTCCACAACAAGAAGGGTATGTTTTGACGATTGCAGATGATAAGCCAGACGGAGGGTCCACCGATTATTCCCGGGATGGAGAAGTCAGCCTGATACATCAAGCGACAAAAGGCAATGGCATAAATATCGTGATGCTCGGGGACGGATTTAATGACAAGGACATCGAAAACGGGAAATACGATGAAGTGCTGGAAAAGGCAAGTGAACATCTGTTCACGGAAGAACCCATGAAATCATTGAAAGAATATTTCAATGTCTATTCTGTAAAAGTTGTTTCCGCTTTCAGCGATGTCGATGCCGGAGATAGTGCATTAGGGACCATTTTTTATGGAGGGACTCACGTCGGCGGGAATGACAGCAAATGTTTTGAATATGCAGAAAAAGTGGAAGGGATCAATCTGAATAAATCGGTCGTGGTTGTCATCATGAATTCCCCGACTTACGCGGGAACTTGTTATTTGTACTCAGATAACCGGGCCATTGCCTATTTTCCGTTGGGGACGGATGACGAGATGTTCGGTCAGCTGGTAAACCACGAAGCTGTGGGGCATGGATTCGGGAAGTTAGGTGACGAATATTTTTATACAGGCTACGGGAAAATCACTCCCGAAGCCATCGCATCTCATCAACAACTCGTGGAATTAGGATGGGAAGCCAATGTCGATGTCACAAACGATCCCCACGCCATACAATGGGCAGCATTCCTAAGCGATAACCGCTACAAGGATTTAGTAGGGATTTACGAAGGAGCCATGACCTTTGAACACGGTATCTACCGGCCGACAGAATACAGCATCATGCGTTACAACACAGGAGGATTCAATGCCCCGAGCCGGAATGCCATTTACAAACGCGTGATGGAATTAGCCGGGGAGAGCTACTCGTATGAAAAATTTGTTGAATACGATGCGATAAACAGAAGTAGTAGCGCACGCATGGCTTACAAAACGGCCTGTCAAAAAGCTGCGGGCAAGAAGTTCGTTCCGTTACATCCACCTGTAATTATCCGGAAATAAACCATAACCTTATAAATGAAAGATCATGCAAAAAGAAAGATTACTACAAATTTGGAATAAATACAAAAGACAAATGACGTCCGAAGAGTTGAACACCATCCTCGGACGGGGCATTTGCTACTCGAAGATAGAGAAAGCGCACCGGATTCTGGTGACGGGGATGAACCCGTCGTTCCGGCAGGGGGACCCGGCACGGGAGGATTTCGTGTGCGAGTACGAGTATCAGGGAATCGTGGAAGACGGGAAAGACCGTTATTACCTGGCTTTCGACAAGCTTTTCCCGGAAGCGTACAAGCGGGAAGTGGCGTACATGGATTTGCTGAATTTCCGGGAAACGGATCAGAATACCGTGTGGAAATTCTGCAACGACCCGAAAGGGCTTGAACTCGTTGCCGGGAATTTGCGGTTGAGCCAGCTTTTCATCGAGCAAGTGGTGCGCCCGCGGCTGATCATGGTGAAGAACAAAGGTTCATGGTGCTTCTGGGGCAAGGAAGCAAAAGCGGATGAAAATATCTGGATGGGATACCGCTTCGAACACCTGGAATCACTCCCCTGCGGCGATTTCTGCCGCATTACAGGGCTGATAGACCACCCGGACCGGGTGAACCACGATTGCCTGTTGGAAACCAACCTGAAGGGTACGCTGGTGCTGTTCACGAGCCATTTCCAATACCAAGCTTCGGATAAACTGCCCACGCCGGAATTGCTCGCCCGGCTGTGCGGGATGATAGAATAGCCCCGAGGACTTAATGAATGTCTTGGAAGAATGGCCTGTTATTGATGTGGATTTCATCAATAACAGGCTTCTTCACGAAGAAACGATATATAACATCGGAATAAAACAAACCTACATGTTTGCTTATATGGAAACAAAATATTAATTTTGCATATACAAAGAAAAAACAATGGAAGGAAAAGTTATACAAGTAATATTGAGCAGCGAAGCGGAAAACTTTGTAAGACTTCAATCCCTAAAGACGCAACAGAAAATAGCATATAATATCCGAAAACTGGAATGCGGAGTTATGGATAAGGAACTTTTCAAGAAATTGGAGAACTCTGAAATATGGGAATTGCGTACTTTGTTCAATGGCATTTGTTATCGTCTTTTTGCCTTTTGGGATACAGACAAACGAACTTTAGTGGTAGCCACTCACGGTATAATAAAGAAAACCTCAAAGATTCCAAAGAAAGAGATAGAAAAGGCCGAATCTATAAGAAAAGAATATTTTAACAATAAAAAAATAAAGCTATGACAAAGATAAGTTTTACCCCCTCTGACAAATTAATAGACGATGCGTGGGGAAAAATAGGAACTCCCGCAAGGGACGCAATGGAAGAGCAACTCAAGGAAGAGGTTCAGGCTTATTTTGTAGGAGAAGCTATTAAAAACGCACGCCTGAAACAGCACCTCACGCAAGAAGAATTAGGCGAACGAATAGGGGTTAAACGTTCCCAAATTTGCAAGCTGGAAAACGGGAATTGCTCTATTACCCTTTCCACGATGAGGAGGGTATTCAAGGCTCTGGGAATTACAACAGCCAGCCTTGATTTAGGCATCGCGGGAAAGGTTACTTTATGGTAACCTTATAAACCCGCCAAGAAAGAATTTGATCTATACCAATTATCATACCACGTTACGATTCAACCACAAGCGGAACAACAGATCGATTATCCGGTATTTCGCCCCTCGCTGTTTTTTCGCCATTCTCTCCACGATTTTTTGATCTGTCATCATTTTCAAATACGGAGATATTTGCCCGTTCTCTTGTCCTGTCATTTCCCTGATTTCTTTCAATCCCCCCCCTTGTCCGCCATCGCCAACACCGACAGCAAGCGCTGAATCTGAATGACAAATGCATCATATTTAGCTTGATAATAGAGGTGGTAACAATTGATATACGAATTATATTATATAAATTTTTTTCTATAGAAGATTTCTTCTACTAATCACTCAATAACACACTTTAAAGCAGAAAACTAACCACCTATTTATCTGCACATTACAAAACTTTTCTCTTTTTTCTGCATTTTTTTCTCCCGTAAAAGTGCAAATTTCCCCCCTCGTGTAGTAAGATACCGTATGTAAATCCCATCCAAGTGAGTTGGAGGGAAAAATGTATTATTAACAGTTTAATTTTTAAAGTTATGGCTAGAATAAGCTCAGATCCGATCGCGAACTATCGGGGACGTATTGGTAAGATCTCTTACTACATACGAGAATGCGAGAATATGGCTCGCAAAAGTTCGTCTGCAGGGAAAATTTCTGATTCGCCGGCAGCCGTTGCACAACGGACAAAGTTCGGAAGATTGATTAAATTATCCCGGGAACTCGCCCCGGCAATCACACTCGGATTTCCCCAACGTAAGCGGGGACAATCGCCGGCAAACGCCTTCATGTCCTTGAATAAGGAAATTTGCACGCTGGAAGACGATACGCTAACCGTGGACTACGAACAGCTGCAATGTGCACAAGGATCGCTCACGGAACCGGACATCACCGCCACGTACAACACTTCGACTTCAAAAATCACGTTTGAGAACACGGCTATGGAAGACCTCGCCTATTGCAATGCGGACGACAAGACGTATGGAGTGCTGGTGAACACCCAAGGGGGCGGATGCCGGGTGATTCCTCTCGGCGAACGCGGAGAAAGCGGCTCGACAAGCGTCACTCTTCCTGCAAAATGGGAAAAAGAACACGTAAAAGTGTACGTTTTCGCCACGAGCGCGAACAGGAAGATGGCTTCGCCATCTGTCTGTATCACACTGACAGAAGAAGCTTAACACAACGTAAGGGGGTGCTTTCCCCCCTTTCGTCTATATAAATACCATTATCAAATATTTAAAGTATTATATCATGAAAGTCAAAGATTTTATCAACGGACAATTTCAAGGAAGACACAATAACCTTATTTTTTACACGAGAGGTAATAACACATACGTCCGGCGTTATGCCATTCCCGGCAAAAAACGGAAATGGGAAACCGAGGGACGTACCCCCAAACAGCAGGCCGTAGCGATACGCTTCAAGGCAGTACAAGTTTTTTACATGACGTTTGCCAAACAAGTGTCGCCCGAAATCTGGCGGGCCGTGGCAAAAACAGTGGGACGACACGCCCCGAACGTGTTTTTCTCAAGAAATTTCCATTGCTTCGGGGAGGAAGGCCAAATCGCCGATTTCGGGAATTTCATGTTCACGGACGGCACTTTACCTCTCCCCAGGAATCTGAAAGTAAGCGGGGAAGGTCCTCTGTTCAAGGTCACATGGCAAGAAGAACGGATGTGGAAAACCGTATCCGGAACGGACAGATTACAAATAGGGGTATTATATGACAACGATTCCCGTATCCCCCGGGTCGCCAGCCAGGTAAAAGGAAGACGCGGAGAACTGCATGGAGAATTTACCCTCGATGAATCCATCGGAAAAAAGGCGCACGTGTACATTTTCTTCTGCAACGAAACCGGCACCAGGTTCTCCGCCTGCCGATATTTCCACGTGAAAATAAATTCATGATAAAACATGAACAAAAACCCGGTCCATGAAATTCCTGTTCCCGATTTTCAATTCTCGATTATTATATTTTACTTTGTACCGGGTTTTTCATTACCGACACGAATGATAAATCAAGCATATAAAAGAGAGTTTGAATGAAATACACGGAATTGGACGACTGCGAAGAATTCTACCACAAAGTAGAATACTACAATAAAACAAAGACCGAACAATTAAGTTACCATTATAAAGAAATACTGAAACTGCTGGGCGAAGACCCCGACAGGGAAGGTTTGGTAAAAACTCCCTACCGCGTGGCAAAAGCCATGCAATTTATGACAAGGGGGTATCACGAGAATCCGGAGGAAATTCTGCGGTCGGCACTTTTCAAAGAAGATTACCGCCAGATGGTTATTGTGAAAAACATCGAGATCTATTCCATGTGTGAACACCATATGTTGCCTTTCATCGGGCAGGCTCACGTGGCGTATATCCCGAACGGATACATCACCGGGCTAAGCAAAATAGCACGGGTAGTGGAAGCTTTTTCCAGAAGACTGCAAGTACAGGAAAGATTGACAAACGACATAAAGAACTGCATCCAGAACACCCTCAACCCCCTGGGCGTTGCCGTGGTGATCGAAGCACAGCACATGTGTATGATGATGCGGGGCGTTCAAAAACAAAACTCGGTAACAACGACTTCCGACTTCAGCGGCGCATTCGAGAAACTCGCCACGCGGGAGGAATTCATCCGGCTGATCAGTAATAAGTTTCATTAAGAAATAAACAAAACGAGTATGAAAAAAGCATTTGTTTTCCCGGGACAGGGAGCTCAATTCGTAGGAATGGGCAAGGATTTGTATGAAAACTCACCCGAAGCAAAAGAATTATTTGAAAAAGCGAACGAAATATTGGGATTCCGCATTACGGATCTGATGTTCAACGGCACCGACGAAGACCTGAAACAAACCAAAGTAACCCAACCGGCGATATTCCTTCACTCCGTGATTCTGGCCAACTCGCTGACCGAAACCCCGGATATGGTAGCCGGCCACTCCCTGGGAGAATTCTCAGCCCTGGTCGCTGCCAAAGCTTTATCTTTCGAAGACGGATTACGCCTGGTACACGCCAGAGCGCTGGCGATGCAAAAAGCCTGCGAAGCCAATCCTTCTACCATGGCCGCAGTGATCGGAATGGCCGACGAAAAAGTAGAAGCGATCTGTAAAGAGATCGACGAAGTGGTGGTTCCCGCTAACTACAATTGTCCGGGGCAGATCGTTATTTCAGGTAGCAACAAAGGAATCGAGACCGCTTGCCAGAAACTGACCGAAGCCGGAGCGAAACGTGTATTGCCTTTAAAAGTCGGAGGTGCCTTCCACTCTCCGTTGATGGAACCGGCACGCCAGGAACTGGAAACAGCCATTAAAAACACCCGTTTCTCAACCCCGGTCTGCCCGATCTATCAGAATGTAGATGCCCAACCTTATACCGATCCGGCTAAGATTCAGGAAAACCTGATCGCCCAATTGACCGCATCGGTCAGATGGACACAGATCATGAAAAATATGATTGCCGACGGAGCTACCTCTTTCCTGGAAATCGGACCGGGCAAAGTATTACAAGGCCTGCTTAAAAAGGTCAGCACCGAAATCGAGACCAACGGTATTCAATAAAAATTGCTGAGAGAATCTGAGATTCCGTTGAGACAATTTTTCTAAACAGAGCCTCAGGTTTTCTCAACAAGCACCAATGAATCCCGGCAAACTGAATGTACTTTTTTCCTCTCAAAACAAATTTCCGAAGGTTTCCGATTTTTCTCCAATAATTTCATATCTTTAGCCCTGTATAATGGCTATTGTGTACCTCTATGTCCGACAAAAAATTAAAACGTCGTTTAAATGCCTTTTTCAGATTATTGATTATACTCTCGATTTGTGTAATCACGGTATATTTATTCCCCAAAGTCGGTAGTTTCCAGTATGAATATCAAAAAGGTATGCCCTGGAGATACGAAACCCTGACGGCTCCTTTCGATTTTCCGATCCATAAAACAGAAGACGAATTACAGGAAGAACGGGAAAAATTAGTACAGGAACAAAGTCCGATTTTTATCTTAAATACGAATACGGCCGATCTGCAAACCGGTAAATTCAGGACAGCCCTGCATGCTTTCCGCAATGAAACGACTTCCGGCTCCCTGAATAAACTGACCGACCGGCTCAAAGACATCTATACGGCCGGCATCCTGCAATTGCCCGAAGAGTTGGATGCCAGGAAAGTAAAAACCATTAAAATCGTCGAGAACAATATCGGGCATACCGTAGAATTCGATCAGGTATATACCTTGAAAAAGGCTTATTCGGCTTTAAGCCAGGCAATCGACCAACTCCATTTTCCGAAATCGGTACGGGAAAATATTCTAAGCCTGAACCTGAACAACTATTTGCAGCCAAACCTGGAATTCGACGCCTCGAAAACAACGATCGAACACCTGAACCACCTGAAAAGTATCAGTCTCACAGAAGGCATGGTGCAACAAGGCGATATTATCATCACCAAGCGTGAACTGGTTACTCCCGAAAAGGTAAAGATACTGAATTCCCTCAAAACCGAATACCAGAATAATCTGGGATCTACCGAAACTTATATGCGGACTATCGGCGGTCAATTCCTTTTAGTGCTGGTAGCCCTGCTGGTATTTTCCATTTTTTTCTACTATTCCAAAAAACGGATTTTCTACAACAACCGGGAATTTATATTCCTTTACGGTTTATTTCTAGCCACCATTATGCTCGGTAGTCTGGGATATCATCAGAGTATCAATATGTTTGCGGTACCGGTATTGTTTTTCATCATCATCGTAAACATCCTGATCGGTAGCCGTTCGGCTTTGTATCTTCTGCTGAGCAGTACGCTGCTGATTTCCTACTATGCCCCCAACAGTTACATGTTCGCTTTCATGCAGGTCACAGCCGGCATTGTAGCCATATTCAGTCTGTCGCACCTGCAACGGCGTAGTCAGCTGATCCTGTCTATATTTCTGATTTTTATCACCTATACACTCGTATATATGGCCTTTATCCTGACTCAGGAAGGCGAGATCCGCGGTACCCACTTGTTTGCGCTGATCTGGCTGGCCATCAACTGCCTGTTACTGACACTTACTTACCCGGTGATCTATATCTTTGAACGGATTTTCGGTTATACCTCCGAAATCACACTGATCGAACTCTCGAATCCGAATCATCCGGCCTTGCGTAACCTGACCAAGAAAGGTCCGGGTACCTTCCAGCATTCGCTGATGGTCGCCAATCTGGCCGAGGAAGCTATTTACCGGATCGGCGGGAATCCTTTGCTCACCCGTACCGGTGCTCTTTATCACGATATCGGTAAAACATTCGATCCGATCTTTTTTATCGAAAATCAAAGCGGGGGAATCAACCCACACGACCAGTGTGAATTCGATGTCAGTGCCCAGCACATCATCGACCATGTCCGTAAAGGAGTCGAAATGGCCAAGAAGTATAATTTGCCCGAAGGTATTATCAACTTTATCCGTACCCATCACGGAAAAAGCAAGGTAAAATACTTCTACAATTCTTTTAAAAACAAATATCCTGACCGGGAAATCGACGAATCGCTGTTCACTTATGACGGACCGGATCCGGTCAGCCGGGAATGTGCCGCAGTTATGATGGCCGATGCCGTAGAAGCAGTCTCCCGTACGCTGGTCGACAAGACCGAAGAAAATATCACGAAAGTAGTCAACAATATCATCGACGGGCAACTACAGGACGGGCGCTATGCCAATGCAGACATCACTTTTAAAGACATTGCAACGGTGAAAAAGGTATTTATCGAAATGCTGACTAACATCTACCATTCCCGAATCGCTTATCCTAAACTCAAACAAGAAGAAAAAAAATAAACATTAAAACTTAGGAATATGACACAGAAAGCCATCACAATCAAAGACTTAGCAGAAAAACTAAATATCTCTGTATCTACAGTGTCACGGGCGCTGAAAGATAATCCTGAGATCAGCCAACAAACCCGTAAAACCGTGCAGGCCCTGGCCAAAGAACTGGGCTACAAACCCAATCCCATAGCAGTGGCTTTAAAGACTCACAAAAGTAACACGATCGGCGTGGTGGTGCCTCAGATTGTGAATACCTTTTTCGCCACCGTTGTCAAAAAGATAGAGGATGTTGCCGATAAATACGGATACAATGTACTGGTAGCTTCTTCCAACGAAACTTTCGAAAAAGAAAAGAAAAACATCGATATATTTCTGGCCAACCGTTGTGATGGAATCATTCTGTCTATTTCTAAAGCCACCACTTCGTACGAACATATCAAACAGATTCAGGATATGGGCGTGCCTTTGGTATTATTCGATCGGACTGCGAAAGAACTGGATGTCTCTAAAGTCGTTGCCGACGATGCCGATGCTGCTTTCAAAATCGTACAACATCTCATCCATGGCGGAGCCAGAAGAATCGCCCTGCTAACCGGCCCGGAACAACTTTCTATCGGGAAGAACCGGATGAAAGGGTATCTGAAAGCCATGACGCTGAACAAACTGGAAATCAATACCGACTACATCGTCAGATGTGAAGACTTCTCCGTAAAAGCAGCCAAAGAGGCCACTCAACGGTTATTGAATATGAAAAATATGCCGGATGCCATTTTCGGAATCAATGACGATATGGCCATCGGAGCAATCGAAGCAATAAAAGAAAAAGGATTGAAAATACCGGAAGAAGTAGCTGTTTTCGGTTTCTCCAACAGCAAACGTTCCCGATATATGACCCCTTCGGTCAGCACCATCAACCAATTTCCCGAAAAGATCGGCGAAACGGCTGCCGAGCTTCTTTTCGAACAAATCCTCGACGCCAAACATGCACAAATCCGCGAGGAAGTGATCAACAGCGAACTGATCGTCCGCGAATCCTCCGACCGCTCGTTTATGCAATA
>ERZ772882.4197-NODE-4197-length-10548-cov-2.844849_pt1 | contig 10548 bp, 6 predicted proteins | sample MGYA00580576_ERZ772882 | MGnify/ENA primary metagenome ERZ772882 (study PRJEB29015, sample SAMEA2737658) | human gut metagenome | biome: human gut; feature: human-associated habitat; material: faeces | place: China | collected 2012 ... | reverse complement strand
CCTGGATCTGGTGCGGGAGAAGATCGACCAGCTGGTGGAGGAGCTGAAGCGTCAGGGCGGCAAGGCCCACGGCGCCGTGGCGGATGTCACCAGCGAGGAGGAGTGGAAGACCATCGTAGAGCGCATCGTCTCCGAGAGCGGACGGCTGGATGTGGTGGTGAACAACGCCGGCATCAACATCCGCAAGCCCATCGAGGAAATGGTGAAGGACGAGTGGATGAAGATGATGGAGGTCAATACCGCCAGCGTCTTTCTGGCCACCAAGTATGTTCTGCCGGTGATGCGGAAGCAGGGGGGCGGCACCATCATCAATACCTCCTCCATCTGCGGCCTCATCGGCCACATGAACACTCCGGAGGCCTACACGGCCACCAAGGGTGCTATCACCCTGCTGACCAAGTCTGTGGCAGCCCGGTATGGCAAGGACAACATCCGCTGCAACTCCATCCATCCCGCCACCGTGGACACGCCCTTTGTGGCGGCCTTGATGGCGGACCCGGTGAAGAAGCAGGCCCGGCTCAACGAGATCCCGCTGGGCCGCCTGACCTCCGTGGAGGATGTGGCCAATGCGGTGCTGTATCTGGCCAGCGACGAGGCGTCCTTCCTCAACGGCGTGAACCTGCCCATCGACGGCGGCGTGACGTGCTATTAAAAAATTGCGGAAGGAGTGAATGGATCCTTCCGTGAGAGATTTGCCGTCTGCTGTGCGGCACTGAGGCAAAAGAAAGCGGAGGGGGAAACCATGTTTCCCCTCCGCTTTGTGAGACGATCGGTATACAGTTGGATCGCAGGACCCGTTACAGGAGGTCATCGGTGGGCTGATAGCCGTAAAGACTGCGGGAGATGTCGGCGGAGGCCTGCCTCAGATCGTCCAGCAGTCCACCCCGCAGGGCAGTGCGGACACGGGGGGTCATGCCGGAGATGCTGATGGAGCAGGAGACTTGCCCCGGTGCGGAGAACACCGGCACTGCCACGCAGGACAGACCCACCTCCACCTCCTCGTTGTCCATGGCGTAGCCGTCGGCCCGGATGTGCCGCAGCTCCGCCTGAAGCTGACGGGGGTCCACAATGGTGTTGAAGGTCAGTGCCTTCAGCGGTCCGGCGAGGATGTGCTGCTGCTCATCCTCCGGCATATAGGCCAGAATACACTTGCCCACGCCGGTGCAGTGGAGGTAGTTCTTGGTGCCGATCTGGGTGTTGATAGACAGCGACCGGCTGGACTCCACCTTGTCCACATAGATGACGCTGTCTCCTTGAGCCACGCCGCAGTGGGCGATCTCGCCGTATTTCAGGCTGATCTGCTCCAGATAGGGGTGGACGGTGCGGATGATGCTGTTCTGGACCTTGATGGTGTTGGAGAAGCTCAGCAGCTTCAGGCTCAGCACATACTTCTGGTTATCTGCGTTCTGCTGCAGGTAGCCCAGCGTGGTCAGGGTGTTGATGAGGCCGAAGGCGGTACTCTTGTTCAGCTCCAGTGCATCAGCGATCTCCTTGACGCTGCGCTCTCCGCCACCGCACTGTTGAAGGTATTCCAGAATGGAGAAGGCCCGCTCCACCGACTGGATGGTTTTTGTGGTTGCCATATCTTTTCCTTCCTTGTTCGTTCTGTATCATAGAACATTGCGAACCAATCTAATTCAGACCATTATAGACCTTCTCACAGATAAAGTCAACTAATACCGGAAAACAGTCAAGTTTTTTAGAAAAGCAGAAGATATCCTATTGACAAAAGGCACCATGGATTTTATAATATTTTCAGAATGGTAAACGGCATTATAGAATAACCGCCAAACCAAGCCGCAGCCTGCGGCCAGTAACATAAGAAAAAGAGATATGTCATATTTGAAGGAGGAAACACAATGGAAAACCGTAGTAAGGCGATCCTTGGCATGGAGGACAGCGCATTTGCCCGCTCCCTGTTCAAGTCCATGGGCTACACGGACAGCGAACTGAAGGAGGGCAAGCCCCTGATCGGCATTGCCAACACCTGGAACACGCTGGTTCCCGGCCACTACAATCTGGACAAGGTGGCTGAGTATGTGAAAAACGGCATCTATGCCGCCGGCGGCACCGCTGTGGAGTTCGGCACCATCGCTGCCTGCGATGGTGTGGCACAGGGCCATGAGGGTATGCACTACATTCTGCCCTCCCGTGAGATCATCTGCGACTCCGTGGAGATCATGGCACAGGCCCACCGGCTGGACGGTCTGGTGCTGCTGGCCTCCTGCGATAAGATCGTGCCTGCCATGCTGATGGCGGCGGCTCGTCTGGATATCCCCTGCATTGTCTGCGTGGGCGGTCCCATGCTGGGCGGCATCGAGTTCGACGGCCGTAAGTCCGACCTGACCTCCATCTCCGAGGCCCTGGGTATGCTGAAGGCCGGTAAGATCACCGAGTGCGAGTACAACTCTCTGGAGAACACCGCCTGTCCCGGCTGCGGCTCCTGTTCCTTCCTTGGCACCGCCAACACCATGTGCTGCGTGTCCGAGGCACTGGGCATGACCCTGCCCGGTGGCGCTCTGATCCCCGCTGCTTACGCCGGCCGTCTGCGCCACTCCTTCGAGTCCGGCCGTGCCATTGTAGAGCTGTGCAAGAAGGGCATCACCGCCCGTCAGATCCTCACCAAGGAGGCCATCCGCAACGCCATCAAGGTGACCATGGCCATCTGCGGCTCCACCAACGCCGTGCTGCACCTGCCCGCCATCGCCAACGAGGCGGAGCTGGATATGAACGTGCTGGAGGAGTTCGAGGCTCTTACCAAGACCACGCCCCAGATCGCCAAGGTCAATCCCGCTGCCAAGCCGGAGATGGAGGCCTTCTACCGGGCCGGTGGTATCCCCCGTGTCATGCAGCATCTGGGCGGCCTGCTGGATACCTCCGTCATGACCGTCAGCGGCAAGACGCTGGCCGAGAATCTGGCCGGCTACGTCTACGAGTATCCGGAGGATCCCACCATCATCAAGACGGTGGAGGAGCCTTTCTCCAAGACCGGCGGCGTGGCCGTTCTGCACGGCAACCTCTGCCCCCGTACCGCCGTTTCCAAGCCCGGCGCCATCGATCCCTCCATGCACCGCTTTGTGGGTAAGGCCAAGTGCTACAACAGCGAGGAGGAGGCCGAGGAGGCCATCCTGGGCGGCAAGATCCAGGCCGGCGACGTGGTGGTCATCCGCTACGAGGGTCCCAAGGGCGGCCCCGGTATGCGTGAGATGTTCAAGGCCATGAAGTATATGTACGGTGTGGGCCTGAGCAAGTCCGCTGCCCTGATCACCGACGGCCGGTTCTCCGGCACCAACAACGGTTGCTTCGTGGGCCATATCTCCCCGGAGGCTGCCGAGGGCGGTCCTCTGGCCATCGTTCACGACGGCGACGAGATCCTCATCGACGTGGATGAGGGCGTTCTGGAGCTGCACGTCTCCGACGAGGAGATCGCTGAGCGCTACAAGACGCTGAAGCTGCCCAAGAAGAACATCCCCAACGGCTATCTGCGGCTGTATGCCAAGGTGGCTGCCTCTGCCGACGAGGGCGCTATCATCAAGGCGTAACTCAGCATCCGACAGATAGAAAAATGCCGCACCGGCTGCTGCCGGGCGACGGATACGTTAGGAGGCAATGTAATGTCCGATAAGAAAGTCATGAAAACTATGGACGGTAACGAGGCCTGTGCCACCGTTGCCTACCATTTCACCGATGTAGCCGGTATCTACCCCATCACCCCCTCCTCTCCCATGAGCGAGAAGGTGGATGAGTGGTCTGCCGCCGGTAAGAAGAATATGTTCGGCCAGCCTGTGCGGCTGGTGGAGATGCAGTCCGAGGCAGGCGCTGCCGGCGCCCTCCACGGCGTGGCGGAGGCCGGTGCGCTGGCCACCACCTTCACCTCCTCGCAGGGTCTGCTGCTGATGATCCCCAACCTGTACATTATGGCCGGTCACCGGATGCCCGCCGTGTTCCACGTGGCGGCCCGTTCCGTGGCCCAGCACGCCAACAACATCTTCGGTGACCATCAGGATGTCATGAGCTGCCGTACCACCGGCGTCACCATGATGTCCACCGGCAGCGTGCAGGAGGTCATGGATCTGGCCGCCGTGGCCCACCTGACCACCATCAAGACCCGTGTACCCTTCATCCACTTCCACGACGGCTTCCGCACCAGCCACGAGATCCAGAAGATCGAGGTCATCGATCTGGACAAGGTGGAGAAGCTGCTGGACCGTCAGGCGCTGGAGGACTATCATGCCATCGCCATGAACCCGGAGCATCCGGTGATGCGTACCACCGTGCAGGGCCCCGACGTCTACTACCAGTCTCAGGAGGCCAACAACGGCGCCTATGACAGCATCCCCGCCGTGGTGGAGGGGTATATGCAGGGCATCAACGAGATCACCGGTCGGGACTACCACATTTTCAATTACTACGGCGCCAAGGATGCCGACCGTGTCATGGTGATGATGGGCTCCGCCTGCGAGTGCGCCCGTGAGGTGGTGGACTATCTGTGTGCCAAGGGCGAGAAGGTGGGCCTGATGCAGATCCATCTGTTCCGCCCCTTCGACATGGAGTATTTCCTGAACGCCCTGCCCAAGACGGTGAAGAAGATCGCCGCCATGGACCGCTCCAAGGAGCCCGGCGCCATTGCCGGCGCTGTGTATCTGGATGTGTGCGCCGCCTTTGCCAACCGCAGCGACGCCCCGGAGATCTACGGCGGCCGCTATGGTCTGGCCTCCAAGGACGTGACACCCGCCCAGCTGAAGGCCGTGTTCGACAACATGAAGGATGAAAGCGGCAAGCACCTGTTCACCATCGGCGTCAACGACGATGTGACTCACCTGTCTCTGGATGTCCATGAGCCTCTCATCACCGAGTCCGCCGACACCGTGTCCTGCAAGTTCTGGGGTCTGGGCTCCGATGGTACGGTGGGTGCCAATAAGAACTCCGCCAAGATCATCGGTGACTACGCCGGTATGTATACGCAGGCCTACTTCGAGTACGACTCCAAGAAGTCCTACGGCATCACCAAGAGCCACCTGCGGTTCAGTAAGAGCCCCATCCGCTCCACCTATCTCATCAAGGCGGCGGATTTTCTGGCCTGCCACTCCCAGTCCTACATCACTCGCTACGACATGATCCACGAGATCAAGGACGGCGGCACCTTCCTGCTGAACACCTCCTGGACCGAGGAGGAGCTGACGGAGAAGCTGCCCGGCGACGTCAAGCAGTACATCGCCCGCCACAACGTGCAGTTCTATATCGTGGACGCCAACCGTCTGGCCCGTGAGCTGGGCTTGGGCAACCACGCCAACATGATCCTGCAGGCCGCCTTCTTCAAGCTCTCCGGTGTGATGCCGGTGGAGGACGCCGTGCGCCACATGAAGGAGGCTGTGCAAAAGACCTACGCCAAGAAGGGCGAAAAGGTGGTCAACATGAACATGGCCGCCGTGGACGCCGGTATCAACAGCCCTGTGAAGGTCAACGTTCCCGCTGACTGGGCGAATGCCGCCGACGACCGCACCGTGGACGAGAGCCTGCCGGATGTGGTGAAGAACATCGTGGTCCCCTGCAACCGTCAGCGTGGCGACGATCTGCCTGTGTCCGCCTTCCTGCCCTATCAGGACGGCACCTATCCGCTGGGTACCTCCAAGTACGACAAGCGTGGCATTGCCGCCTTCCTGCCCCAGTGGGACAGCAACAAGTGCCTGCAGTGCAACCAGTGTACCTTTGTCTGCCCCCATGCCGCCATCCGGGCCTATCTGGTGGACGAGGAGGAGGCCGCTGCGGCTCCCGCCGCCTTCACCACCGTTCCCGCCAAGGGAGCCAAGGGCTTGCAGTACCGCCTGCAGGTCAGCACGCTGGACTGCACCGGCTGCGGCAGCTGCGCCGCTTCCTGCCTTTCCAAGGATAAGGCCTTGACGATGCAGCCTGTGGATGATACTATGTATGATGAAACCAATTGGAACTATGCCCTGTCCCTGAAGGACAAGCCCGGTGTGTTCGACCGCAAGACCCTCAAGGGCAGCCAGTTCAGCCAGCCGCTGGTGGAGTTCTCCGGCGCCTGCGCCGGCTGCGGTGAGACCCCCTATGCCAAGCTCATCACCCAGCTGTACGGCGAAAAGACCTACTGGGTCAACGGCGTGGGCTGCTCTCTGGCTTGGGCCGGTGCATTCCCGTCCCTGCCCTATACCAAGAACAAGGAGGGCCGTGGCCCTGCCTTCTATGGCACCCTGTTCGAGGATCAGGCCGAGAACGGTCTGGGTGTGGTGCTGGCCACCAAGCAGCGCCGGGCCTACGTCAAGCAGGTGGCTCAGCAGCTGCTGCCGCTGGTCCCCGGCACGGAGCTGGAGACGGCCATCAACGCTTGGCTGTCCTCCTTCGACGATCTGGATGCCAACGATGCCGATGCCCGCAAGCTGACGGCGGCTCTGGAGTCCGCCTCCCTCACCGGTGAGGCTGCCGAGCTGGCCGAGAAGCTGCTGAAGAACAAGGATCAGCTGGGCAAGAAGGTGGTATGGCTTTTCGGCGGCGACGGCTGGGCCTACGACATCGGCTACGGTGGTCTGGATCACGTCATGGCCTCCGGCGAGGACATCAACGTCTTTGTGGTGGATACCGAGGTGTACTCCAACACCGGCGGCCAGTCCTCCAAGGCCACGCCTGTGGGCGCCTCCGCCAAGTTCGCTGACGGCGGCAAAAAGACTGCCAAGAAGGATCTGGGCCGCCTGATGATGACCTATCCCAACGTGTATGTGGCCTCCGTGGCCATGGGCGCCAATCCCGCTCAGCTGATGAAGGCCGTCACCGAGGCTGTGGCCCACAAGGGTCCCTCCATCGTCATCGCCTACGCCCCCTGCATCAACCACGGCATCAAGGCCGGCATGAACAACGTGCAGGCCGAGATGAAGAAGGCTGTGGACTGCGGCCTGTGGCCCCTGTACCGTTACGATCCCAACAAGACCGAAAAGCCCTTCTCCCTGGACTATAAGAAGCCCTCTGTGCCTGTGGAGGAGTTCTTCAACGGCGAGGTCCGCTATGCCGGCCTGAAGATCAAGTATCCGGAGACGGCGGCCAAGCTCTTTGCCGAGGCTCAGGTGGAGGCAGATGCCCGCTATGAGACCTATGTGGCGCTGGCGCACAGCTACAACAAGGACTAAAATACAGATAGAAAAAATCACAGCGTGACCCACCGGGACAGACGGCGCAAGCCGTCTGTCCCGGCTGTGTGTGTACGCAGCCCCCTGTGGGCGGGAAGGAATCCGGTATGATCGAATCATTTCTCTCGGTAGGCACACAGGTGCTGATCCTGTTCCTCATGATCGGCACGGGCTTCGTGCTGGGGAAGCTGCACCTCATCACCCACAAGGGTGCGGTGTCCATGTCCAACCTGCTGATGTATGTGGTGTCCCCCTGCATCCTCATCGTGGTGTTCCAGCGGCCGCTGGAGACGGAGACCTTCCACAATTTCTGGGTGGCGCTGCTGGCGGCGCTGGTGATCCACGGCATCAATATTCTGGTCAGTGAACTGGTCATCCGGGACCGGGATCCCATGCGAAAGAGCTTCTTCCGATTTTCCGCCATTTTCTCCAACTGCGGCTTTATGGCGGTGCCGCTGCAGACGGCTATCCTGGGTTCACTGGGTGTGTTCTACGGCTCGGCCTATCTGCTGGTGTTCACCGTCCTGACTTGGACGCTGGGCATCCAGCTGGTGAAGGGCGGCAAGATGGCGTTCTCATGGCGCACGCTGCTGATGAATCCCGGTGTGATCGGCGTGGCCATCGCCATGGTGCTGTACCTGCTGCAGATCACTCTGCCGGAGATCATTCTATCCCCCATTACATATCTCTCCGACATGAATACGCCCCTGCCCATGGTGGTCATCGGCTACCAGCTGTCTCAGGCAGATTTCCGCCGGGCGCTGCACGGGGCCAGCTTCTGGGTGTCGGCGGCACTGCGGCTGCTGATTTTGCCGCTGCTGGCACTGGGGGTGTGTATGCTGATGCGGCTGGACTCCGGCGTGACGCTGGCGGTGGTCATTGCGGCCAGCACACCTCCGGCGGCGCTGCTGGGGATGTTCGCCGCCAAGTTCGACAAGGATGTGTCTCTGGCACCGTCGCTGGTGGCGGTGCAGACGCTGCTGTCCATGATCACTATGCCGCTGGTGCTGGGACTGGCGAAGTTCCTGGTTTGAGTTTCTTCTGTATTATAGAAATAAAGTCCGGAAACCAGCCGTTTCCGGACTTTATTTTTACCCTCGGCGGCGATCATGGCAAGACCGTCTCTCACCGTATCAGCACGCCGCAGACCAGTGCCATATACTCCGGCAGGCATCCCTTCCGGCTCCACAGCAGCGGCCAGCCCAGCAGCTGCTCCGCCGCAGTGGACACGTCGCAGCCCAAAGACTCCAGCGTATAGCCGATGCCCTCCGGATCCCGGGTGATGACCTTGCCGTTTGCCAGTAAAATCATAAAAATGACCTCCTTTTGTCCGTCTTTTGCATATCTGATAAAAAGAAAAGGCGCTTCAAACCGCTGTCGGTTTGAAACACCTACCAAAAGACCGGAATGATAGGTGTCAGCCCGTGCGCGCAGCACTTCGTTGCAGCTATCATTCTTCCCTTGTACTTGTATTTTACCGGACAGCAGCCTAAAATGCAAGCAGGGAAGCTCAAAAATTTTCAGATGGATTTTGTGTAGTTTGCCGGAAAGCGGCGGAACTTATTCCCAACCGGGTCCGTCTACATGAAATGAAATAAAGAAAGCGACGGAATCAGAGAAAGAGGAGGCGTCAGAATGAAACGGCTTTGGATTTGCCTGCTGGCTTTTGCGCTGCTGACGGGATGCGGCGATTCCGGCGACATTGCGGTGACAACGGTATACGAAACAGATGACCCGCCCCGGACCGCCCTGACCACGGAGTGGGAGACCTACGACCCGTCGGTGGAGACGGTGTGGTGCATCCTGTCCTATGAGGGGGAAGGGGAATCTCTGGAGTATGGGGCGCCCTATTGGCTGGATGTGCGGGAGGCGGACGGCAGCTGGACCCAGGTGCCCCTGGCTGAGAACGCCGGATGGGATGCCATGCTGTATACCCTGCCGTCCGGTGAAAAGCAGGCGTTTCCGTGCATCCTGTCCCTGTTTGACTACGACTTCTCCGGCGGCGGTACGTTCCGCGTCATCAAAGAGATCGGAGAATATACGGCCGCGGCGGAGTTCACCCTGACAAAGGGGGCGGTCATCTCCGCAGAGACGCCTTACGGCTTCGGCCCCATGGAGGAGGTACCGGAGTACGGCGACCCGGCGGAGCTCTCCGCCGGCGGTGCCGTGGTGTTCACCGAGGCGGGAACGGAGAACGCGGATGCGGCGGAGATATTTTTGGAGAAGGTCTCCCTGGGCATCCCCTGCCAGCTGCGGACCCTTCAGAACTACTATGAGAGCTGGCCCATGCTGATCGACGTCATCTATGACGGCCGCGGCTTTCTCTGGCGGATGCGGACCGGCGGAGAGATCACGGAGAAACGATTTTCCTACATCGTGACGGACGGCACGGACGTATACCTCTCCAACGGCGCAGACTGGGAGAGCACAGAACAGTACGACAGTGAGAAGGCGTTTCTGCTGCCCTCCGGCTCCGGATCCTTCCTGGTACCCGCGGCGGAAGCGATGACAGATGACCGGCTGGCGGAAAATACCGCCCGCTATCGGATCTGGTCAGGCGACGGGATGCGGGCTGCTTCCCTGACGGAGGACCCTGCAGAATTCAGCGTCATACGCTGTGACCCGGAGAGCGGAACATGGAGCAGGTCCTGGACCATCCGGGAGCTGGATGACCGGGCCACGGCAGTGAGGGACCTTTCCTGGCTGGAATCCGGAGCACTCCTGCACATCACTTATGAAACGGAGAAGGACGGCACGCTGACGGTTGGCTTTGTGCCGGACGCTGAACTGACTGATCCCGGCGATCTCTGCGGCTATCCGGCGGAATAGAGACTGCGGGGCCGGCGGTTTGCCGGTTTTTCCGTAGAATACTGCAAAATCTTGGGATTTTCCATTGACAAGGGCACAAAAGCTCTGATATTCTATTCGGGCTGATTGAAACGATTTCCCGACCATTCCCCAACATTAAAAAGGAGAGAGATGCACACATGCTGGGAGAGATCATTGCGGATTTGAGCAACTGGATGTATACCTACCTGCTGGTGATTCTGCTGGTGGCCGCCGGACTGTTTTTCACCATTCGGAACCGGTTCCCGCAGCTGCGGCTGCTGCGGGAGGCCATCCGCGTGGTGGTGGAGCGGCCGGAGAAGGAGGGAAGCGTGTCCTCCTTCCAGGCGCTGATGGTGTCCACCGCCTCCCGGGTAGGTACGGGCAACATTATCGGCGTGTCCGTGGCCATCTGCATGGGCGGCTACGGCGCCGTGTTCTGGATGTGGCTCATCGCCCTGCTGGGCGGCGCCACGGCCTTTACCGAATCCACGCTGGCGCAGATTTACAAGCGCCGGAACCCGGAGACCGGCGAGAGTTACGGCGGCCCTGCCTATTATATTGAGGCGGCCCTCCACAGCCG
>ERZ772882.4193-NODE-4193-length-10556-cov-3.831921_pt1 | contig 10556 bp, 9 predicted proteins | sample MGYA00580576_ERZ772882 | MGnify/ENA primary metagenome ERZ772882 (study PRJEB29015, sample SAMEA2737658) | human gut metagenome | biome: human gut; feature: human-associated habitat; material: faeces | place: China | collected 2012 ... | reverse complement strand
CTGTGTTTTTGCGCCCTTTTTCCTTCTGCTTCGGCTATCGCTTTGTTTCAAACTTGTTTCCCTCCCATGTGGTTGATCATGCTGGCCAGATAGCCCGCGCCGAAGCCGTTGTCGATGTTGACCACGCTCACCCCGCTGGCGCAAGAGTTGAGCATGGACAGCAGGGAGGACAGACCGTGGAAACAGGCCCCGTAGCCGATGCTGGTGGGGACGGCGATTACCGGGCAGTCGGCCAGCCCGCCGATGACGCTGGCCAGGGCGCCCTCCATCCCCGCAATGGCGATGATGACGTTGGCGCTCATGAGCTCCTCCAGGTGGGAGAGCAGCCGGTGCAGCCCCGCCACCCCCACGTCGTACAGGCGCACCACCTCGTTGCCCAGGGCCTCGGCGGTGAGGGCGGCCTCCTCGGCTACCGGCATGTCGCTGGTGCCGCCGGTGGCCACCACCACCTTCCCGCTGCCGTCGGGGGAGGGAAGGCTGCCTACAATGCCGATGCGGCCCATCTCGTAATAGGTGAAGGGGTGGGCCGGGTCAATGGCCGCCGCCGCCTCGTCCGACATCCGGGTGATGAGGATGGTGTCCTGCCCGCCGGAGCGCATGGCGTCCACAATGCGGGCGATCTGCTCCGGGGTCTTGCCCGCGCCGTAGATCACCTCGGCCACCCCCTGGCGGAGGCCACGGTGGCTGTCCAGCTTGGCAAAGCCCAGCTCCTCAAAGGGCTCCATTTTCAGCCTGAGCAGGGCGTCGTCCACATCCACCTGTCCGGCGGCCACCTGCTCCAGCAGCCTGCCGTACTGCCGGAAAATCTGCTCCGCCTCCTGGTTATGATCCAAAACCTCCTCCATTGGTTCGCCCCCTTTCACCTTACAGTACGGTTCCAAGCCCGGAAACCTGACGCATCCGCCCCATTTTTTGCTCTGCCCCACAGGAAAAGCCCGGCGCAGATGCGCCGGGCTTCTCTCTGTGTCGTGTGGGCCGCGGTCCTGCGGGAAAACAGGCTCAGCCGGCCGCAGCGGCCAGGCGCTCCAGCGCCTGGGTCACTTCGTCGGCGGTGGCGGCGCCCTGAGGCGCCAGTGTGCCGTCCTCCTTGCCGGTAAGTACGCCGGTGTTCACTGCCCAAGTCATGGCCTCCAAGGCCCAGCCGGACACCGCATTTCCGTCGGTGAAGTCCTTGAGGGCGGGGCCGTCCTGCGCCAGCTCATAGCCCTTCTTCTGCGCATAGCGGTACAGAACCACTGCCAGCTGCTCACGGGTCAGGCTGTCCCCGGGGCCAAACGCTGCGGCGCTGTAACCCTTCATGATCCCCTCGGAGGCCGCCCAGTTCACCGCGTCCGCGTACGCTGCGTCCTCCGCCATATCGTCAAAGCCGGCCGCGCCGCCGGTGGGCTTGCCCTCCCGCTCATAGAGCTCCTGGGCCAGCGTGCCGCGGGTCACGGCGGAGAACTCCAGGGGCTCGTCGGCCAGCATCTCCGAAAAGATGGCATTAGAGGCAAAGAGGTAGTCGTCCTGCTGGTGGGCGCGGTTGACAATGGAATTGGCAAATACGGTGATATCCATCGTGCCGTCCGTCCAGGCAATGGCCTCCACGCCGTTGTCCATGCTGCCGCCGGCCATACAGCCGACGATGAAGCTGTCCTTCTCCTGGGCGCGGATAAGCACCTCGGCGTTCTCCGGGTAGCCCGTGAGCACCGCGCAGTTGAGGGTGTAGATGACATGATCACCGTCGCCAGTCTGACTGGCGGTCACCAGGCTGTCGCTGGGGTAGGTGACGCGGTGGAGGGCCTCCTGGCCCTTCTCCTCGTAGGTCAGGCCGGGAATCAGAGTCTGAAGGTAGTCCAAAGTAGAGGCACCGGTTGCGATGTAGGGGGTACCGCTCTTCACGGCCTCCACCGCGGCCTCGCCCCAGGTGCCGCTGTCCAACGCCACGGAGCCCACTATGACATCCGCCTTGGCGGGATCGTCGGTCACCCGGAAGCCCATGTGCTTGGTGTAGGCCATCACATCGTAGTTGGAGGTGCCGTTGTTATGGATGTTGTCATAGTTGATGAAGCCGTATCCGTCGGCAAACCACTTGGTATAGTAGCCGGAAGTCACCTTGTCGTCGCCGAAGGCGGCGTGGCGGCCGGCCAGATACAGGGTGGGGGCGGAGATAGCGCGGGCAGCGGGCATCTGCTCGGTCAGGGTAATCACCAACGCATACTCTTGCTCCACGGCGGCCAGATCGGAGGCGCGCACGACAAAGTCGCCCTTATTGGCGCCCTCGGTTACCATGCCCACCGTCTTGCCCGAGGCCAGCAACGCATTGACGGTACGGACGGTTTCGGTGCCGTTGTTGGCCAGCAGGGCGATAGAGCCGGAGCCGGTGCTCTGGCTGGCGGACTGAACCTCCGTGACCGCCTCCAGAGCCCCCTCAAAGGCCCCAACGGTGTCGATGGGGGCGCAGTCAAAGCCGCGCATGTTGGGGAAACTGGATACCGACTCGGAGTACAGGCTGGGGAAACCGGAGGCGGAGGCGTCATAGCCTTGGTTCAGGACACAGTTGGCGTAGTTGCGCTTGGCCTGATACATATCCACGACCAGGGAGCCGGCCTTGTAGGTCACGCCGTCCACCGCAGTGTCCCTGGTCAGGCGGGAAACCTGGACGCCGTTGCGGATCAGGAACTCTGCCATGGCATAGGCGTCGGCGGGGTCACGCTGGGCGGCCGCGTCCACGGGGAGCACATAGTACTCGGGAAAGTATTTGCCATTGCCCGCATAAGGCACCCGCCAGGTATCCTCCGTCAGGGTCTGGTTGCTCATGTCCACGTACCACTGCTCCATCTTGTCGCGGTGATCCTCGTTGTTCACGGCGCGGCGGAAGAACTCCAGCTGCGCCTCATAGCAGGTATCCTTACAGTCGGACAGGAACTGCCACAGGCCATACATGCCGCTCTCCAGTAAGCGGACAGAGCTCTCCCCGCCGGAGGGAGTCTCGATGGTGAAGCCCATGGAGCCGCAGTTGAGCATGGCATAGCTGGGTGTGTAGTTGGTGCTCAGGTCATCCCAGGCGTCCCAGCCGGTCTCGGCATCATAGCTATCGCGCAGGGGGGTATAGTAGGTCTGATACTTGGTCTCAAATTCATCCTTGTGCTGCACGGACATGGTGGCCAGGGCGGCATTGCCGAAGGCCTCGGCCCCCAGCAGAAACTGCTCCACAAAGAGGTCATACTCCAGGTTAGGCTCGTGGGGCGGGGTGCAGGGCTCACACAGGAACTGAGCGGTGAAACCGTGGAACTCGATGAAGGTCACGGGATTCCATTGGCAGATCAGGCGGGCGATGTTGCTTGTCTCCGCCTGGGTCTGGTTAGAGGCGTCACGGTTCAGATCGAAGCCGTTGCCGTTGGGGCGGGTATTGTAGGTACGGCCGTCAGGGTTCTCATCGGGCACGACAATGATGATCAGGTTGTCCAGAATCTCGTCCACGCTCATCTGCTTATCCTCGCTGAACGTGTAGTACTCGCTGGCATCGGTGCGGCCGTCGTTTCCATTGCCGTTGATGGTGGTAGCGCTGATTTTCAGTCCGTAGCCGGTGAAGGCGTACTCGGTGCCGCCGTCATCGCTCTCCAGCGCGAAGTCCACGATCTTGGGATCGTACATCCCCATGTCCACCTGTTTGCCGCCGGTCAGACCGGTGATGGTGTTCCAGGTCACCGTGTCCTCGGTGGCCAGGGTGCGCAGCAGGTTGGTGTGGGCATCTACGCCGCCGGCCTCATCGGGGTGGCAGTTGTTCTCATGATGGGCATGCGGTAATCCATGCCGCCCTCAATGGCCTCCAGCACGGCCTCGGGGTCGGACTGGGCCTGGGCATTCATCTTTTTGAAGCTCTCAACGGACTCGGCGCTGTCGGACACCACGGCATACCACTGGTCGCGGCCGTCAGTGCTCTTGCCGAAGGACTGCACGTCGAAATAGCGGCCATTCGCCTCGGCCAGCCCCTTAATCTCCATCAGCTCATGATACAGCTCGTCATAGCGGACGTTGCTCTCATAGACGTTAATCTCCATCGGAGTACCAGCCAGCTTCTCCCCGTCCACGCGGGCGGCCAGCTCATAGTTACCGATAAAGCTGGGCCAGACGTTGCGGGCGTAGCGGAAGGTGTTGCTGCCGATGGCCTGCAGGGAGTTCGTCACCAGGGGCAGAGTTTCATCCTTCATGTTGAAAAAGATCCCATGGCTGAACTGCTGAACCACGGTGACAAAGCCATCCCGGACGGAGAATTCAGGCTCCTCCAGAGAAAAATAAGGCTCGCCGTCGGCGCCGTGCTGGTTGATGTGGCCCCAGCTCATCCAATTTCCAGATCGTCACCGGTATAGATATTGGGATAGTACTCCGGACTCTGAACATCTACCTTGTCACGGGTCAGGCTCCACTGGATGGAGTCCGCCCAGTCCTTCCACTGATTATCCGCCCAGTTCTTCTGCTCCTGGGACACAGGGACTTTCAGGGTGGCAACAAAGGTTTCCTCGCTCTGATCCAAAGTGAGGAGCGTATCGTCCAGGGTCAGGGTGGCGCCCTCCGCCGGGGCCTTTGCCATGGCGGGCAGCGCCAGCATGGATAAGAGTATCGAAAGCGTCAGGAACAGGGAGAGCGCACTACCAAGTTGCTTCTTGTGCAGTTTCACTTCGTATATCCTCCTTTGAAATATCCTCCCGACTCCGCAGGGATCTGGGCCATGGAGCCCAGGCTATGACATCCCCCGGCTATCTCTCACTGCCGCCTCCCTTCTCAACCAATACACGTCCCCCACAGACACGCTGCGCAGGACGTGCTCCACACTCCAACCAGATGCCGGGTCCGTCTCTCAATATAGCGGATTTACCAAATACCCGCAATATAAGATTCATATTTTTATTTGTTTTTCCTGTTGATGCAGGAGATCCTTCTCCTTGCAAACGCAAACGGCGGCGAAGCTCCGCTTCGCCGCCCAGCGTACAGAAACGCTTTGAGACATTTCTTATCATGCAAGAATTTTTGAGTGGAGATGCGGCCCGCCGCACATATACGTTTGGACCCAGAAAAGAAAATTCCGAGGCACATGTCCCCGGAATTTTCGTCTTTTCGTTTGATTCCGCCTCCTGTATGCGGCGAAACTCTGATAAAACCTGTTGGACTTTTTAAATTTCAAAGCGCTTTCAGGAGTCGTTTGCTCCAACGTGAAAGAGAATCTCAGTGATCCTCCGTTGCATGTTTAGTGATTGAGCAGGCGCACCCGCAACACCACGTCCAGGGCGCGGATGGTGTCGGCCACGGACTCGCCAATGCGGCTGTCCACGTCCACCACGGTATAGGCATAGTCCTTCTTGGACTTGTTCGTCATGTTGGCCACATTTACCCCGTCCTTGGAGAGCACCCCGGTGATGCTGGCGATGGCGCCGGGGGCGTTGCGGTGGATGATGCACAGGCGGGACACGCCGCTCCACGGCTGCACCAGCGTGGGCAGGTTCACCGAGTTCTGAATATTGCCGTTCTCCAGATAGTCCTTCAGCTCCTGGGCCGCCATGACGGCGCAGTTCTCCTCGCTCTCCGGCGTGGAGGCCCCCAGGTGGGGGATGGCCACCACGTTCTTGCCCCGCAGGATTTTGCCGTTGGGGAAGTCGGTGACGTAGCAGGCCACCTTGCCGCTGTCCAGGGCGGCCAGCATGTCGTCGTCGTTGACCAGGGTGCCCCGGGCAAGGTTGAGGATGCGCACGCCGCCCTTCATCATATGGAATGCGTCCTCGTTGAACATTCCCTTGGTCTCGGGGGTCTGGGGCACGTGGAGGGTGATGTAGTCGCAGTTCTTATAAATGGTCTCCAGATCCATGGCCCGGTGGACCAGCCGGGACAGGGACAGAGCTCCGTCCACCGACAGGAAGGGGTCGTAGCCGTACACATCCATGCCCAGGGACAATGCGATGTTGGCGACCAATGACCCGATGGCCCCCAGGCCGATGACGCCCAGCATCTTGCCGGACAGCTCCGGGCCCACAAACTGGCTCTTGCCCTTCTCCACCGCCTGCTCCACGTCTGCCCCGGCGGCGGCCTGCTCCTTCACCCAGGCCACGCCGTCGCTGATCTTTCGGGAGGCCAGCAGCAGGGCGCACACCGCCAGCTCCTTCACGGCATTGGCGTTGGCGCCGGGGGTATTGAATACCACGATGCCCGCCTCGGAGCAGCGGTCGATGGGGATGTTATTAGTGCCCGCGCCCGCCCGGGCCACGGCCCGCAGGGCATCGGGGAATGCATAGTCGTGCATGTCCGCCGAGCGGACCAAAATACCGTCCTCGTTTTCCACATCGGTGCTGATGGTGTAGCGGGTCTGGTCCAGTACGGACAGCCCGGCGGGGGAAATCTTATTCAGTGTCTTGATGCGATACATATAGCCCTCTCCCCTTCATTGTTTTTATCAAATGCCTGGATGAAACTACACGCCTTCCATGGGAGCCCCTGATTTTACTTCCCCGGACGGAGTGAATCCGCCCTGCGGCAAGATTTTGTCCGCTGGCCAAAATGCCTGTACGCGGCGTAAGCCGCGCCCCACTTTGCAGGGCCCCAGGGTAAGCCGAACGCTCAGTTGTTCTTATCGAATGCCCGGATGAAGTCGCACAGCTTTTCCACGCCCTCGGTGGGCATGGCGTTATAGATGCTTGCCCGCATGCCGCCCACGGAGCGGTGGCCCTTCAGATTGGTAAAGCCGGCGGCCACGCTCTCCTGCACAAACTTGGCGTCCAGCTCGTCGCTGCCGGTACGGAACACCACGTTCATATCGGAGCGGGAGCCGGGCTCCACGGCGCAGGTGAAGAGCCGGGAGGAGTCGATCACGTCATAGAGCATCTGCGCCTTTTTGTGCTTGATGGCCTCCATGCCGGGTATGCCCCCCTGCTCCTCCAGCCAGTCCAGGACCAGCCCCAGCATATAGATGCACCAGCAGGGCGGGGTGTTGTACATGGAGTCCTTGTCGATCATGGTCTTGTAGTTCATCATCAGGGGGGTGAAGGGCAGCTCATGCCCGGCCAGCTCCTCCTTGATGATCACTACCGTCAGGCCGGCAGGGGCCATGTTCTTCTGGGCGCCGGCGAAGATGACGCCGTACTTGGACACGTCCACGGGGCGGGAGAGGATGTCGGAGGACATGTCGCACACGATGGGCACGCCGCCCGTCTCCGGGACATACTGCCACTCGGTGCCGTAGATGGTGTTGTTGGCGCAGTAGTAGAAATAGCTGGCCTCAGGGTCCAGCTCCAGTTGACTCTGCTGGGGAATGTAGGTGTGGTTTTTGTCGGCGGAGGATGCGGCCAGATGGATCTGGCCGTACTTCTGCGCCTCCTTGTAGGCGATGTTGGAGAAGTTGCCGGTCACGGCGTAGTCGGCCTTGCCGGTGGCCCCGATGAGGTTCAGGGGCGCCATGGAGAACTGGGTGGAGGCGCCGCCCTGGAGGAAGAGGATCTGGTATCCCTCCGGCACGTTGAGCAGGGCGCGCAGCTTGGCCTTGGTGTCGTCAAAGATCTTCTGGAACACCTTGGAGCGGTGACTCATCTCCATGACGGACATGCCGGAGCCCTGGTAGTTTGTGATCTCGGCTCCTGCCCGCTCCAATACCTCCAGCGGCAGCATGGAAGGGCCGGCGGAAAAGTTGTAAACACGTTCGTTTCCCATGACAGATGGCCTCCTCGATATTCCAATTTGAAATAGAACGGGGCTTCGCACCGGGTTATCGCTTTACTCCGTTAAAGTATATTATATCGGATGCCCTATCCAACTGTCAACTGCACGGATTGACTAAAACCAAGCCGTTCAATCTCAAAACTTTGTGAATATTTCAACGAACCCTTTGCACTTTGCGCCGGTTTGTGGTACAATACCATTGAACTTACAGTTTAGTTTTCCCTTCCGGGAGGAGGAGTGGCCAATGAGGCTGTCTGATATCAAGACGATTCTGCACGCCGAGGTGCTGTGGGGGGAGGAGCATCTGGACCGGGAGGTTTTTTCCGCCTGCGGCAGCGACTTCATGAGCGATGTGCTGGCCTTTGTCAAGAACCAGGCGCTGCTGCTCACCGGCCTGGTCAACCCCCAGGTGGTGCGCACCGCAGATATGGTGGAGATGAAATGTATTGTCTTTGTGCGGGGTAAGGTGCCGGGGCCGGACATTCTGTCTCTGGCGGAGGAGCGTGACATTGTAGTTATGACCTGCCCCAAGCGTATGTACGAGGCGTGCGGCCTGTTATATTCCAATGGATTGCGAGGGAATTGTGATGGAGACAATTAGACTGGTTTACCCTGTGGAGGGCGGCGATCTGATCGAGGCCGGCGAGGCTTCCAGCAAAATGAAGCTGACGCTGAAGAAGCTGGGACTGCCCCAGGACGTGATCCGCCGTGCGTCCATCTGCATGTATGAGGGCGAGATCAATATGGTGATCCACGCCGACGGCGGCCAGGCCGAGGTGGAGGTGGACGCCAATCAGATTGTTATCCGCATGACCGATACCGGGCCGGGCATCCCGGACGTGGAGCAGGCCATGCAGGAGGGCTACTCCACCGCCGGGCAGACCGCCCGGGAGCTGGGCTTCGGCGCTGGCATGGGCCTGCCCAATATGAAGCGCTACTCCGACGAGATGACCATTGACACCGAGGTGGGCAAGGGTACCACCGTTACGGTTAAAATCAAGGTTTCCTGAGCGCGATGAGCTTGGAAAAGCGAGGTGACGCGGCTCCATGTCCATGAGACATTCGGTGGTCCTGGAGCTGAAGCGCTGCCGGGGCTGCACCACCTGCATCAAGTGCTGCCCCACCGAGGCCATCCGGGTCCGCGGCCGCAAGGCCACCATTCTGCCCGACCGGTGCATCGACTGCGGAAGCTGTATCCGCATCTGTCCCCACAAGGCCATCAAGTCGGTGGGCGACAGTCTGGACATTCTGAAGCAGTACCAATACTGCGTGGCCCTGCCGGAGCCCGCCCTGTATGGGCAGTTCCAGCACCTGGACAGCGTGGATATTGTGCTCAACGGCCTGTTGAAGATCGGCTTTCACAAGGTCTATGAGGTGGCTAAGGCCGCCGAGATGATCTCCGACTTTGAGCGGCAGAGCATCAGCGGCGGCCCGTCCAAGGTGACGCCCCAGATCTCCTCCTCCTGTCCCACAGTGCTCCGCCTCATCCGCATGCGCTTCCCCAAGCTCATGGGCCATGTGGCCTGTACCATTCTGCCCATGGAGCTGGCCGCCATTCTGGCCCGGCGGGAGGCAGCCGAGGAGACCGGCCTGCCGCCGGAGGCCATCGGCGTATTCGCCATCGTGCCCTGCTCCTCCAAGGTGACGGCCGCCCGGGTCTCCGAGGGGCTCAGCCGCCCGGTGCTGGACGGGGCCTTCGCCATCCGGGACATCTACCTGCGCCTGCTCAATCCCATGCGGGAGCTGGAGGAGATCACCCCCATGGCCTCCGCCGGTATCCTAGGCCTGGGCTGGGCCTCCTGCGGCGGCGAGAGCGCCGCCCGCCTGGGGGAGCGCTGCGTGGCGGTGGACGGTATTCAGAACGTCATCCGCATGCTGGAGGAGATCGAAGACGGCCGTCTGCCGGAGGCCGATTTTCTGGAGCTGTCAGCCTGCACCCAGGGGTGCGTAGGGGGCTGCTTCAATGTGGAGAATCCCTACGCGGCCAAGCTTCGCATCAAGGGCCTGCTCAAGGGTCTGCCGGTCTCCCGCAACCGTTTCCTCTTTCATGGAGAGGCGCGGGATATTGTGCGGAGGGACAAGGAGCTACAGTACTTACCTGCCTTCGTGCTGGATCAGGACCGGGAGATGGCCATCAGCAAACAGTTGCGTATCCAGGAGTTGGAGTCCCACCTGCCCGGCCTCCACTGCGGCTCCTGCGGAGCGCCCTCCTGCCGGGCCTTCGCGGAGGACGTGGTACTGGGCCGCGCCTCGGAGGACGACTGCATTTTCAAGGTGCGGGAGCGCATGCGCTCCATGGCGGGCAGCAAGGAGGAGGCGGACGACTACCTGCCCCCGCCCTTCCGCCGCCGCCAGGAGCCGTCCGAATAGACCCTACCGCCGCCGTGAAGCGCCCTGCGTCTCACGGCGGCCTCTTTATACAACAAGGAGGAGTTTTTTATGACGGTACGCGAACTGACCGAAGCCCTCTCCCTGACCCCCTTCCATCTGGCCCAGCCCGACCGCCCGGTTTCCGGCGGCTACGCCGGAGACCTGCTGAGCTGGGTGCTGGGCCGGGCCGGACAGGACGCCGCCTGGCTCACGATCATGTCCAACCAGAATGTGGCCGCCGTGGCCCTCATGGCTGAGGTCTCCTGCGTCATTCTCACCGAGGGGGTCGCCCCCGACGGCGACCTGCTCCGCCGCGCTCAGGAGAAGGGCGTCAATCTGCTGGGGGCCGGACAGGATACCTTTGACACCGCCGCCCGTTTGTCCGGGGCGCTGGCTGCCGGGTAATGCCTCCTCACTCGATATCATTTTGTTATTTTAAAAGCAAATTCTACACAAAGTATTTCCACGATTTTCACCTACACTCCTGCCTGTCGCCCCACCCG
>ERZ772882.4192-NODE-4192-length-10558-cov-3.231077_pt1 | contig 10558 bp, 8 predicted proteins | sample MGYA00580576_ERZ772882 | MGnify/ENA primary metagenome ERZ772882 (study PRJEB29015, sample SAMEA2737658) | human gut metagenome | biome: human gut; feature: human-associated habitat; material: faeces | place: China | collected 2012 ... | reverse complement strand
CCTCGCCCGAGGGCGTCAATATCGGCATGCGCAACATCAGCCTTTCCACCTGCGGTCTTGTCCCCAAAATCGACCAGCTGGCGGAGAAAAAGCTGCAGCTCACCCTTTCCATCTCGCTGCACGCACCTACCAACCAGATCCGCAGCAGCATGATGCCGGTCAACGATGCCTACCCGGTGGAGCAGCTGATCCAGACGGTGCGCCGGTATCAGGAGACCACCGGCCGCCGGGTCAGTTTTGAATATTCCATGGTGCGCGGTGTCAATGATTCTGATGTCTGCGCAAAGCAATTGGCAGACCTGATCCGGGGCATGGGCGCGCATGTAAATCTGATCCCCATCAACCCGGTGGATGGCAGTCCGTATTCCGCTACGGACGCGGCCAATGTGCGCCGGTTCCAGCAAAAGCTCGAAAGCCTTGGCGTAAACGCCACGGTGCGCCGCCGCCTTGGCAGCGAGATCAGTGCGGCCTGCGGCCAGCTGCGCCGCGACGAAATGAACGGCAAGGCATAAATAGAGGGAGAAACCTATGAAACTTGCAGGAAAAACGGATGTAGGACGCGTCCGGCAGGACAATCAGGATGACTACCGTGCCGGGGAGCTGCCCGGCGATGCAGCCTGGGCGCTGGTGTGCGATGGCATGGGCGGCGCACGCGGCGGGCGGGAAGCCTCGCAGTGTGCGTGCAGCGTCATCGAGCGCTGCTTTCAGGAGCAGTACAGCCAGTGCATCCCCGGCGAAGAGGAGACTTTTTTAAAGAAGGCACTGCTCAGCGCCAACCGCTATGTGTTCCAGAAGGCACTGCGGGAGGAGTCTCTGGCCGGTATGGGCACCACCGCTGTCTGCGCTCTGGTGCGCGGCGGCAATGCCTATCTGAGCCACGCGGGCGATTCCCGCGCCTATCTGTACCGAGATGGTAAACTGGCGCAGCTGACCCACGACCACTCCTATGTACAGGAGCTGGTGGACTGCGGCACTATTACGCAGGAGCAAGCAGAGCATCACCCACAGAAAAACATCATTACCCGGGCACTGGGCGTGGACTACCGGCTGGAGCCGGAGTTCACCACCGTGGCGCTGCAGGCAGGGGATGTTCTGCTGCTATGCACGGACGGTCTGACCAATGCTGTGCCTATGGAGCAACTGGAACAGCTGCTGCGCAGCGGGTCTTTTTACGACCTGCCGGATGCTCTGATCCGCACCGCTAACGAAAACGGCGGCCCGGACAACATCACCGCCCTGCTGGTGGGGATAGAGCCGATGGAGGTGCGCCATGGATAACCTGATCGGTAAAAGACTGGACGGCCTGTACGAGGTGCAGGAGCTGATTGGCTCCGGCGGCATGGCCAATGTATATAAGGCGGTCATGCGGGGCCAGAACGGCCCTGTGCCCGCCGGGACTGTTGTGGCGGTCAAGGTGCTGCGGCAGGAGTATATGCACGACCCGGATCTTGTGCGCCGCTTTAAAAACGAATCCAAGGCCATCTCGCTGCTGAACCACCCCAATATCGTTAAGGTATACGATGTTTCGGTCAACGACCATCTGCAGTATATTGTCATGGAGTATGTGGACGGCATGACCCTGCGGGAGTACCTCAACGAGCGGGGCGGCAAGCTTTCCAGCCGGGAGACCGTGCATTTCATCTCCCAGATCCTCAAGGCGCTGGAGCATGCCCACGCCAACGGCATCGTGCACCGGGATATCAAGCCCCAGAATATTATGCTGCTGGATAACGGCCAGCTGCGCATGATGGACTTCGGCATCGCCCGTATTTCCCGGGCAGATAACCAGATGCTGGCCGGCAAGGCGATGGGCAGCGTGCATTATATCAGCCCGGAGCAGGCAAAAGGGGACGAGACCGACTGCACCAGTGACATTTACTCGGTAGGTGTCATGATGTACGAGATGCTCTCCGGTCATCTGCCCTTTGATGCCGATGATGTGGTGGAGGTCGCCATCAAGCAGATCTCGGACGAGCCCCGCTCGCTGCATGAACTGGCACCGGAGGTTCCCTATGCGCTGGTGGAGATCACCGAAAAAGCCATGGCGAAGCTCCCCCAGAACCGCTACCCCTCGGCACGGGCGATGCTGGAAGCACTGGATACCTATGTGCAGAACCCTTCCGTGCTGTTTGAATATCAGTATATTACAGAAGAAGCACCCGAAAAGGTGGTGAAACGTACCATGAACCAGAACCGCGCGATCCGTCAGAACGAACAGCCAGCCCCCCGCAAAAACGGCAAGAGCAGGTCGGGCAAAAAGCGCCGTACCGTCTTTTTGCCTGCCTTGTTCGGCATCACCATTGCCTTTGCACTGGCCTGCATGGCACTGTGCTGGATGATCCTGAACGATTCCTCCAACCTGATGAACAACAAAGCCGATGTCACCCTTGGAGATTATATCGGCATGACCAAGGATCAGGCCATGGCCACGGATCAGATCGCATCCGGCCAGATCTCCCCGGAGTGGGAAGAAGAGTATAACAGCAACTACGCCGCCGGTTATATCTATAAGCAGTCGCCGGTGTCCGGCCGCACCGTCCGCGAGGGACAAAGCGTAACGCTGACCGTCAGTCTGGGTACCCAGTATGTCACTGTGCCGGATCTGACCAACTATGTGCAGACCGATGCCGAACAGCAGCTCAAGGCACTGGGCGTTTCGGTGCTGGTCACGCAGGCTGTGGATACCACCGTGGCCTCCGGTGCGGTCATCCGCACCGACCCTGCCGCCGGTACGCAGGTAGCGGCAGGCTCTACGGTCATTCTTTATATCAGCCGTCCGCAGGTGTCCACCACTACCAAGGTACCCTCCCTTACCGGCATGAACGTGAATGATGCCCGCACCCTGCTGGTGCAGAACCATCTGGGTCTTGGCAGCCAGAGCGAAGAATACAGCGACCAGCCCGCAGGTACAGTGCTCAGCCAGAACCCGGCGGCAGGTGCTACCGCAAAGCTGAACAGCCGCGTAAACGTTGTGGTCAGCGCGGGCGCTGCACCGGCGCAGGAGCCGGAGCAGCCTAGCGGTGACGGCACTTCCGGCACCACGGGCGAAGGCCCTACCGGCGGCGAGAGCACCGGCGGCAGCAGCGAGCCGAGCTCCAGCAGCAGCTCCACAGGCGGCGGTATTCTGGACTGGTGGTCCTCGCTGCTGGGCTGACGGAGGATGTGCATGAACGGTTATATCGTAAAAGGCATTGGCGGCTTTTACTATGTAAAAACGCCGGATGGCATCGTGGAGTGCAAGCCCCGCGGCATCTTCCGCAAGCAGAAGATCACCCCTGTGGCAGGAGATGAGGTAACGCTGGAGACCGAAAACGGTGCGGCGGTCATTGCACAGATCGCACCCCGTAAAAACGTTTTTGTGCGCCCGCCGGTGGCAAATCTGGATGTGCTGTTCCTTGTGGCAAGCACTACCCAGCCCACCCCCAGCACCTTGGTGCTGGATAAGCTTTCCGCCATTGCGGTGGATAAGGGCGTACAGCCGGTGGTGGTGTGCACCAAAAGCGACCTTGTCGAGGCGGATTTTCTGGCTAACGCCTACGCAAAATCCACCCTGCCGTTTATCCGTATCGACTACGAAAACGGTGCCGGGCTGGACGAAGTGAAGCAGTGGATCAACGGCAGGCTGTGCGCCTTTTGCGGCAACTCCGGTGTGGGTAAATCCACCCTGCTGAACGCGCTGCTGCCGGATGCTGCCCGCGAGACCAGCGCCATCAGCCAGAAGTTGGGACGCGGCCGTCACACCACCCGTGAGGTGACCATCTTTGAAGCCTACAGCGGACGCATTGCCGACACCCCGGGCTTTGCCAGCCTGGAAGCCAACCGCGCCGGATTCATCCCCAAGGAGAATCTGGAGCACGCCTTCCCGGAATTTGGCCCTTATCTGGGTCAGTGCCAGTTTACCGGCTGCTCCCACCGCAGCGAAAAAGGCTGTGCTGTGCGGGCAGCGCTGGCAGAGGGCAAACTTTCCAAGACCCGGTACGACAGCTACTGCGCCATGTACGACGAGGTAAAGGATGTCAAGGACTGGCAGCGCCCGAAAGTGTAATACGGAAGGAAGAATAAAATGTCCCGTTGTGTGATCCTTTCCGCCTGCCCGGTGCAGCCTGAGCTTAAGCACCTGCTGCGCAGCGATGATTTTATCATCGCCTGCGATGCGGGCTACCGCAACTGCGAACGGCTGGGCTGCAAGCCGGATATCATTGTAGGCGATTTTGATTCCGCTCCCTGTCCGCAGCAGAATGCGGACGATATCGTTGTGTTGCCCCACGTCAAGGACGACACCGATACCGAGTATGCCGCAAAGCTCGCGGCGCAAAAGGGCTTTGACGAGGTGCTTTTGCTGGGTGCACTGGGCGGCAGGCGGGTGGAGCATACCCTTGCAAACCTGTGCACCGGCCTTGGGCTGGAGCAGCGCGGCATCCGTGCCGCCTTGCAGGACGAGCGCTCCCGCATCACCTTTGTGCTGCCGGGCGAGAGCCGCTGCTACCCCAAGGAGGAGTTTTTCTACTTCTCGGCCTTCCCCATGGAGGGACGCGCCGAGGGTGTGTACGAAAAAGGCTCCTTCTATGAGCTGGAGAATGCCGTACTCACAGCAGGCTATCCGCTGGGTGTGAGCAACGAGTACGCCGAAGGCTCAGACTGCATCACCGTCAGCACCCGGCAGGGTGCGCTTGTGGTGGTGGAGACTATCGCAGATTGAACTATCGTCGGAACATTTTTGCCTGTCAGACGCTATAATGGGGTAAACATGAGCGAAAGGCGGGGTGGAGATGCAGGTAGTGGTCATTCGCAGCCCGAAAGCGCTGTGCGGCATTCTGCGCAAGCTGTTCGGTATCCGCAAAGAGAACTGAATCCATAAAAGGCCGGTGTGTGGCAGCTGCTGCACACCGGCCTTTTGCTGTCGGCATACCGCCGCTTGCCGCTGCATACACTCTTACGGAAACGGACAGGGAAAGGAGCGCACTGCACATGGAACTGAAGATATTCCGGGACACGCTGCCGCAGGGCGGGGCGGGCTGTACCGTAAAAGCAGAACTTCCTCTGGAAACCGAGATCCGCATCTCGGATGACCTACCGCCGGTGGGGAAACTTGTCAAATGCTTTGTCCGCCCGGTGGTGCTGCAGCGGCAGTTGCAGCCGGGCAGACTTACCTTAGAGGGCTATCTGCGCTGCACAGTGTTTTACCAGAGCGAAGCAGAAAAAGGTCTGTGCCAGACCGAGCAAAAGCTGCCCTTCACCCGACAACTGGAACTGCCGGAGCTTGCCTTTACGGCATGGACAGCCGTGGTGGAAGGGCAGACAGAGTACCTCAACACCCGCGCGGCAGACCCGCGCCGTATTGAGGTGCGGGGTGCCTATGGGCTGGTGGTCACGGTGCACACCCAATGCAAGACCGAGGTCATCACTGCACTGGCAGATGGCGGCATTGAGCAGCAGCTGCGTACATTGCAAGGTGTGCGAAGCGTGGCTGTGCTGGATAAGCTGGTTACCTTAGAGGGAGAGCTTGTCTTTGCAAAGCCCCCGGCGGCTGTACTGGATATTACTGGAAACGCCTGTGTGGCAGAGGTAAAGCTTCTTGCCGGAAAGGCTGTGGTCAAGGGGGAGCTGCGGGTGCAGTGTGCATGGCGGGCAGAAGGGGACACTGCCCTGCAAAGTCAGGCGGCGGCGCTGCCCTTCCAGCAGGTGATAGATTTAGAAGGTATTACCGAGGACTGCCGCTGCCTGTGCGTGGCAGAGCCGGTGGGCTTTACCCTGTCGCAGGCGGAAAGCGCCGCCGCCCAGCTGACGGCGAATGTCATGCTGCATCTGCGGGCATGGTGCAGCTACCAGCTGCAGGTGGCAGTGGATGCTTTTTCCACCCGATTTGAAACGGAGCTCACGCCGCAGCCGCTCGTTACAGAGCAACTGCTCTGCACCTTGAACGATACCGCTACCGCCACAGGCTCCGGTCCGCTGCCGGATGCAGGGGCGCAGCTGCGAGCCTGCTTTGTGCACTATGGCCCTCAGCAGGCCATCCAAAAAGGGGAGGGCTGGGTGCTTGCCGCAAAGGCGGTGGTAACAGCCCTTGCGGAGAATACCCTCGGTGAACTGGAAAGCTACGAGAAAACCTTGGAGGTCGCTGTCCCGCTGCCCATCACGCCGCCGGAGGGAACGGTGCTTGTGCCGGAATGTTGGCTGAGCACCGAGAACGTGCAATGCACCTGTGCGGGCGGCACACTGGAAGCTACGATTACTGTCCGGGCAGAGGGCGCGATTTTAGGCTGCACCACCAGCCCGGTCATCGGCAGCATCACCCTTGGCGACCCGCTGCCCGATACCGACCCCGAGATCGCTCTGCGAATCTACTACGCGCAGGCCGGGGAGGAGCTGTTTGCAGTGGCCCGGCGGTTCCATGTGGCTCCGGCGCAGATCCTTGCGGCGAATCAGCTAGAAGAGGAGCTTGCCAGGCTGCCGCAGGCACAGCGGCTGCTGATCCCGGTCACCTGAGCTGCAAACTTAACTGTACCCCTTTCCCGGATGGCACAAGCTACCGCGCCGGGGAGGGGGATTCTTTTTGCCTGTGCCTGCGCAGAAAAAAGCAGCACAAAGAATTACTAAAAGTCACTACAAAAGGATTCCTAAAATAAAACGTATTATCAATACAAAACATAACGAATATACGTTTAGTATCTTCTGCAAGTGATTATAAATCAACACACGAACCGTACTGATATCGATTTCAAGGCATGAGAACACTTCAAAAATACGATTTGTATTTAACGCTTTGCAGACCATCCATGGATGTGGTATACTAAGGAAGATGCAAATGCAAACGACTGCCGCTCGTCTGCTGTGTCCGGTGTACAGCACTGTTTCTGCCGGGAAAACAGCACGGCGGGCGGCAAAATGATATCGCAGGAGAGTGGAACATTTGGAACTGGAACAGGCTAAAAAGCGCGTGGAAGAGTTGCGCGCTGTTATTGAGAAAAACAACCGGCTTTACTACAATCAGGATGCGCCGGAGCTGGAAGATTTTGAATACGATGCCCTGACGCGGGAATTAAAGGAGCTGGAAGCACAGTTTCCCCAGCTGATTACAGCAACATCACCCACCCAGAAGGTAGGCGGCACCGCCAGCAGCAAGCTGCCAAAGGTGACCCACGCTGTCAAGATGGAAAGCCTGCTGGATGCGTTCTCCTTCGATGAGCTACGGGACTTTGACCGCCGCGTCCGCGAGTCCGGAGTAGAGCCGGAATATGTCGTGGAAATCAAGATCGATGGTCTTTCCTGTAGCTTGGAGTACGAGAATGGGCAGCTTGTCCGTGCCTCCACCCGCGGTGACGGCGTGGTGGGCGAGGACGTTACCGCAAACGTGCGAGCCATCCGCAGCATCCCCAAGACCCTTAAAGATGCACCGGAGTTTCTGGAGGTGCGCGGCGAGGTGTATATGCCCCACAAGGCCTTTCAGCACCTGTGCGCCGAGCAGGAATTACAAGGTGCTGCGCCCTTTAAAAACCCCCGCAATGCAGCAGCCGGATCTCTGCGGCAAAAGGACGCCCGCATCACCGGCAGCCGTGGGCTTTCTATCTTTGTGTTCAATGTGCAGCAGATCCGGGGTAAGACTCTGACCAAGCACTCCGAAAGTCTGGATTACCTCAAGAGCCTTGGCCTGCCGGTATCGCCGCGCTACCATGTGGTGCATGATATCGAGGACGCCATTTCTGAGATCGAGAACATCGGCCAGAATCGTGCAAAACTGGATTTCGACATGGACGGTGCCGTTATCAAGGTGAACGATTTTGCCCAGCGGGAGCTGATGGGTTCTACTAACAAATTCCCGCGCTGGGCCATTGCCTTCAAATACCCGCCGGAGGTCAAGGAGACCACCCTGCGCAGCATCGAGGTGGCCGTTGGCCGCACCGGCGTGCTTACCCCCACTGCCTGCTTTGACCCGGTGTTTCTGGCAGGTACTACGGTAGCCCGCGCTACCCTCCACAACGAGGACTTCATCCGGCAGTTCGGGCTGTGCATCGGGGACACCATTCAGGTGCGCAAGGCGGGCGATATCATCCCGGAGGTCATCGGAGTCACCCATCATGCGGAGGACGCTGAGCTCTATACCATGCCCACGGTCTGCCCCTCCTGCGGCGCGCCGGTGGTGCATCTGGAGGACGAAGCCGCCCTGCGCTGTGTGAACCCGGAGTGCCCGGCACAGGCGCTGCGCAATATCATTCATTTTGCCTCCCGGGATGCCATGGATATCGAAGGCTTGGGCGAGGCAGTGGCCACCCAGTTGGTGGAAAAGGAGCTGGTGCATTCTGCAGCAGATATCTACACGCTGACCCGGGAACAGCTGCTGGAGCTGGACAAATTCAAGGAGAAAAGCGCAGACAATCTGTTACAGGCCATTACTGCCTCCAAGCAAAACAATCTGGATAAACTTTTGTTCGGCTTTGGCATCCGCAATATCGGCGATAAGGCAGCCGCGCTGCTGGCAGAACATTTCGGCACGCTGCAAGCCATCCGAGAAGCCACCGCAGAGCAGGTCAGTCAAATCGACGGCTTTGGCGGCGTGATGGCGCAGAGCGTGGTGGAATTCTTTGCCAAGGAAGGCACCACCGACCTTGTGCACCGTCTGGCAGACGCCGGAGTCAATATGCAGTGGAAGGGCGAGCCGAAGGGGGATAAACTGGCGGGCAAAACGCTGGTGGTCACCGGTACGCTGGAAACCCTCTCCCGCAACGAGGCCGAAGCACTGATCGTGAAAAACGGCGGCAAAGCCAGCGGCTCTGTCTCCAAAAAAACAGCCTATGTTGTGGCCGGTGCGGCGGCAGGCTCCAAGTTGACCAAAGCGCAGGCGCTGGGCGTGCCGGTGCTGACCGAGCAGGAATTTCTTGCCATGCTGCAGGATGCCCCAGCAGAACCGGAAACGACTTAAAGCGGCTTTCCTGAACGTCGAAATACAGATAATTTCAAAAGCTTCTGCAATGCTGTTGCAGGGGCTTTTTTGTTTTCTGATTCGCGGTTCTAAGAACGCACAAAGCGCATACAATGCTAGCACAAAGCTTTCGTGGAAGGAGAAACCAAAGTGGACGAGTATTACCAGGCCGTCAGAGCCCTTCCTACTTGGCTTGCAGCGCCGCTGGCACAGCTGCCCGCACAAACGGCAGCACGTGTACAGGAACTGCGCCTGCGCACAGGTTGTGCGGTCACATTTACCGTGCAGGGGCGGCAATGCTCTGCTTCTGCACTGCCGGGTTGTCCTCCGGCATTGGCTGCAATGCGGCTGGACGCGCTGCAAATAGAGGAGATCTTCCACACCCTTTGCAACGGCTCAGTGCACACCCATGAAAGGGAACTTTCCGAGGGCTACCTAACCACCGCTGCCGGAAACCGTGTGGGCGTGGCAGGGCAGTTCGTGCAGCGGGAAGGGCATGGCATCACCCTGCAAAAGGTCACTTCGCTCAACCTGCGTATCGCACGCAGCTGCACCATCCGTCTGCTGCCTGCACTGGACAAGCTGCTGGAGCAGCATTTTACCGGGCTGCTGGTGGTGGGAGAACCCGGCAGCGGCAAGACCACCCTGTTGCGCACCATTGCCCGGACGCTAGCCGAGCGGCAGCGTTTGGTAGCAGTAGTGGACGAGCGGGGCGAGCTTTTCCCGCCGGAAGGGCCGCTGCCGCCGCTGGAGCGCATTGGCGGGGTGGATAAAGCCCGCGCCGTCCAGATGGCGCTGCGTACGCTGGCACCACAGGTGATCCTGCTGGACGAGCTGGGCAGTCTGGAGGAAACGATGGCACTGGAACAGGGCTTTTTCAGCGGGGTGGACTTTATTGCCAGCATCCATGCTCCGGACGCTGCACAGGCACGATGCCGTCCGCAGGTACAGGCATTACTGCAACGCGGGATGCTGCGGCAGCTGGTCGTCCTTGCCGGGCGGGAGACGCCGGGCTGCATCCGGGAAGTGTGCGCCGTATGAGCGGCCTTCTGCGCGGGTTCGGCTTGTTTTTGCTCCCGTTGTGCGGTTGGCTGGCAGGGGATGCAGTACAAGTCAGAATAACTCTGCATCTTGCCGCTTTACAGCGCACTATCGAGCTATTACGGCGCATCCGGCAGGAGATCCAGTACCGCCGGGCAGACCTGCAAAGTCTCTACCGGCAGCTTTGCCGCGAGGGCCTGTTGACGCAAACTCCCGGCGGTACATTGCAGCAGCTGCCTGCGCCGGAACAACTTTCTGCGGCAGAGCGCGCCTGTTTTACAGAGTGCTTTTGCGGCATCGGCCGCGCAGAGGCTGCACAGGAATGCGAACGGATTAGCTACTATACGGCGCGGTTCGAGGACTATTTACAGCAGGCGCGCCGCACAGCACAGCGGCAGGCCGGTCTGCCGCACCGTCTGGGACTGGCAGGCGGCATAATGCTGGCACTGCTCTTTTTGTAAAGGCTGTACGGAACAAAGGAGAAACGGATGGATATCGAGCTTGTGTTCAAAATTGCGGCCATCGGCATCATAGTCGCGGTGCTCAATCAGCTGCTCATCCGCTCCGGGCGGGAGGATCAGGCCATGATGACCACGCTGG
>ERZ772882.4183-NODE-4183-length-10574-cov-3.157429_pt1 | contig 10574 bp, 9 predicted proteins | sample MGYA00580576_ERZ772882 | MGnify/ENA primary metagenome ERZ772882 (study PRJEB29015, sample SAMEA2737658) | human gut metagenome | biome: human gut; feature: human-associated habitat; material: faeces | place: China | collected 2012 ... | reverse complement strand
TTCCGGGCAGGCACCAGATAGTCCCGTGCGCCCTCCGGGGAGGAGGCCGTCAGGATGGGAGTGGTGATCTCCAGGAAGCCGTGCTCCGTCATGGCAGCCCGCAGAGCGGCCACCACCTGGCAGCGCAGGACGATGTTATTTTTCACAGCGGGGTTCCGCAGGTACAGATACCGATACTTCAGGCGCTGGGTCTCGTCGGCCTCCCGGCTGCGGTTGATCTCAAAGGGAAGGCTGTTGTAGCGGCAGCGGCCCAGCACCTCGATCTTGCTGGGGACCACCTCAATGTCGCCGGTGGGCAGCTTGGGGTTTTTGCTGGCCCGCTCCCGGACAACGCCCTCCACGCTGATGGTGGACTCCTTGTTCAGGTCCCGGATGATGGCCATCATCTCCTCGGACTCGATGACCACCTGCGTGGTGCCGTAGAAATCCCGCAGCACCACAAAGGCGAAGTTACTGCCCACCTCCCGGACATTTTCCATCCAACCTACGATCTTCACGGACTTCCCGGCATCGGCCAGCCGCAGCTCCCCGCAGGTATGGGTACGCATCTGCATCATAGCTTTCACTCCTGTTTCTGATAATGTATCGTAATATTTCTATGGAATATTGCTATTTGTTATCGGATTTCGCCCTTATTCCACGATGACGCTGCCCTGCTCCCGGAGGGCCAGCCCCTCCCGGATGCGCTGGAGGGTCTCGTCGAAGGGCAGTGTGGTCTGCTCGCCGGAAACCATATCCTTGCAGGCCACCACCCCGGCGCTGACCTCGTCGTCTCCCAGAAACACCACATAGGGGACGCCGATCTTGTCGGCATAGTTCATCTTGGCCTTGAACTTCTTCTGCTCGGTGTAGAGCTGGGTCCGCACTCCGGCTGCCCGCAGCCGGGTGGACAGCTGGATGGCGGGGGTCAGCTCCGCCGTCATGGGCAGGATCAGCACGTCCGCCGGGGCCGTGGGCAGCTGGGGGTTCAGCATCCCTTGCTCGCCCAGCACGTAGAACAGTCTCGTCAGGCCGATGGAGATGCCCACGCCGGGCAGCTGCCGGTCGGTGTAGTACTCCGCCAGATTGTCGTACCGTCCACCGGAGCAGACGGAGCCGATCTCCGGATGATCCAACAGGGTGGTTTCGTACACCGTGCCGGTGTAGTAGTCAAGCCCACGGGCGATGGTCAGGTCCACGGCGAAGTTCTCCTCCGGTACGCCGAAGGCCGCCAGATACTTCACCACCGTCTCCAGCTCGGTAAGGCCGGCGTCGAACACCTCATTGCGGCCCCGATAGCCCTCCAGCGCCGTCAGCACCTCCTGATTGGAGCCGGTGATGGCGATGAAACGCAGGATATCCCCGGCGGCCTCCTCGGTGAGACCCAGCTCCCCGGTGAGAAGCCCCCGGACCTTGTCGGGGCCGATCTTATCCAACTTGTCCACGGTGCGCATGATGTCGCCGGACTGCTCTGTCAGCCCCAGCATGGCATAAAAGCCGTTGAGGATCTTCCGGTTGTTGACCCGGATCTGGAACCGCTTCAGCCCCAGCCGGGTGAAGGTCTGGTAGATGATGGAAGGGATCTCCGCCTCATTGGCGATATCCAGCTTGCCGTCTCCGATGATGTCGATGTCCGCCTGATAGAACTCCCGGAACCGGCCCCGCTGGGCCCGCTCCCCCCGGTACACCTTACCGATCTGATACCGGCGGAAGGGGAAGGACAGGTCGCCGCCGTGGAGGGCCACATACTTGGCCAGCGGCACCGTCAGGTCAAACCGCAGGGCCAGATCGGCGTCGCCCTTCTGGAAGCGGTAAATTTGCTTCTCCGTCTCGCCGCCGCCCTTGGCCAGCAGCACCTCGCTGGCCTCGATGACGGGGGTATCCAGCGGCGTGAAGCCGTAGAGAGCGTAGGTCTTGCGGAGGATGTCCATCATCCGCTCCAGCTGCTGCTGCGGGGCGGGCAGCAGCTCCATAAAGCCGGACAGCGTCCGGGGGGTGATCTTTGCCATAGTCATGCTCCTTTGTGGAAAAATGTGGGAATTTGTGAAAAGCGTGCCGCACCGACGGCAGGGGAGGGGAGATGCGAAAAAACGCTCCCGTCCCGTGATTGGGACGAGAGCGCATTGCTTCGTGGTGCCACCCAATTTCGGCCGTAAGGCCCTTTCAGACTCCTGTTGCGGGGAGTCGGCCGCAGATGTCTCCATCTCCGCTGGTGAAGCCGTCCTTCACGCTGTGTGCCGCAGTGCGCTTGCAGCCGTGGCGCACCTCTCTTCACCGGCAGGGACAGGCTACTCATGCTCCGTCATAGCGGTTTGAACGCAGTCTATTGTAGGGGATATGCAGGGAAATGTCAAGCGGTAAAGGGCTTGGTTTTGGGATTGACGATGTTGCGCCAGTCCAGATCGCCACGGGCCAGACCCAGCACCAGCATCTCCGCAGAGGCCAGATTGCTGGCATAGGGGATGTTGTTCTGGTCGCACAGGCGATAGATGTTGGCGATGTCCTCGTTGGGGGCCTTGTTGCGGGGATCGTCGAAGCACAGCACCAGATCGATCTCGTTGTAGGCGGGCAGCGATCTGCTGGCCGCCGCCGTGGGAGAAGGACAGGAACCGGTGGATGGTCAGCCCCGTGGCGTCGGAGATGATCTGGCCGGTGGTGGCGGTGGCGCACAGGGTATGCTGGGCCAGAATCCCGCAGTAGGCGGTGCAGAACTGAGCCATCAGCTCCTTTTTGTTATCATGGGCGATCAAGGCGATATTCATGTTATTCGCTCCTCTCTTCTATGGATTCAGATACGCATCAGGGGGATACGCTGCCCCATGATGCGCCGTGCAATATTCTCGTAAGCCCTTGCGGCGTAGTTGCTGCACTCCCGCAAGGGGATGCCGGTGTTTAGGGCATAGGGGACGTTCCGGTCCTCCGGTACCACGCCCAGCAGCGGCAGACCCGCTGCGTCCATGGCGTCGTCGATGGTGGTGTGAAGGCTTCGCAGCAGCTTCTTTTCCACCCGGCCCACCACCAGATGAAGGTTGCCCCGTCCCAGACGATCCAGCTCCATGACGGTGCGCTGGGCGTCCCGCAGGGAGGAGGCGTCGGTGTTGGTGACCACCACCGCCCGGTCGGCGTAGTCGCTGGCCAGATGGAAACCCATCCCCAGCCCCGCCGGGGCGTCGATCAGGCAGTAGTCGTAGGTCTGCCGGATGCGGTCCAGCAGCGCTTTCATCTGCTCCGGTGCAATGGGCATGGGCCGGGCCGACAGGGGGGCTGTCAGCAGGTGCAGCTTGGGATACTTGGGGTGCTGCACCACGGCATCCTCCAGCGTACATCGCCCGGCGATGACGTCGGTGAAGTCCATCAGAGCCCGGTCGCTGAGCCCCAGTGCCAGATCCAGATTCCGCAGGGTGATGTCGCAGTCCAGACACAGGGTGCTGCACCCCAGCGCCGCCAGCGCCAGCCCCACATTGGCTGTAAAGGAGGTCTTGCCTGTGCCGCCCTTGCCGGAGACGACTGCTATGATTTTACCCAATTTTATACCTCCTTGCGTCATTTGAAAAGGAAAAAATGAAAATTTTCAGAAAAATTTTCTCAAATCCAAGACTTCTGGACATTTATGTCCCGGCTTTATCGCAGGGGTGCTTTCTTGATGCGGGCGAAGGCACGGGGGAAGCCCGCCGGCGTGGGACGCTCCTTCCGGATGCGGACGACCCGGTGGGTCACCTCCGTTCCCGGAATGGTGTAGTCCGTCACGTCCTCCACAGCGCCGCCCAGCTGGGCAATGGCGCTGCGGGCCTCTTGCAGCTCCGGGTCGCTCTCCACGGATTTCATGGCCAGAAACACGCCGCCCACCTTCACTAGCGGCAGCGTCAGCTCGCACAGTACATTCAGCTGGGCCACCGCCCGTGACGTGGCGATGTCGAACTGCTCCCGGTGCTTCCGGGCGAACTCCTCCGCCCGTGCGTGGACGCAGCGCACCCGCCGCAGTCCCATGGCGTCGGCGGTCTCCCGGAGGAAATCCACCCGCTTGCCCAGACTGTCCAGCAGCGTCAGGTCGAAGTTCGGCTCCAGGATCCGCAGGGGCATCCCCGGAAAGCCGGCGCCGGTCCCCACATCCACCACGGACTTCCCCTGGAAGTCCGCAGCAGTCAGTAGGTACGCACAATCCAGCAGGTGCAGCGCCGCCACGTCGCAGGGATCGGTGATGGCCGTCAGGTTCATCACCTGATTCCTCTCCAGCAGCCGCCGGGAGAACTCCTCCAGTCCCTCGATGGCCGCTGCATCCGCCGGCAGCCCGTAGGCCGCCAGCCCCTCCCGCAGCAGCTGCTCCGGGGTCACTGGTTCTTCTCCTTCAGCAGGTCACGGATCTCCGTCAGCAGCTCCTCGCTGGTGGGACCCTTGGGCTCCTCCGGGCCGGGGGCCTCTTCCTTCTTCTTGTGGAAGCGGTTGATGGCCTTGATCATAAGAAAGATCACCAGCGCCACCAGAATGAAGTCGATGATGGTGGTGAGGAAGGTGCCGATGCCCAGCGTCACGGCCTCTGTAACCACTTTATCGCCGTTCATAACGGCGGGCTTCAGTACGATATCCAGCTGGCCCAGATCGATGCCGCCGATGAGCATCCCCACCAGAGGCATGATGACGTCGTTGACCAGAGAGGTGGTGATCTTACCGAAGGCGCCGCCGATGACTACGCCGATGGCCATGTCCAGCACGTTGCCCCGCAGGGCGAACTCCTTGAACTCGCTCAGAAATTTCTTCATGGATATCCTCCGAGAGTTTACATAATCAGCGTTTGGGAACCAGCTTCTCGCAGCCGCCCATGTAGGGCTGGAGCACCTTGGGGATCAGCACGGTGCCGTCGGGCTGGAGGTTGTTTTCCAGAAAGGCGATGAGCATCCGGGGAGGGGCCACGCAGGTGTTATTCAGGGTGTGGCACAGCTGCATCCGGCCGTTCTCGTCCTTGTAGCGGATCTTCAGGCGGCGGGCCTGTGCATCCCCCAGATTGGAGCAGGAGCACACCTCGAAGTACTTCTGCTGCCGGGGAGACCAGGCCTCGATGTCGCAGGACTTGCACTTCAGGTCCGCCAGATCGCCGGAGCAGCACTCCAGCTGCCGCACGGGGATATCCAGAGAGCGGAACAGCTCCACGCTGTAACGCCACAGCTTCTCGTACCACGCCTTGGAGTCCTCCGGCTTGCAGACCACGATCATCTCCTGCTTTTCAAACTGGTGGATGCGGTAGATGCCCCGCTCCTCGATGCCGTGGGCGCCCTTCTCCTTGCGGAAGCAGGGGGAGTAGGAGGTCAGGGTCTGGGGCAGGCTCTCCACCGGGACGATCTGGTCGATGAACTTGCCGATCATGGAGTGCTCACTGGTACCGATGAGGTACAGGTCCTCACCCTCGATCTTATACATCATGGCGTCCATGTCCGTCTGGCTCATGACGCCCTCCACCACGCTACCGTGGATCATGAAGGGGGGGATGCAGTAGGTGAAGCCCTTGTTGATCATGAAGTCCCGGCCATAGGCCAGCACGGCCTCGTGGAGCCGGGCGATGTCGCCCATGAGATAGTAAAAGCCGTTGCCGGACACCCGGCCCGCAGCGTCCAGATCGATGCCGTCGAATCGCTCCATGATGTCCGTGTGGTAGGGGATGTCGAAGGCAGGCACCGTAGCCTCGCCGAAGCGCTCTACCTCCACGTTGCAGCTGTCGTCCTTGCCGATCGGCACGGAAGGGTCGATCATCTGAGGGATCACCAGCAGGATGTGGTGGATCTGCTGGCTCAGCTTCTCCTCCATCTCCTCCAGCTGAGCCAGACGGTCGGCGTCGGCCTTCACTTGCGCCTTCACCGCCTCGGCCTCCTCCAGCTTGGAGGGATCCTTCTTCGCCTGTCCCATCAGCATCCCCACCTGCTTGGAGAGCTTGTTGCGCTGGGCCCGCAGATCATTGCCCTCGTTCTCGGCGGCTCGCTTCTCGGCATCCAACGCAATGACCTCGTCCACCAGCGGCAGCTTGGCATTCTGGAACTTCTTGCGGATGTTCTCCTTTACGGCATCTGGGTTCTCCCGGATAAATTTGATATCAAGCATAGTCTGACCTCTTTCTGTGTTTCACGTGAAACACTTATTTGGTTTTCAGGGCGTGGAGGGCGTCCAACAGCTGATTCAGATCCTCCACCCCGTAGTATTCCAGTTCGATGCGGCCCTTTTTTCGGCCCGTGACAATGCGGCAGCCCCGGCCCAGACGGCTACCCAGTTCCTTGGCGGCCTCCTTGGCATAATCGACGGAGAGCCCATCCGGTTCCGGCTGCTCCGGCTTGGGGGGAGCCGTCAGCTTCTTCACCAGCTGCTCTGTCTGCCGCACCGACAGCTCGTCCTTGATGATGGCGTTAGCCGCCGACTCCTGCATGGCAGGGGAGAGGGGGAGAATAGCTCTGGCGTGTCCGCTGGAGAGCCGCCCGTCCTCCACCATGGCCCGCACCGGGGGACACAGCTTCAGCAGGCGCATGGCGTTGGCTACGGCGGACCGGGATTTGCCCACCCGCTGGGCCGTCTCCTCCTGGGTCATGTTGTACTGCTGCATCAGCGTCTGGTAGCCCTCAGCCTCCTCCATGGGGTTCAGATCCTCCCGCTGGAGGTTCTCGATCATGGCCAGCTCCATGGCCTTGCGGTCGTCGGCCTCGATGACGATGGCCGGCACCTCCGACAGACCCGCCATCCGGGCGGCCCGCCAGCGCCGTTCACCGGCGATGATTTGATAGTACCCTGACTGCAGCTTTCGCACCGTCAGGGGCTGAATGATGCCATGCTCCCGGATGGAGTCCGCCAGATCGGCCAGAGCGTCCGGGTCAAATTGCTTCCGTGGCTGGGAAGCGCAGCTCTCTACTTGGGAAATGGGCAGGTACAGACTGGTTTTCTCCTCTTCGGGGGTCATCACATCGTCCCCCAGCAGGGCGGCCAGTCCCCGACCTAAGCCCTTGGATGCATTCGCCATGGGATCGCTCCTTTCATCCGTTGTTTCTCTTCAAAAACTCCTGTGCCAGCTGCACATAGGCCTCAGCCCCGCGACAGCTGCGGTCATAGGAGGTGATGGGCTTTCCGTGGCTGGGCGCCTCCGAAAGCCGCACATTCCGGGGAATCACCGTGGCGTAGACCTTGCCGGGGAAGAAGCGCTTCACCTCTTGGGCTACCTGAATGGCCAGATTGGTGCGCCCGTCGAACATGGTCAGCAGCACACCCTCGATCTCCAGCTTGGGGTTCAGGCTCCGCCGCACCAGCCGCACGGTGTTCATCAGGTCGGACAGCCCCTCCAGCGCATAGTACTCCCCCTGCAAAGGTACCAGCAGGGAGTCCGCCGCACACAGAGCGTTCAAGGTCAGTAGTTCCAGCGACGGGGGGCAGTCGATGAATACATAGTCGTAGTTGTCCCGCACCTGCTCCAGCGCCATCCGCAGCCGAAACTGCCGCTCCGGCAGGTCGATCATCTCCACACTGGCTCCGGCCAGTGCCTTGCTGCTGGGCAGCACGTCACCATAGGAGGTGCGGACGATGGCCTTTTCCGTCTCCACGCTGTTGATGAGCACGTCATAGATGCCGTTGGATACGGTCTTGTCCACGCCCATACCGGAGGTGGCGTTGGCCTGCGGGTCAAAGTCGCACAGCAGGATGCGCTGCCCGGCGGCCTTCAGGGCAGCCGCCAGATTCACGCAGGAGGTGGTCTTGCCCACACCGCCCTTCTGATTCACGATCGCAACGATTTTCGCCATACGCAACCCCCGTCACTCTTAGAGTTCTCTAATATGAGAATATTATATCAACTGTCACAATTTTTTTCAATAGGGAAGGAGCATACTTTGCAAAAAAAGAGATGTTTCACGTGAAACATCTCTTTTTTCCTATGCACTTGTCTCCGGTAATTGTTTCACGTGAAACAATTACACCAACAGAACGCCGCCCACGGGGGGGAGGGTCAGCCGCAGCATCCCATTCCGGGCGAAGAAGTGCTGTCCAGTCAAGGCATCCTTAGCCAGCGCTCCCGCCCAGGGGATGGACAGCTCCAGCGGCTGCATCCCGGCGTTCATGGCCGCCACCGTCACCTCGTCCTCGGACTGCCGCCGCAGCACCAGCCCACCGCCCACGGCGTAGAGATAGCCGATATCTCCGCACTGCAGGGATAACCGCTGCTTCCGCAGAGTACCCAGCTGACGGAAATACGCCAGCAGCGACGAGTCCTCCTGCCCCCACGGGTAGGTGCCACGGTTCAGGGGATCCTCGAAGCCCTGCATTCCGGCCTCGTCGCCGTAAAACACCGTGGGGGAGCCGGGGAAGCTGTACAGCAGCAAAGCGCCCAGCCGCAGCCGGGCCAGCCCCATGTCCAGCTCCTCCGGACTGAGGCGGTACGCTGCCCGGTCGTCTTTGCTCTCCGGTGTCCGGGCCGCTCCCAGCATGGTCAACAGCCGGGGCGTGTCATGGGTACCCAAGATGTTCAGACCGCTGTGAAAGGCCGCAGGCGGATAGTTCTCCCGGACCTCCTCCATGTCCCGGCGGAAAGCCGACGCATCACCGCCCCGCAGCCAAGCCAGCGCCGCCGTACGGAAGGGGTAGTTCATAAGCCCGTGGGTCTCCCGGCCCAGCAGATACCTCCGCCGATGGGAGTAGGCGATCTTGTTGCTGCCGTCCTCCCACACCTCGCCCAGCAGGAAGCTGTCTGGCTTCTCGGACTCCATGGCCTGTCGAATTTCAGCGATGAAGTCATCGGGCAGCTCGTCCGCCACATCCAGTCGCCAGCCGTCGGCCCCTTGCCGCAGCCAGTGCCGCACCACGGAGTCCTGACTCCGCACGATGAAGTCCCGATAGGTGGGCGCCTCCTCGTTCACCGCTGGCAGGGTCCTTACCCCCCACCACGCATCGTAGTCCGTGGGCCACGGATGGAAGCTGTACCAGTCGAAATAGAGAGAATCCTGACTCTGCGCCGCCCCCAGCTCTGGGTAGAAGCCTTCGGCGTTGAAGTAGCGGCTGTTGCTGCCGGTGTGGTTGAATACACCGTCCAGCAGCACCCGGATGCCCCGCCGGTGGGCCTTCCGGCACAGCTGGCGGAAGTCCTCCTCCGTCCCCAGCATGGGGTCGATGCGGCGGTAATCGGCGGTGTTGTAGCGGTGATTGCTGTCCGCCTCGAAAATGGGACACAGATACAGCGTGGAGACGGAGAGACTCTGCAAATAGTCCAGCTTGGAAATAATTCCCAGCAGGCTTCCGCCGAAGTAGTCGTTGTTGCGAATTTCGCCCGCTTTATCGGGCTGCCATTGGGGGGTGTCGTCCCAACGCTGATGCACCAGTCGCTGCCCCACCATGCCGTGGCCGTCCGGCACCGCCAACCGGCAGAACCGGTCGGGAAAGATCTGATACGTCACCCCCCGGCCGAACCAGTCGGGGGTATGGGTGGGCTCATACACCGTCAGCTGCCATCGCTGACGGTCCGCCTCACCGCCGCAGCCATTGCGTCCCAGCCAGAGGAGGGAGCCGTCGGGCCGCCGCACCCGGAAGGCGTACCAGATCAGCTCCGGCTCCACCGGTGCCGTCAGCACGCCTTTCCAGCCATCGCCGGAGGGGGAGAAGGGAACCTCCTGCTCCAGCCCGGCAAATTCCTGCCGTACCAGCAGGCAGCACGCCTCCAGCGGCTCATCGGCCCCCAGAGTAAAATGTACCTCGGCGCCGCAGGACACGGCGCCGAAGGGATCCTTATATCGAACATCACGAGAATCGAACCAAACAGACATGAACAGGGACCTCTCAGTTTAACAGAGTATTTTCGCCGATGATGGCGGTGCCGATCTCCTCCCGGCTGAAATAAGCATTGAGGATATCCACCGCCGTCTCCGCCAGAGCCGCACCGGCGCCGCCCTTTTCGATGACCACCGCCACGGCGATCTGGGGATCGTCATAGGGGGCAAAGCACACGAAGGTACCGTTGTTGGCATCGGTGACGCCGGTCTCCGCCGTACCGGTCTTGGCACCGGCGGGCACCACGCACTTGGAAAAGTAGGTGGACAGGCTCCCGGTGGTCAGATCGTGCATACCGGTCTTGATGGCCTCCACCGTGCTGTCCTGCATCTCCACCACGTTGACGGGGTCCTTGTCGTAGGCATAGACCACGGCGGAGTTGTTATAGGTCTTGACGTTTTTCAGCAGGTGGGCCGCATAGTGCTCACCGTTGCCTACCAGCGTGGCGATGTAGTTGGCCAGCTGCAGCGGCGTAAACAGGTTATAGCTCTGGCCGATGGCGGCAGTCAGGGTCTGACCGTCGGACCACTCCAGATCGTTGGCCTCGGCGTACTCCGGGGAGGCCAGAGCGCCCTTGGCCTCGGCGCTGTTGGGGCCGCCGATCTCGATGCCGGTGTACTGCCCCAGACCGAACTGGGTGGCATAGTCGTCCAGCGTCTTAATGCCCGTCAGACGGCCCACCTCATAGAAGAAGTAGTTGCAGGACACGGTGATGGCCTCCGACACGTTCACCCGCCCGTGGGTGGAGCCGTAGGAGCTGTAGATCCAGCACCGGGGCTGGGGAGATTTGTAGTAGTCATACACGCCCCGGTCCACAA
>ERZ772882.4179-NODE-4179-length-10590-cov-3.057143_pt1 | contig 10590 bp, 10 predicted proteins | sample MGYA00580576_ERZ772882 | MGnify/ENA primary metagenome ERZ772882 (study PRJEB29015, sample SAMEA2737658) | human gut metagenome | biome: human gut; feature: human-associated habitat; material: faeces | place: China | collected 2012 ... | reverse complement strand
CTCTTAGGAGTGGGTAAAAGAGGGAGGTTTTCTTGTGAGTAAAGAAACTGTGACTGGGGAGAAGCAAAAGAAATCGAAAAAATGGATTCCAATTGCAATCGGCGTAATCGTTGTGCTATCTCTAATTAGCAGAATAGGTGGACGTGACCGCGAGCCAAATAATCCAGACAGCACACCAGAAAACAACCTAGTGGTAGAAACCGTTATTCCTGCGGAAAGCCCAGCAACGACCTCCCAGGATGAATCCAAAAAGACCGCAGGAGAGAATGACCTTGCAATTTACAAGCCCGTTCGATCCGCAAAAGCTTCCTATGAAAAACTTTCCGGGATGATTCAGCAACTCGGGACTGGAGAAACTACTATTGTGGACGTATACTCATACTGCGAGCAAGTGAAGGATTGGTGCTCAGACTGGAAGGATGAGTTTGACGAGATCAAGGACGAAAGTGCAGAAGCATATATTGATGCCTCTAACGGGTATGTATCTACGGTCTACATGATTGCACATGACTTGTCGAAATATATTGATGATGAGGACTTTTCTAAGCTGGAGTCCGCGAAGGAAAGCATTTCAATCATGCCGGGCGCAGAGCAGATTGTGAACGATGCACGGAATGAGTATCTAGCCGCCGCTGGTTTCACGGATGAAGAAATTGCTGCGCGGATTGACATCGGATGAAATATAAAAAGTGCCCCAGGGTGCCGGAACACCCTGGGGCTTTGCATAAACAACTATAACCACGCTAATGGAGCATTTATGCTCTCCTATTATAGCGAACTAGGGAGAGATTGTCAATGAAAGCAGAAATAGACCGCATTATCAGAGTTGCGCTATATATCCGCGTATCTACCGAGGAGCAGGCGCTTCATGGATATAGCTTGCAGGCGCAGGAGGACGAACTTCTACACTTCGCTAAGGAAAAGAAATATAAGGTCGTGGGCACATACCGGGATGAGGGTTTTTCGGCCAGGAAGCCAGCCTTGAAGCGGAAAGTCATGCAAGAGCTGTTGGACGATGTGCGGGCCGGGAAGATTGACCGAATCCTCTTCATAAAGCTTGACCGCTGGTTCCGTAATGTGTGGGAGTATCACCAGGTTCAGGCTGTCTTGGACGAAAATAATGTGACTTGGCAGGCCACCATGGAGGACTATAATACCGCAACGGCGGACGGACGCCTCAAGGTTAACATCATGCTATCTGTAGCAGAGAACGAGGCAGACCGAACATCCGAGCGTATCAAGTTCGTATTCAATAGTAAAGTAAACCGTGGAGAATACCCGTATGGCCGCGTCCCAATCGGCTATAAGGCGGAAATCGTGGACGGCCTGCGAAAATTGGTCAAAGACCCCGAACTTGAGGCCGCAATTACCGCCTTTTGGGAGTATGCGTTGAAATACAACAGCGTCCGCCGGGCCGGATTCTTGGTAAACGCGGAATATGGTACGACACGAGCTGCGAAGGAGTGGCTGCGAACCGGAAAGCTTGAAATATACTGCGGGACATTCGAGGGTATACCGGACTTCTGCCCTGCCTATGTGAGCCGCGAGAACTGGAAAAAGATTCAGGATAGGAAGAACTTGATCAAAAAGGCCCAGGCTTGGAATGTGTACCTTTTCTCGGGGCTCATCACCTGCCCGAGTTGCGGCCACACACTCAAAGCAACATATAAGTCATACCCAAATGACCGGAGCATCAAATACAATGCGTATCGCTGTAATCACGGGCGCGACAATACAGGATGCACATACCGCTCCAGCGTATCAGAGAAGAAAACAGAAAAGTATCTGCTTGAGCATATACGCGAAATGATCGAGGAATACATCTCCGAAACGGAGGTCGGCGCATCATCCAAAAAGAAAAAGCGGATCATCAAGTTTGATGTAGCGAAAGCAAAAGAACAGCTCCGCCGCCTGAACGTTGCATACTTCGCTGGGAACATGCCGGACGATGAATATACAGCAATGGCGGCGAAGCTGAAAGAGGATATCGCAAAGGCATTGGAATCGGAATACGAGGCGGAAAAGGCTCCTGATATTGGGAAACTGAGAGCCTTCCTTGATACGGACTTTGAGGCGATATACAGGACACTCGAAAAGGATGATCAGCGCCGCTTGTGGCGGTCAATAATCAAGGAGATTCGGGTGGAGGACAACCATGTTGTGGGCGTGACATTTAACGTCTAAATTTTTTTCACATATTAGGGACTAATTACCCGTTTTCTGTGGACACCCCCGCGCCGCCGAAAAAGACGATATGCCGGCTCTCGCTGATCCAGTCCTGAAGCTGTTTGAGTTGATGGTCCATAAGAGCGCGTCCTTGCTGCGGGCCGATGTGGGCATCGGCCTCTATGTCCTGCGGTGGCGGCAGCGGGTGTGGGGGCAGGAAGGGCATCCGCCGCAGCCGCACCCCCGCTTGCCCTTCAGACTCTGGTGGAAACGGTAGATCAGGTAGGCCGCCGCCCATACGATCAGCGCCGCCACACCGGTATATACGATATATTTTAACATCCTATCACCCGCAGCACAAGAGAGCCGAGCTGATAGACCAGGAAGGAGCCCAGCCAGGCGGCCCCCAACTGCCAGCCGATGGAGGCCAGGGTCCATTTGGTGGAGTTCATCTCCTTGCGGATGGTGGACACCGCCGCCACGCAGGGCACATAGAGCAGGACAAACACCAGGAAGGAATAGGCGGCCAGGGGGCTTTGGAAGGTGCCGCCCAGGGCGGCGGCAATCGCCGCACCGCTGGCAGTGACAGAAAAGCCGTAGAACATGCTCATGGAGGAGACCACCATCTCCTTGGCCACCAGTCCGGTGAGCAGGGCCACCGCCGCTTGCCAGGTGCCGAAGCCCAAGGGGGCGAACAGGGGAGCCAGGAGGCCGCCCACGAAGCCCAGGATGGAGGACTCCTCGCTGGACACCATGCCGAAGGTCCCGCCCTCAAAGCCGAAAGACTGGAGGAACCAGAGCAGCACACTCATGGCCAGAATCAGGGTACCCGCCTTCACCAGGAAGCCCTTTACCTTCTCCCACACGTGGAGGGCGATATTTTTGAGGGTGGGCAGGCGGTAGGGGGGCAGCTCCAGCACGAAGGCGGCGGGCTCTCCCTGGAAAACCAGCTTCTTGAGGAGGATGCCCGAGCCGATGGCGAAGAGCAGGCCCAGCAGATAGAGGGAAAATACCACCAGCCCTCCGTATTGGGGGAAGAAGGCGGCGGTGAGCAGGCCGTACACCGGCAGCCGGGCGGAGCAGGACATAAAGGGAACCAGCATGATGGTCATGCGGCGGTCCTTCTCGTTCTCCATGGTGCGGGCTCCCATGACTGCCGGGACGGTGCAGCCGAAGCCCATGAGCATGGGGATAAACGCCTTGCCGGACAGTCCGAAGCGCCGCAGCAACCGGTCCATAATGAAGGCCGCCCGGGCCATGTAGCCTGAATCCTCCAGGAAGGACAGGAACAGAAACAGAATGGCGATCTGAGGCAGGAAGGTGAGCACGCCGCCCACACCGGCGATGACGCCGTCCACCAGCAGGGCCTCCACCCACGGCGCAGTACCCGCGGCGGCCAGGAGGGAGCGGACGCCCCCGGCAAACCAGCCGCCGATGAAGGCATCCACCCCGTCGGCCAGCATCTGCCCCGGCCCGAAGGTGAGGGCAAACATACACAGCATCATCAGCAGGAACACCGGGATGGCCAGAACCTTGTGGGTCACGATGGCGTCAATGCGGTCGGACAGGGTGGGCGCCCCCAGAGGGCGGCCCCGCCTGACGCACTGGGCCACCACGGTCTGGATGAACTGGTAGCGGGCGTCGGCGATCAAGGTCTCCCGGTCGCCCAGATCATAGGCCCCCTCATATTCCCGGCAGACGGCCTCCAGCTCGTCCCGCTCCCTCTGAGACAGGCCCAGGGCTTTCTCCACCAGGGCGTCCCCCTCGATGAGCTTGATAGACGCCCAGTGGGCGGGGATATGGGCGGCGTAGGCCTTGTCGTGGATCAGCTCGCCCACCTTGTGATGGATCTGGTGGGTAAAGCCGTCGTACAGATCATCCGGTTCAATGGTGACGCCCACGTGCATCTGCCGGTGGGCCGCCTCCAGCAGAGTCTGAATGTTCTCCCCTGACCGGGCAGTGATGGGAATGACCGGCACCCCCAGGGCCTTGGACAGTCCCGCCACGTCGATGTGGTCGCCGTGCTTCTCCACCTCGTCCATAAAGTTGAGCGCTATGACCATAGGCCGCTCCAGCTCCAGAAGCTGGGCGGTCAGATAGAGGTTGCGCTCAATGTTGGTGGCGTCGATGATGTCGATGATGGCGTCGGGACGCTCCCCCACGATGAAGTCCCGGGCAACAATCTCCTCCATGGAGTAGGGGGAGAGGGAGTAGATGCCGGGCAGATCCACCACTGTGACGGACTTGCCTTCCACCTGGGCCCGGCCCTCCTTCTTCTCCACTGTCACGCCCGGCCAGTTGCCCACGTACTGGTTGGAGCCGGTGAGGGCGTTGAACAGGGTGGTCTTGCCGCAGTTGGGGTTGCCCACCAGGGCCAGCTTCATCTCCCGTGTGTCGTGGCTGGCGTAGTCGGGCACGCCGCCGTGCTCCGCCGCCTCATGGGCGTGGTCGGCATCCATCCGGCGGAGGGTTTCCTCGTCCGGAATGTGCTGCACCATGCCGATGCGCCGCCGCCGTGTCTGGGCGCGCCGCTCCCCCTCCGCGCCGGTTGCCACCCGGATCTGGGCCGCGTCCGCTTTGCGCAGGGACAGCTCGTACCCCCGCAGGTTGAGCTCCACCGGATCGCCAAAAGGGGCTACCTTGCGCACCGTGACCTCGGTGCCCGGAGTCAGCCCCATATCCACCAGCCGCCGCTTCACCGGGCCGTTTTCATTGCCTACCTGGAGAATAACACCGCGCTCGCCCGGCGCCACCTCCTCCAGAGTTCTCTCGTTCTGTTCCGTCTGAGTCCTCATAGCCGCTCCACTCAAAAAATTTAGTTTACCTAAGTTAACTCCTTCATTATACTATGGTATCCAGGGCCGCGCAAGAGAGGGACCGGTGCTGTTTTCTACAAAAAGCAGGCGCTAAGGGGCGCGGTCCTGCGTAGTTCCGCAAAAAAGAGCGGACGCCCACTCGGGGCGCCCGCTCAGGGGGTTCTATTGGTCGTGGTCGTGCTCCTCACAGCCGCAGCCACAGCCATCCTCGTCTCCGTCCCCGCAGCAGCAGTCGTCGGACAGATCCAGCGCAAACTTCTGCTTGCAGCCGGGGCACTGAATCACGCCCTCTTCCAGGACAGACTCGTCGATCATCAGGGTGTCGCCGCAGTTGGGGCAGTCCACCTCAAAAAAATCGTCGTCCTCGTCGCCGCAGCAGCAGTCATCGTCGTCGTCATCCTCGTCAAACACGGCCTTCTCCACGTCGGAGAGGTCGTCGGAGATGGCGTCGATCTCCTCGCCCAGGGCGACGGTGTTCTCCTCCAGATCCTCGATGGACATGCCGATCTCCTCCAGGATGCCGATCATTACGGAGATGAGCTTGCCCTCCTTGGACTTGGCAGTGTCCAGATCCAGGCCCTCGGCCAGACCCTTCAGATACGCGACCTTCTCAGAAATAGTCATAATAATCTCCTTTTCACAGGCGGCCCAAAGGGCCTTCACAAAACGATGCGCCTTTACAGCGTCAGCTATCACGCCTCACACCCTCCGCGACGGCACACTGCTTACCGCTCCGCAAAAAACATCTTGCGCCTACGGCACAACTGCTTTTTCGTCTGCGCGGTTCGCTGTGCGCCTGTTCCAGGGCGTTCGGGCGCTTACGCCTTGCAGCGCTCCAGGTACTCGCCGGTGCGGGTGAGTCCCACGCAAAGCACACTTTGCGCGGGAACCCTTTGATTTCATTTGCAAGGCGGAACTGAATTCCGCCTTGCGCCAAGGTTTTGCCTCCGGCAAAACGCTTGTGTGCGCCAGAGGCGCGCCCCGCTGCGCGGGGCCCCCGACACCCGCCGATGCCCTTCCGCCTCCGCGGAAGTCCGGTAGGCAATCAGGCCTTGCAACGCTCCAGGTACTCGCCGGTGCGGGTGTCGATCTTGATCTTGTCGCCGGGGTTGATGAACAGGGGCACCTTGATCTCAGCGCCAGTCTCCAGGGTGGCGGGCTTGGTCACGTTGGTGGCCGTGTCACCGCGGAAGCCGGGATCGGTCTCGGTGATCTCCAGCTCCACAAAAGTGGGGGGCTCCACCGCAAAGATCTTGCCCTTATAGGAGTTGATCTTGCAGACCATGTTCTCCTTCACAAAGCGGAAGTTGTCGCCCAGCAGCTCGGCGCCGATGGGTACCAGATCGTAGGTCTCGGGGTCCATGAAGTAGTACAGATCGCCGTCGTTGTAGCTGTACTCCATGTCCTTGCGCTCCACATAGGCCTGCTCAAACTTGGCGGTGGGGTTGAAGGAGGTCTCGGTCACGCCGCCGGTGATGACGTTCTTCATCTTGGTGCGCACAAAGGCCGCGCCCTTGCCGGGCTTCACGTGCTGGAACTCCACCACCTGCATCACCTGACCGTCCATCTCGAAGGTCACGCCGTTCCGGAAATCACTGGCAGTAATCGTAGGCATTGGTATTCATCCTCCAAAATAAGGTTTCTCAAAATTCAGCTACGCTATTTTACCCCATTCTTCCCTTATTTGCAAGGGTTTTTACAGAATAATCAGCTCTTTGGGGGATTTGGTGAGGACCATACAGCCGTCGGCGGTCAAAACCGTCACGTCCTCAATGCGGACGCCGAATTTCCCGGGCAGGTAGATACCCGGCTCGGCGGACACCACGGCGCCCACAGGCAGCAAAGTCTCCTCCCGAGTGTTCGCGTTGGGGGACTCGTGGATCTCGATGCCCAGGCTGTGGCCGTAGCCGTGGCCGAAATACTCCCCGTAGCCCGCGTCCTCGATGACCTTGCGGGCGGCGGCGTCTATGCTCTTGCCGGGCACGCCGGCCTTTGTCACGGCGATGCCCGCCAGTTGGGCCTCCAGCACGGTCTGATAGACCTTCCGCATCTCCCCGGTGGGCTCGCCCAGGGCCACGGTGCGGGTCATGTCGGAGCAGTATCCGCCGTACTTGCAGCCGAAATCCATAGTGATGAACTCGCCCTGCTGCACCTGCTTGGCGCTGGGGATGCCGTGGGGCAGGCTGCCGTTGGGGCCGGAAACCACGATGGGGTCGAAGCTCATCTTCTCCGCACCGAAGCGGAGCATATCGTACTGGAGCTTGGCCGCGATCTCCTGCTCGGTCATGCCGGGCTGGATAAACTTCAGGATCTCGGAAAAGGCGCGGTCGGTGATCTCCTGGGCCTTTGTCATCAGGGCGATCTCCCCGTCGTCCTTGGCCGCCCGCAGGCTGTTCACCAGCTTCTGGGCGGGCACCAGCTCGGCGGTGAGGCCCTCCTTCCAGAGGTTATAGTCCGCCACCGACAGATAGCCCTCCTCAAAGCCCAGCTTCCGGATGCGGCAGCGGTCGACGACCTCCTGCACCATAGCCCGGTAGTTGCGGCTGCGGCCGGTCATGGCGATCTCCGCGCCGGTGATGAGGTGATTGGCAGCCTCAATGTAGCGGGAGTCGGTGAAGTAAAAGCACCCCTGCGCCGTCACCACCACATTGCCCTCTCCGTGGAAGCCCACGGCATAGTATTCCCCGGGCTCACTGTTAAGCAGCATGGCATCGAGGCCATATTCCGGCAGCCTGGCCGCAATCTGTTTCAGATGATTCATGGTAAAACCTTCCCTTCTATTACATGCAATCTGTATAGTTCTCTCACGTAAATGGCGGATACCCGCACCGCCCGCCGTCAGCCGCAGGCGGCCTGGTACAGCCGCTTCATGGTCAGCGCGTCCTCCGCCTGGGTGCCTGCGCTTTCGCAGATGAAGGTGGGACTCCAGCCCCGGCGGGCCACCTCCGCCATGAGGGGGGCGGGGTCGGGCCCGAAGTCGTCCTGGGCGAAGGTCAGGTGCATCTTCTCGCCCCCGTTGGGGGTAAACTGAATCTTGGAGAAGTGGCTGTGGAAGGCGCCGGCCCGCTCCGCCCCAAGCACCGCCTCGATGCGGTCCAGCATGGACGCGCAGGCCGCAGTCCCCTCCAGCTCCCCCAGGGAGCGGGCGTAAAGGTGGCCGAAGTCCACGCAGGGTACCAGCCGCTCGTCCAGGGTGCACAGCTCCAGCACCTCGTCCAGATCCCCCAGTTGGTTGATCTTGCCCATGGTCTCGGGGCACAGGGCGATGTGTCCATAGCCGGCGTCGTCGCAGGCGGCTATCACCGCTTTCAGGGAGCGCAGGGCGATGTCCAGGGCCTCCCGCCGCGTACGCTTCATCAGCGCGCCGGAGTGGATGACCACCCGGCCCGCCCCCATCCAGTCCGCCGCCTGACAAGCCGCGGTGATGTAACCGATGGTCTTTTGCAGGCTCTCGGGGTCGGGGTTTGCCAGGTTGATGAAGTAGGGGGCGTGGAGGGACAGGCGGATGCCCGCCGCCACCGCCGCCGCGCCGATGTTCCTGGCGGTCTCCTCCCGGACATTGACCCCCTTGCCGCACTGGTACTCATAGCAGTCCAGTCCCAGCTCCGCCAGCCAGCGGGGGGCGTCCGCCGAGGATTTATATGGAAAGGACTCGGCGTTGCCCGCCGGTCCGAAGATTGCGCTCATAACGGTTTTGTCCTCCTTTTGCTCCACATGCGGAAGGGCCACTCCGCTCCGTAGCGCAGGTAGCGCCCCGGATTGCCCGCCAGGCGGATAGGCTCCACCAGCAGAGTGAACACCCCGGCGTTCCGCCCGCCCAGAATGTCGGTAAAGAGCTGATCCCCCACGATGGCAGTCTGCTCCGGCGTGCAGCCCATCTGCTCCATGGCCCGCCGGAAGCCCCCCGGCTTCGGCTTGCCCGCGTGGCCCAGGAAGGGCACGCCCAGCGCCTGGGAAAACCGGCGGGGCCGCTCCGGGTGCCGGTTGTTGGAGAGCACAAAGAGGGTGATCCCCTGCTCTCCCAGGGCCGCCGCCCAGTCCCTCACCGCCTGTGTGGGCTCCGGTTCCCCATAGGGTGCCAGGGTATTGTCCAGATCGGCTAGCAGGAGGCGGATGCCCCGCCGGGCCAGGGCGGCGGGCTCGATGTCGAAAATGCTCCGGCCCGCCCAGTGGGCCAGGATGGGAAGCGCCATGGTTTCACCTCTTCTATTCTCCGTCTTGTCCGCATATAAGTGATTATACCACGTTTTTCAGAACTTGGACAAGGGGGTACCTAAGATATGCAAACCAGCATGAAGCTTCTTCTCACCGCGCCGCCCGACCAGTGCCGGGCCGCCCTGCGCTTCGGCCTCCCAGTGGCCCACGTTGCCTACCGGGTGGGGGGCGGGCCCCACCTGTTCCGGGCCAGCATCCCGGTATCGGTGCGGGGCGGCCTGATGGTCATTGACAACACCGGCTTCGACGGCCGCGGCGAGGCCGGGCCCTTCTGCCAGGAGGTGCTGCGGGAGTGCATGGCCCGAGGGTATGACGGTATTCTCTGCGATTTTGAGGGCCATCCCCTCCAGGTGCTGGCCCAGGCGGTGCGCACGCTGGGCGAGCTGACCAAAAAGCGGGGCTGGCCCCTCTACGTGACCGAGGCCTACGCCCCCTTTTCCGACTCCGCCATCGCCCTCATCCCCTCCGCCCTGTCCGGCGGCTCCCTCCAGCAGCGCCTTCAGGAGGCGGTGGAGCGCTTCGGCGCGGCCCGGGTGGCCCTGGCGGTGGAGCGGGTGGCGGAGGACTTCTTTCTCCCCTCCCCCACCGGCCAGGGGATGCCCCTCACCCGGGAGGAGCTGCGCCAGCGGCTGGAGGAACGGGCTCCGTCGGTGTTCTTCTCCAGCGAGCTGTGCGCCCACTACTTCACCTACATGTCCCGGCAGAACGGGGCCCACTTCGTCCTGTTCGACGACGCAGGCTCCATCCGCAAGAAGCTCCAGGTGGCCCGCAATCTGGGCATCTCCAGCGCCGTGCTGGCCTATCCCCAGGTGGATGATCTCCTCCCCGAGCTGTTGAAGTAACCCTTGTCCGGCGGGGCGTTTTCTGCTATACTGTCCTTCCAAAATAAAAAAGGAGGACAGAGCAATGGATTGGAGACCGTGGATGGACGCCTTTCTCCCGCCGCTGTTGGAGGCCCTGCCCGGCCGGGTGGCCTTTGTGGGCATCCAGGGCAGCTTCGGCCGGGGGGAGGCCGGGCCGGAGAGCGACGTGGATCTGGTGGTGGTGCTGGACGCGCTGGGGGCGGCGGAGCTGGCCGTCTGCCGGGGTGTGCTGGAGAAGATGCCCTTCGCTGACCGGGCCTGCGGCTTCTTCTGCGACCGGGCGGCCCTGGCTGCCTGGCCCGCCTTCGACGCCCTCCAGCTCAGGCTGGACACCCTCCCGGTCTACGGCTCTCTGGAGGAACTGCTGCCCCCCATGGGGAAGGAGACGCTGGACGAGGCCGTTCGGGCGGCGGCCTCCGCCCTCTACCATGCCGCCTGCCACACCGCCCTCTTTGACGCCCAGCCGGAGGCGGCCCTCCCCGCCCTCCAAAAGGCGGCCTTCTTTGCCCTGCGGCTGGCCCACTGCCGGA
>ERZ772882.4177-NODE-4177-length-10591-cov-5.052961_pt1 | contig 10591 bp, 7 predicted proteins | sample MGYA00580576_ERZ772882 | MGnify/ENA primary metagenome ERZ772882 (study PRJEB29015, sample SAMEA2737658) | human gut metagenome | biome: human gut; feature: human-associated habitat; material: faeces | place: China | collected 2012 ... | reverse complement strand
GCATCGCCCCCTACGAGCACCCTCGGGAAGTTTCAGAACTCCCGTAGGGGCGGACGCGGCTTTCCGCCCACGGGGAAAATGATCGAAACGCGAAAATCTGCGGCGAATTCGGAACTTCCTTTGGGCGGGCAGAGTCGCCCGCCCCTACGCATAACCGGGGAGAATCCGGAAATTTCGTAACGCATACCCACGGAAGAACGCAACGATCCATTGCCAGACACAGAAAGAGGAACCAACATGCAGGAAGCGGGCATTACCATCTCCAATAGCGATCTCAAGCGGCTGCTGGCCTGCGCAAACGGCGACGCGGCGCTTTTATATCTCTACCTCGCGGCAGGAAACGAGCCGGAGCTTGCAGGGCAGGCGCTCCGTATGCCGAAGACCCGGCTCGATCTTGCGGCGGCAAGCCTGCGGCAGCTGGGACTTTGTGCGCAGGAAGCGCCGAAGCATCTGGCCCCCGCCGAAGCGCCGAGCTACACGGAAGAAGACGTGACGCGCGAGTACCGCACGAACCCGGAATTTCCAAGCATGGTCGGAGAAGCGCAAAGGCGGCTCGGGCGGCTTCTCAGCACGGAGGAGATCAAAATTCTGCTCTCGATCTACCGCTATCTCGGCCTGCCGCCGGAGGTCATTTCGATTTTGATCAACTACTGCATCCAAAGGGGCAAAGGAAGAGGCCAGACGCGCATGCCGTCCATCCGGAATATCGAGAAGGAGGCCTACCGCTGGGCGGACCTCGGCATCGACACGATGGAGGAGGCCGCCGTCTATATGCAGAGCCAATTGCAGGTGCAGGCAAACGTCGGAAAAATCCAGCACCTGTTCGGCATCGAGGGCCGCAAGCTGACCCCGGGCGAGGAAAAGCTCATCTCGACGTGGCTCTCGTGGGGCTTCGGTGAGCGGGAGATCCAGAAGGCATATGAAAAAACGTGCATGAACACGGGTGGGCTCAAGTGGCCGTACTTAAATTCAATTCTCAAAAGCTGGCACGAGCAGGGGCTTCTGACGCTTGAGAAAATCGAGGCGGGCGACCGCATGCCGGAGAAGCCCGCAAGAAGCCAGGCAAAGCCCGGCTACAACGTCCAGCACCACGACGACGATCTCAGCGACATTCAGCGCGCGGCCATCCGGCGCATGCTGCAAAACGGGGAGGAATAACGCATGGCCTACGCGAAGGAGGTTCTGCACCGGGCAGAAGCAAGGCTCGACGAGGCGCGCCGCCAGAACGATCTCGACTGCGACCGCCGCATTTCCGCGATCTACGAAAAGCTGCCGCGCCTGCGCGAAATTGACCGTGAGCTTCGCAAAACGAGCGCAAAGGTCTACGCCGCCGCCTTCCGGGGAAGCGAGAGCCCCGAGCAGGCGATGCAGACGCTCAGGCAGGAAAATTTGTCGCTCCAGCGCGAGCGGGACTGGATTCTGGAGTCCGAGAATATCGACCCGGAGGATTTGGAGCGCGAGCCCGTCTGCAAGCTCTGCGGCGGAAGCGGCTGGCGTGGCGCTGCGATGTGCGAGTGCTTGCGGGAGCTCTGCCGGCAGGAGCAGAAGAAGGTTCTGATGCAGGCTTTTGGCGCGGGCAAGGAGAGCTTCGAGAAATTCCGGCTCGATGTGTATCCCGAGAGAATCGACCCCAAGCTCGGCATTTCGCCCCGGGCGCTTATGAAGCGGGTCTACGAGAGTGCCGTGAGCTATACGAAGACGTTTTCCGAGGGGAGCGACTCGCTTCTTTTCATGGGCGCGACGGGCCTTGGCAAGACGTTTCTCTCCGGCTGCATCGCCCGCGCGGTAGCGGATAAAGGGTACTCTGTTTGCTACGTGTCGGCGGGGAAGCTCTTTTCCGATTTTGAGACGGAGAAGTTCCGCCTGAAAGAAGACGGCGCGCTGACGGGCGAGTACATGGAAACAGACCTTTTGATCGTTGACGATCTGGGAACGGAGATGACGACGCAGTTTACGGTGTCGGCCCTCTATCAGGTCGTCAACGGCAGGCTCCTTTCCGGAAGACCCACGATTGTCTCGACGAATCTGCCGGATTCCGAGCTCGAGGCGCGGTATTCGGCGCAGATCGCGTCCAGACTCCTGGGGGCGTATACGCTGTACCAGTTTTGTGGGACAGATGTCCGGCTTCTAAAAAAGATGGAAAGCGGCAGGTGATTATTTTACTGCCTGTCGTGGCCAGGTATGGCCAGTGTGATTCTGGCAGAGACATGCCAGCTGGTTCTTTTTCGACCCCACGCTTCTTAGCTGCGCAAAGAAGCGCCGTGTCGAGCCGCCGGGAAGAAATTGCCCAGAGGAAACCCTTCAAAAGGGTTTCCTCTGGACTCTTTCGGAAACAGAGGGGCGCGGCCCCTCTGCCACCCCGAGCTGCCCGGCACTAGCATGTTACGAATCGGGCGTGCTACGTACTTTTGAGCACTCTGTAGTCGAGGGGTACGACAAATTTGTGAGACCCGACTCGGCGCAAAGAAATTTCCTCTGGAAATTTCTTTGCGCGGGTGGGCTTATATCTGGTTGGGACTTCCCTGATGGAATGGGGGAAGTCCTTTTGCTTTGATAAAAGGAACAAAAAGTTTACAAATAAATTGCAGAACTACTTTCTTCTTTCGCCTGCTTGTGATACAATGTACTGTACTATTGCTATGCCCTGCGAGAAACGGGGCCGGAATACAGACGAAGGAAGAACGACATGCTCGAATTGCTTTCACCCGCGGGCTCGATGGAGGCGCTGCGCGCCGCCGTACAGAACGGAGCGAACGCGGTTTATCTTGGATATGATATGTTCAACGCCCGCATGGGCGCGCAGAATTTCTCCGCCGACGAATTGCAGGAGGCGATTGTCTATTGCCATGTGCGCGGCGTGCAGGTGCATCTGACGCTCAACACGCTCGTCTCCGACCGGGAGATGGCGCGCGCGGCAGAGGTCATCCGGGCGGCGGCCGTGTTCGGGGTGGACGCATTCATCGTGCAGGATCTTGGTATGGTGCAGCTGTGCAAGGAGATTGCGCCGTCGGTGCCGATTCATGCGTCGACGCAGATGTCGATCCACTCGCTCGAGGGCGTTGTGGCCGCAGCGGAGCTCGGATGCAGCCGGGTCGTGCTGGCGCGCGAGCTTCCGATGGAGCAGATCCGGCACATTTGCAGAAGAAGCCCTGTGGAAATCGAGGTTTTTGTCCACGGCGCGCTTTGCATGTGCTACTCTGGGCAGTGCTATCTTTCGAGCGTCATCGGCAGACGCTCGGGAAACCGCGGCCAGTGCGCCCAGCCGTGCAGGCTTCCGTATGGCTACGGCCGGTTCGAGGCGACGCGGTATCCCCTGAGTCTGAAAGACAACTGTCTGGTCGAGCACGTGCGGGAATTAGAGCGCATGGGCGTTGCGTCTGTGAAAATCGAAGGCCGGATGAAGCGGCCCGAGTACGTGGCCGTTGTGACGAAGGCCTACCGCTCGGCGATCGACGGCAAGCGCGTCACGGAAGAAAATATGAAAGAGCTCGAAGCCGTCTTTTCCCGCCAGGGTTTCACGCAGGGCTATTACGAGGGAAAAATCGGACAGGACATGTTCGGCACGCGGCAGGAGCAGAACCCGGACAAGGAGCTCTACGCCAAGGCCCGCGCAACGTATGAATCGGGCGAAACGCCGCGGGTCCCGGTCAAATTTTATGCGATGGTGCGCGCGGGAGAGCCCGCGCAGCTGGCCGCGCAGGATGAGGACGGGCACGTGTGCAAAGCAGTTGGCCCTGTTCCCGAGCAGGCTTTGGTTCATTCGCTGACAGCGGATGATTTAGAAGCGCGGCTCCGCAAGACGGGCGGCACGCCGTATTCCTGTACGCTCGTGCGCTCGGTGGTGGACCCCGGGCTGATGCTCCCCGCCTCTTCGATCAACGCGATGCGCCGGGAGGTGCTCGCAGAGCTTACGGCAAGGCGCGGAAGAGTCGCGCTTCCTAAAACGAACGCGTATAACAAGCCCGCGCTCTACGACGGCATGTCGGGGGAACCCCAGCTGACCGTGGCGGTGCGCTCGGCTTCGCAGATTACGCCGCGGCTGATTTCAGAAAAACCGGCGGTTCTGTATGTGCCGCTCTCCGAGCTCTATGAACACCCCGAGCTGACACGGATGATCGGCGTGGAAACGCAGCTGGCAGCCATTTTGCCGCGCGTGGTGTGGTCGGGCGAAAATCCGGGGCTTGCCGAGCAGCTCAAGAGCGTGTATCTGATGGGCGTGCGGCAGCTTCTTGTCGGGAACCTCGGGCAGATCAAGATCGCCAAGGCGGCGGGCTTTGCCGTGCGCGGCGATTTTGGGCTCAACATCTATAATTCCCGCGCGATGCACTATTTAAGAACCATCGGTGTGGACTCGCAGCTGCTGTCTTTTGAGATGACGATGCCGCAGATTCGGGACGTATCAAAGGCCGTGCCGTCGGAGGTCATGATCTACGGCAGACTTCCGCTCATGCTGATGGAAAACTGCGTGATGAAAAACAGAACGGGCACCTGCTCGTGCCAGACGACGCAGACAAAGCTTACCGACCGCATGGGAGAGGAATTCCCGATCGTCAAGGACCCCGGCACGTGCCGCAATGTCCTTCTCAACGGCAAGAAGCTGTATCTGCTCGACAAGAAAGAGACGTTCCGCGGCATGGGACTCTGGGCCCTGCGGCTGCAATTTACGACGGAAAACGCGGGCGAGGTCGACCGGGTACTCTCGGAATACCGCTCCGGCGCGCGCTTTGAGCCGGGCAGCTGCACGAGAGGTCTTTACAACAGAGGCGTAGAATAAGAAGGCGAAAACATGATTATTTTGGCATCCAAATCGCCCAGAAGAAGGCAGCTTCTTTCAATGATGGGCTTAGATTTCATCGTTCAGACGGCGGACATTGACGAGACGATGGACCCGTCGCAGACGCCCGCGCACGAGGTGGCGGCGGTGTCGGCCCGGAAGGCGGCAAAAATTGCGGCCATGCATCCGGACGATGTGATCGTTTCGGCAGACACGATTGTCGTCATTGACGGAAAAATTCTCGGAAAACCAAAAGACGAAAAAGACGCGGCGCGGATGCTGCGCATGCTCTCCGGCCGGACACATACGGTTTACACGGGGCTCACGGTGCACGCAAACGGCGAGAGCAAAACGCAGGTTGTGGGCACGGACGTAACGTTCCGGGAGCTGACGGACGCGGAAATTGCCGCGTATATTGAAACGAAGGAGCCCATGGACAAGGCAGGCTCGTACGGCATTCAGGGCTACGGCTCGATGTTCGTCTCGCACCTGGACGGAGACTATTTCTGCGTGATGGGGCTTCCGGTCTGTACGCTCGCCGGCATGCTGCGCAGCGCGGGCGTGGAAATTTTAGGGCAGATTTGATGATTTGGCGCATGGATTTTAGCGCGGGGAAGTGATCGATTGAAAAGAAATTTCTGGACGGCGCGGCTCAAGACGATCCTGATCGTTGCGGTCGTTCTGGCCGTCGTCGTGGCCGTCATTCTCGGCATTACGAGCGGGGCGACGTTCGGCGAAAACGTCGTAGGGACGATTCTGTCCCCGATCCGCACCGGCATTGCCGCCATCGACCGGCAGGCCGAGCGGTATTACAACTACATTTTCGGCTACGAGGCGCTGAAAGCGGAAAACGCCGAGCTTCAGAAGCGGATTTTGGAGATGGAAGAGGACGTGCGCACGGCCGAGCAGTACCAGCGCGAAAACGAGCAGCTCAAAACGCTTCTGGGGTTAAGCGAGGAGCACGAGGACTACAGCTTCGTTTCGGCCTACATCATCTCGTGGGACTCGTCCGACTATAAAAGCGCATTTACCATCGGCAAGGGCACAAATTCCGGTCTGGAAGAAGGCATGTGCGCCGTTACCGAGAACGGACAGGTCGTGGGCCTTATCACAAAGGTCGGCGTCAACTGGGCGACGATCACGACCATCATGGATTCGTCTCTTGAGATCAGCGCGTCCATCGCGTCCTCCGGCTATACGGGCGTAGTACAGGGCACGTATCTTCCCGACGGCAGCAGCATCCTTCGTATGAACTATCTGCTGACCGATGCGATCATCAAAAATGACGATCAGGTCGTCACGACCGGCTCGACGCTCTACCCGCGAGGCCTTTTGCTTGGCTATATCACGAACGCGAGCCAGGACGAGACGGGCGTCGCCAAATACGCGACCTTGAACCCGTCGTGCGACCTTGACAACCTCGAGCAGATCTTCATCATCACAAACTACGCAAATCAGTAAGCAGAAAACCGGCAGACGGAAAGGCGGGAAACCATGCGCGAACGATACAAAAACGCCCTGATGTGGGGCTTATACGCGGCGCTGGTGCTGCTGGTTCTGGTATTGCAGACGGTGAGCTTCGGAAGGCCCCGGTTTTTCGGTGTGAAGCTCTGCTTTGTGCCGGTTCTGGTCGCGTGCGTTTCGATGCACGTGGGAAGCGAGGCCGGGTGCGTGTTCGGCATGGTGTGCGGCCTTGTCTGGACGCTTTCCGGCGCGGACGGCGGCGCGCTGCACATTGTGCTTTTGGCGCTCTGCGGCGCGGTGGCGGGGTACCTCTGCGACCGGTATCTTGTGCGGAATTTGGTTTCCGCGCTTCTCATGAGCCTGATGTGCCTTCTTTTTTGCCAGCTGGTTCTGTTTTTGTTCAAATGTATGGTATCCTCCATCGGTATCCAGGGACTGCTTCCGGTTCTGGCGCAGGTGGGGCTATCGCTTCTTCTGTGCCCGCCGGTATACCTGGCCGCATGGGCAATTCGAAAGGCAGGTGCTTGATTTTTGGCAAGACGATCAAGATTTCGTATGGTCGTGCTCATTGGCGTGATCGTCGCCATCATGTGCGTGTTTCTGCTGCGCATGTATACGCTCGCGGCGGTGAGCCCGGACGAGCGCGCCGTGGCGGACGCGGACTCCATGACCTATCAGACGACGGTGGAAGGCGCGCGCGGCTGCATTCTGGACCGGAACGGCAACGTGCTGGTCTCGAACCGCGCAACGTATAACATCGTCATCATCAACTACGTGCTGGCCAACACCGGCGCGGCGAATGAAAACATTCTGAAGCTTCTGCAAATGTGCGAGCAGCTCGGCATCGAGTGCCAGAGCCACTTCCCGGTGACAAATACCCGGCCGTATGAATACGACATGCAGAGCCTGAGCACCACGTGGCAGACCTATTTCCGGCAGTTCCTCAACAACCGCGACTATGACCTCGACATTTCCGCGTCGACCTTGATGCGGAACCTGCGCGAGGCGTATAAAATTCCGAACGACTGGTCGCAGGAGGATGTGTACAAGGTCATTTCCGTGCGCTATGAGCTCGAGCTTCGAAGCGTTGCAACGAATCTGGAAAACTACATGCTCGCGGAGGACGTGGACGCAGAGTCTCTGGCCGCAGTCGCGGAGCTCGGTATCCCGGGCGTCATCGTCCAGTCCGGCACGGTGCGCGAGTATAAGACGGCCTACGCCGCACATCTTCTTGGCACGCTCGGCGCGATGGATGCTGACGAATGGGAGGTCTATCGGGAGAACGACGATTACAACATGAACGCGATGATCGGCAAGAGCGGCATTGAGAAGGCGTTTGAGGAGTATCTGCACGGCGTGTCCGGCACCAAGATTACAACGGTGTCCACGACCGGCGATGTGTTAAGCGAATACTATACAAAAATGCCCGAGCCGGGCAACAATGTCGAAACCACGATCGATATCTCCCTGCAGGCGACCGCCGAGCAGGCACTCGAGAAGGTCATTCTCGATCTGCGCGAAAACGGCGTCGGCAAAGACAAGGAGGGCAAGGACGCCGAGGGCGGCGCAGTCGTGGTCCAGCAGGTGAAAACCGGCGAGGTACTCGCCTGCGCGAGCTATCCGACCTTTGACCTCAGCACCTACCGCGAGAACTTTAAGGAGCTGAGCGAGGACGAATATTCTCCGCTGTATAACAGAGCCCTTCTCGCAGCCTATCCGCCCGGATCGATCTACAAGATGGTCACGGCGATTGCCGCCATTGACTACGGCCACTACAGCCCCTATCATATCATCACCGATCAGGGACTTTACACGTATTATGATTCCTTCCAGCCCAAGTGCTATGTCTGGTCACGCGCGACCGGCGCAACGCACGGCCCCATCGACATGCGGCAGGCGATCGCCCACTCGTGCAACTACTATTTCTACGAAGTTGGCCGCGTGACGTATGACACGGCGCAGAAGGAGGTCGGCTACAACCCCTTCGACGTGATCGCGAAGGCACTCGGACTCGGCGAGCCCACCGGCGTGGAGCTCGATGAGGAAACCGGCATGCGCGCAAACGCCGAGACGAAAAAGGAAATGTACGTGAACGAGGACTCCGGCTGGTACGGCGCGGACGTTCTGCAGGCCGTCATCGGCCAGAGCCTGAACCGCTTTACGCCGATGCAGATGTGCTCGTACGTACAGGCCTTAGCGAATCAGGGCACGCGCTATTCCGCGACGTTCCTCTCCCGCGTCATCTCGTGGGACTATCAGGACCTGATTCTGGAGCATGCGCCGGAGATCGCGAGCCAGCTCGAGATGTCCGACGACGCGAAGCTTTGCATCTCCGAAGGTATGTATATGACGACGCAGGAAGGTACTGCCGAGGAATATTTCAAATATTACCCCGTGAAGGTCGCCTGTAAGACCGGCACCGCGCAGTGGCAGGGCACGACGTCCTCCGGCGCGTTCGGCGGCTCCGACCATGCCTCGTTCGTGCTCTACGCGCCGGCGGACGATCCCGAGATCGCCATCGCCGTGTACGTGGAAAAGGGCTCGAAGGGCGGCAATCTGTCGAACGTCTGTATCCCGATCCTGGACGCGTATTTCTCGTCCGCCACGCACTATGAGACGGTTATGACCGAAAACACGGCGGACTGACCCTATACGGAAGCTTGATTTTACTTGAAAGAGGAAGCGTGATATGACCGACCTTTCCCAAATCCGAAATTTCTCCATCGTCGCGCACATCGACCACGGCAAGTCGACGCTGGCCGATCGGCTGCTTGAGCAGTGCAACACGGTCGACAAGCGCGAGATGGAAGACCAGATTCTCGACTCGATGGACCTCGAGCGCGAGCGCGGCATTACGATCAAGGCGCGCGCCGTCCGGCTTGATTACCGGGCGGACAATGGGCAGGACTACGTTCTGAACCTCATCGACACCCCGGGCCACGTGGACTTCAACTACGAGGTCTCGCGGAGCTTATCCGCCTGCGAGGGTGCAGTGCTCGTGGTCGACGCGTCGCAAGGCATTGAGGCGCAGACGCTCGCGAACACCTATCTTGCCATTGACAACGGCCTTGAAGTGCTGCCCGTCGTCAATAAGATCGACCTGCCCGCGGCAAGACCCGAGGAGGTCAAGCATGAGATTGAGGACGTGATCGGCCTTCCGGCGATGGACGCGCCCGAGATCTCGGCCAAAAACGGCATCAACATCCACGCTGTGCTCGAGATGATCGTAAACGATGTTCCCGCGCCGAAGGGAGACCGGGAAGCTCCCCTGCAGTGTTTGATTTTCGACAGCCAGTACGACTCCTATCGCGGCGCGATTGTCTACATGCGCGTGGTAAACGGCGTGGTGAAGCCCGGGATGGATATTAAGATGATGTCGACGGGCGCGGTCTACAAGGTCGTCGAGGTCGGGTATCTGCATCCGCTTGGCATGCGCCCGTCCGATGCGCTCGGCGCGGGCGAGGTCGGCTATCTCACGGCTTCCATCAAGACCGTCTCCGATACAAGAGTCGGCGACACCATTACAACGGTAGAAAATCCGTCTCCCGAAGCGCTTCCCGGCTATAAGGAGGCGCAGCCCATGGTCTTCTCGGGCGTATATCCGGCGGATGGGTCCAAGTATCAGGACCTTCGCGACGCGCTCGAAAAGCTCAAGCTCAACGATGCGTCCATGTCCTACACGCAGGAAAACTCGATTGCGCTCGGCTTCGGCTTCCGGTGCGGCTTTTTGGGACTGTTGCACATGGAGATCATCCTCGAGCGGCTCGAGCGGGAGTATAACCTCGATTTAATTACGACCGCGCCCAACGTTGTCTATCAGATCACGAAGACGGACGGCACGGAGGTCGAGGTCTATACGCCGCTCAACTACCCGGACCCGGCTGAAATTGCCGAGGCGCGCGAGCCCTATGCGAAGGTGAACCTCATCACGCCGCCGGAATATGTGGGCGCGATCATGGACCTGTGCACCAACCGCCGGGGCGAGTTCAAGGACATGAAATATCTGGACACCACGCGCGTGGAGCTCCACTATTCCATGCCGCTCAACGAGATCATCTACGACTTCTTCGACGCGCTCAAATCGAGGACGCGCGGCTACGGTTCCCTTGACTATGAGCTCGAGGGCTACCGGCCGTCGAAGCTTGTAAAGCTCGATATTCTGCTGAACGGCGAGATCGTCGACGCGCTGAGCTTTATTTTGTTCGCGGACAACGCCTACGCCAGAGCGCGCAAGATCTGCGAAAAGCTCAAGGAGAATATCCCGCGCCAGATGTTTGAGATCCCCGTGCAGGCTGCCGTCGGCGGCAAGATCATCGCCCGCGAGACGATCAAGGCGCTGCGCAAGGACGTGCT
>ERZ772882.4176-NODE-4176-length-10593-cov-2.397419_pt1 | contig 10593 bp, 5 predicted proteins | sample MGYA00580576_ERZ772882 | MGnify/ENA primary metagenome ERZ772882 (study PRJEB29015, sample SAMEA2737658) | human gut metagenome | biome: human gut; feature: human-associated habitat; material: faeces | place: China | collected 2012 ... | reverse complement strand
CAGCGTAGAAACTGTAGACTGGATTGCAAGTTTCCCAAGCTGAAACATACTGTTTTCGACACCTGATGGAATGCCCAGCCCAAGGATACGTCTGATCATACTCCAGTCCGGACGGATTTTGAAATAATCACGTACAACAATCTCCTGACCTTCTCTTTCTTTTCGAAGCTGGATTATAACGACAACTGCACAGAAAATACGGGAAACCAGGGTGGAAATTGCCGCGCCGGCGACGCCCATGCCAAAGACGAAGATCAGGATCGCATTTCCTCCGATATTTAAGAAGTTGGAAAGGATGGAAATCGTCATAGGACCTTTGGTGTTGTTTTGTGCACGCAGAATGGAAGCACCTGCATCGTATAGACCGATGAATGGGAACGACAAAAGCGTGAAGAAAAAGTAAATCTGGGAGTTTGCCATAACGTCCGTGTCTACAGTGCCGAAAATCAGACGAAGCAGCGGAAAACGGAAGATCAGGCATAAAAGCGACAGCAAACAGGAAAGGACGAGCATAACGAAAAGCACCTGCTCTGCGGAACGCTTCGCCTTTTTCAGGTTCTGACTGCCGAGGTACTGGGAGCAGAGGATCGCGCCGCCTGCCGCCAGCGCGGAGAGCGCCTGAATCACTAAAATGTTGATTGCATCAACGAGAGAAACTGCGGAAATTGCAGCGGAGCCGACGTTGCTGACCATCATCGTGTCGGCGGTTCCCATTAGGGAAGACAGAAGCTGCTCGACCATGATGGGGACAAGCAGCGTCCGAAGCTGTTTATTGGTGAAAAGATGTTGTGTTGCTGTTTGTTTTTTTGCGTTCACGGAAAAATCATGCGCCTCCTGAAATATTGGAAAAATCTGCGGAAAATAAAAAACCTTCTGTATCATAGCAGAAAATAAAATGGATGAAAATAGGGAAAACAGCTCATTTTTTACAGAAGAAGAATGTCTTTTATGCTGTTAGAAAAACTACAGATGTGGTAAGATGAAAAAGATACTACTGTGGCACCCTTCCGGGAAAGAGTGCCGGCAGAAAGTGGATGAAAAATCCGGAGACATGAGGGATGAGAGATGAATGAGAAAGTACAACAGACAAAAACCGGAAATGCGCTGCAGCGTTTCCTGAAACGGAAAAACATTATTTTTTCGGCAAAACGTTATGGAATCGATGCGCTGGGCGCGATGGCGCAGGGATTGTTTGCGTCGCTTTTGATCGGCACAATTATCGGAACGCTGGGAGAGCAGATCGGAAGTCAGGTGCTGGTGGACGCCGGAGGCTTTGCAAAAAGCGTGGCCGGACCGGCGATGGCAATTTCGATCGGCTATGCACTGCAGGCACCGCAGCTGGTATTATTTTCCCTGCTTGCAGTCGGGGCGGCAGCCAATTCGCTGGGCGGGGCGGGCGGACCGCTTGCAGTTTTGATCGTTGCGATTGTGGCGGCGGAATGCGGCAAGGCGGTTTCCAAGGAAACGAAGATTGATATTTTAGTCACGCCTCTGGTGACAATCCTTTCCGGAGTGCTGCTGTCGATGTGGTGTGCGCCGACAATCGGAGCTGCTGCGAGCGCAGTCGGAAGCCTGATCATGTGGGCGACGGAGCTGCAGCCGTTCTTTATGGGTATTTTGGTATCGGTTATTGTAGGTGTTGCGCTGACGCTGCCGATCAGTTCTGCAGCGATTTGCGCGGCGCTGAACTTAACCGGGCTTGCCGGGGGTGCGGCAGTTGCGGGCTGCTGTGCGCAGATGGTCGGCTTTGCGGCGATGAGTTTCAAAGAAAACAAGTGGAGCGGACTAATTTCTCAGGGATTGGGCACAAGTATGCTGCAGATGGGCAATATCGTAAAAAATCCGCGCATCTGGATTCCACCGACGCTGGCGGCAGCCATCACCGGACCGATTGCGACCTGTCTGTTCCGGCTTCAGATGAACGGACCCGCAGTTTCCTCCGGAATGGGAACCTGCGGACTGGTGGGACAGATCGGCGTTTATACCGGCTGGCTGGAAGAAATTGCAGCGGGCAGTCGGAGTCAGATTACAGCGTTTGACTGGATCGGCATGATCTTGATCTGCTTCGTGCTTCCGGCGGTGCTGAGCTTGGTGTTTGGGCAGATTTTAAGAAAAATCGGCTGGATCAAAGAAGATGACCTGAAGCTGTAAAGCATTTGGACAAGAATGCAGCATTCAGATAAAAGCGTTATCAGAGGAAAGACTGCTGCATTTACGGCAGAAAAGGAGGGTATATGATTTCTGAAAAAAAGAGCGGGGCGCCGTACTTAAACGTCTGGTTCGGCAATTTTTACCGACCGGCGTATGACGATCAGGCGTTTGTCGCAGAGGGGATGGAGCTGTTAAAAAAGTTCGGCTTCAACAGTGTTTTGCTCGATTCCAAGGACTGGGAGGATTTTCGGGAGCGCTATGGGGGAAAGCCTGCGAGCCAGTTTGTTGGCATGCAGGAGTTTATGATGGAGCAGATCAAAAAGCAGGGGATGAGTCATACATTTCTGGCGATTTATCTGAATGCGGATAATCTGTACCCGAATATTCGTTTCAGCCCGCCGGTGTTCGGGGAATCTGTTGTGACGGCAAAAGGCAAGGACGGCCGCTGGTATCGTTATTGGTCGGAGAAAGCTCAGGAGACGATGACGGAGCACGTTTCGCAGCTTTTAGAGATGTACGGCGAAAATATGACCCGGATCGAAGTGGACGGGGAAGAAAAAAAGCCGCTGTGCAGCATGTGGGATCCGGTCGTTGCACCGAGCTTCGATGAGGATGGAAAAAAGCGCTACCGCAGCTGGCTTGAAAAGCGTTATAACGGAGATATTGAAACCTTTAACCGTTTCTACAAAACGGAAGCAAACAGCTTTGAAACCATCGAACCCGAGCAATATTGGTTTGAACTGCGTTATCCTGGAAAAAATGGTTTTTCGGAAAAAGAGCTGAAAGACCGGGACGAAAAATGCCGCGTATGGATGGACAACCAGCGCTGGAAAAGCGACGAGCTGGTGCTTTATTTTGAAGCGATGCAGAAAAAGCTCCATGCACTTGATCCGCAGCTGTATCTGTGCCCGGATTTGAGCCAGTGGGGATATTTTTTGAACGTGGATGGAAGCTTTTTAACCGGTGCAGGGCTTTCTGATCTGTGGGATACGGCGGTGCGAGGCGCTGATTTTTACCGGATTGCCCCGTATGTGGATGCAGCGCATTTTATTTCTGTGCCGGTGCTTCCAAACGGCGACCCGGACTGCTATGTGACAGCATGTCAACATAGCATGATGCGGAATATGAATCGTGGCAGATCCTTTGTCGGCGGCATTTACTGGGGAAGATTTGTTTATAATGACCTATATGCGTGGATTTCTCCGTGTGAGGCGGTCGCCTCGATGGCGGCGTCCGGCGCTTCCGGATATGCGTCTTACGGCATGTGCGGGTTAGACGACGGCGGCGTGTTACACCGGATGCCGGAAGCGTTCTGCAGGTCTTTGGAAGAAGGCAACCGCTGGTGGAAAGAGGTTGTTTTGAGGCTCGGAGTGAGAAAAGCTGCAAAGGCAGCAGTGCTGTTCCCGTCTGCGATGGCGCTTGCAGAGACGTTTGATACGGAGCACAATCATGACAGGCGGCTGGATCTTCTGGGCTGGTATAAGGCTCTGGAGGACTGGCAGATCGACGTTGACGTTGTAGATGGCAGCATTTTCAAAGATCAGACAGCAGATCAGTACGAGGTGCTCGTGCTCGCGGCAAACGACTGCTATGCGCTTGACCCGGATTCTGAACTGGAGCAGGGCATTGCAGCATGGGTAAAAAATGGCGGAATGCTGCTGCACGGACCGATGGATTTGCTTGCACAGGCGAGCGTTGGCAGCCACTGCCTTTCCCATGAAAAGGATGCGTTTGAGTGCAGCGGCGAAAAGGGAATGCTGACCGGAACGCAGTTTGGCAGCTTCGAGGAGGAAAAAGCCGACGTGCTCGCAGTCTGGGAAACGGACGAAAAGCCTGCGATTGTCAAGCGCACATTTGGGAAGGGAACCGTTTGCGAAATCGGATTTTTCTACGGCTTTGAATACACCGGCAGAATCGCACCGCACGTTCCGCTGACGCAGCGCAATAACGAGCTGTACCCTTTGACCATGCTGAAAAAAGATCCCGTAGGGATGCTTCTGGAAGAAAAATTCAGCACGACACTGACCCGGAAAAAGGGCGTTGAGCGCGCAGAATTTGAAAACGGTACGGTCATCGTCAACCACAGCTCCTATCCGTGCAGAATCGATGAACCCGGAACACGCTATTTCCAGAATCCCGAACTGTACCAGGATTTGGACAGCAAAATCCTGCTCCCGCATATGGGAGTTTTTATCGAGAGGAAAGTTTGAAAAATTTTTTAAACTTTTCAGAGTGTGCTGCCGCGCGTTGACTTCTCGATGGAAGATCGTTATAATAAAGACCACGGCTTTTGCTGTGGTCTTTATTTATTCATGACAGTAGAATGCTCACAGAGCATGCATTCTATTGTTGTATAGGAAACTTCGTTTCCATACGATAAGTAACGCTCTACGAGGATGCGCACTCGGCGCAAGGGTAGATGGTTGCCGAAGCAACCGCGCCTCGGCGCGAGAATGTGCCACGGCACATTCTTTTTCAGATAAAAATAGAAAGTTGAGAAATTGATGATAAATAAAAAAACAAAATTTTGTAAAGCTGCAGCGCTTCTGGGCGCGGCTGTTATGATGATTTCTGCGCTGGCAGGATGTGGGAAAAATACGAAGGTCGTTCTGACGGCGGGTCTGAAAAAGAACGAGGTATTCCGGATTTCGAGTGCATCTTGTATGCTGCCGGAGGTGATGGTATATCTGACGAACATGCAGAATCAGTATGAATCCGTCTATGGAAGCCAGATCTGGAACGCTTCCGACGGACAGCTTTCGCTGGAGCAGGAGGAACGGGAACAGGTGTTGACGCAGCTGGCAAGAATTAAGGTGATGAACCTGCTCGCCCAGAAAAAAGAAGTGACGCTGGATGATAAGGAAAAGGAGCGCGCGGCAGCGGCGGGCAGGGAATATTTTACTTCCTTGAACAGCGCGGAGGTGTCGGCGCTCAACGTGACGCAGGATCTGATTACGAAGATGTATGAAGAGTATGCGCTCGCGGAAAAGGTTTATCAGACGATTGTAGAAAATGTCAATCCGGAGGTAAGCGACGATGAAGCGCGCACCATCACGGTAGATAGGATCAGGGTCAGCGATTCTGCCAAAGCTTCCCAGGTGCTTGGCAAGGCAAAGGAAGAAGGCGTGGATTTTGAGACGCTTGCGCAGGCGGAGAGCGAGGACCAAACGGTGACGCAGTCGTTTGGAAAAGGCGAGGTTCCGGAAGCACTGGAAAAGGCGGCGTTTAATCTCGGCAAGGACGAAATCAGCGACGTGGTGGAATCAGACGGAAGTTACTATATTTTAAAATGTATCAGCACGTTCGACGAGGCGCAGACCAAAGCGAATAAGGAAAAAATAGTAAAACAGCGCCAGAGCGAGGCATTCGATACGGAATATGCGGCGTTTGAGCAGACATTGGTACGTCAGCTCAACGAGGAACTCTGGAATCCCGTCACGATGATTCATCAGGACGATGTCAAAACTTCCAGCTTTTTTGAAGTATACCAGATGTATTTCCAGCATCAGGAGTAAGCAGGAATAGCCAGGCATTCCGGCAGGACGTCGCGCTTCCGGCTTATGAAAACTGCCCTGTCGGACGCTGCGTTTCAGCTTATGAAAACTGCCCGGCAGTGCGCTGTACTCTGTTTATGAAAAATTTAGAATTGCGGGAAACGTGGCAACCATGCGGACTTCTAAAGAATTATTAGCACTCAGTCAAAATGAGTGCTAATTTTTTATTGACTTTTTGAAACGACAGGACTACACTATGGATAAAGCTTGGAGGAAAGCTTCTCCAGGCATCTGAAAACGAACTGAGAAAGAAAGGATCGTGATATTTCATGGCTGAAAAGCACGGAGCATTATCAATTAACAGCGACAATATTTTTCCGATTATCAAAAAGTGGTTATATTCGGATCATGACATTTTTTACAGAGAGCTGATTTCCAACGGCTGCGATGCCATTACGAAGTTAAAGAAGCTGGATATGATGGGAGAATACGAGCTTCCGGAAGGCTACAAGCCCAGAGTGGATGTTATCGTTGATCCAGATGCAAAGACCATCCGGTTTATCGATAACGGTGTCGGCATGACTGCGGATGAGGTGGAGGAATACATCAACCAGATCGCATTTTCCGGCGCGACAGATTTTATCGCAAAATATAAAGATAAGACAAACGATGACCAGATTATCGGTCATTTCGGCCTGGGCTTCTATTCCGCATTTATGGTAGCAGATGAGGTGCATATCGATACCCTTTCCTGGCAGAAGGATGCAAAGCCGGTTCACTGGGAGTGCGACGGCGGCACAGAATATGACATGCAGGACGGTACCCGCACAGAAGTCGGTACCTGCATTACCCTGTTCTTAAACGAGGACTGCCTGCAGTTCTGCAACGAGTATAAGGCAACCGAAGTGATCAAAAAGTATTGTTCCTTCATGCCTGTGGAAATTTACGTTTCCAGAGCCAATACACCTGAGACACAGACGATTCTTGCGAGTGAGAAGCTCGACAGCGATCATGTGATCGAAGAAGTGAAGAAAGAAAAGGAAGAAGATCCGGATAAGTTCAAAATTACAAAGCGTCCGGAACTGATCAACGATACTCACCCGCTCTGGACGAAGAACCCCAGTGAATGCACAAAGGAAGAGTACATTGATTTCTACCGCAAGGTATTTATGGATTACAAGGAGCCTCTGTTCTGGATTCATCTGAACATGGATTATCCGTTCAACTTAAAGGGTATCCTTTACTTCCCGAAGATCAACATGGAATACGAATCCATCGAAGGTGTCATCAAGCTGTACAACAATCAGGTATTTATTGCCGATAATATTAAAGAAGTAATCCCGGAATTTTTACTGCTGTTAAAGGGCGTCATTGATTGTCCTGATCTGCCGCTGAACGTGTCCAGAAGCGCGCTGCAGAACGATGGCTTTGTAAAGAAAATTTCCGATTATATTACCAAAAAGGTTGCGGATAAGCTGTCCGGCATGTGCAAGACCCAGAAGGAGGAATACGAGAAATACTGGGATGATATCGCTCCGTTTATCAAATTCGGCTGCTTAAAGGACGAAAAATTCTGCGAGAAAATGACGGATTCCATCCTCTTCAAGAATCTGGACGGCAAATATATGACCCTGCCCGAGTGCCTGGAAGTCAATAAGACTGATCCGGATGAGACACAGGAGGGTGCTGTGGATGAGAACGGCGAAAAGGTAGAAGCAGAAGTCGTAGAGGACAAGAACGAAGATTCCGCTGAGGAAGAGAAGAAAGACAAAACCATCTACTATGTAACAGATGAAAAACAGCAGAGCCAGTATATCAACATGTTCAAGGCTGCCAAAATGGACGCCGTTATGCTGACCGACCGGATCGACCAGCCCTTTATCTCTCAGCTGGAGGCAAAGAATGAGGGGATCCATTTTGCAAGAATCGATGCCGACTTAACCGATGCGTTTAAGGCAAAGACCAGCAAGAAGACGCAGGAAGAATTAAACGCGCAGGCGGAAAAGGTTGAAAAGCTGGTTCAGAAGGCGCTGAAAAACGACAAGATCAAAGTAAAGATCGAAAAGCTCAAGAATAAAAAGGTATCCTCTGTTCTGACGGTTTCCGAAGAGAGCAGAAGAATGCAGGATATGATGAAGATGTATGGCGGTGGCATGGATATGAGCATGTTCGGTGCAGAGGGCGAGACGCTGGTATTGAATGCAAACCATCCGCTCGTAACCTACATTACGGAGCACGAAGACGATGCAAACACCCAGATGATCTGCGAACAGCTCTATGATCTGGCGAAGCTCCAGAATGCACCGCTTTCTCCGGAAGCGATGACCAAGTTTGTAGCGCGTTCCAATGACATTATGCTGCTGCTTGCAAAACAATAGAATGCACGCTCTGCGAGCATTCTATTGTCATGAATAAAATGCGCAGGCTGTGAAAATGGCGCTGCTGCAGATCAATAGTAAATGCGAAGACCGCATGCAGGATGAATATACGATTCCTGTCTGCGGTCTTTTTATCGTATAGGAAACTTCGTTTCCATACGATAAAAACGCTCCGCGAGGATCGCACTGCAGCGGAATGGAAGAATGTCGCTTGCGCGACCCGCTGCAGGCGGAGAATCCTGCTTCGCAGGATTCTTTTTCATGCATCCGATCTGGAATATGCGTTTTTCATCTGGCTGCTCAGCTCAAACAGCACCTTATCAAGCGTATCGTCTGTTTCCTTCTGCAGCATCGCAGCAATCTCCGCATTTGCCTGCTGCCGCAGCGCTTTTCTTACCGCCGGATCCTGTTCTGCTGCCAAACGTGCATCATAGCGGTTGATCAGCTCGTGTCCCTTTGCTGCAACTCTTTCCTGATAACGCTCCACATGGAACAGAGATTTATTATAGGAAGCGTCCGCCATCGCTGCGATCAGACGGCTCGACCAGTAAAAGTTCTCTGTCGAAACCCGCCCGGTCGTGTTGTTTAAATACTCCGGTGTTTCCTCCACATCTGCATAAAATGGAACAAGGGCGTTAAATGCATTGGACCCGTAGGCAATCCATTCCACCGGCCTGCAGTCCGCTTCCATATCCGGTCTGATCTGGATCAACGCCATGAAATCATTTCGGTTGATGCCGATGGAACGGTATGCACCACGCATGGATTTATCGCCATAGGATCCATAGGGATCATACGGCGTCCCCTGATAGTGACCGGACAGGACATATTTCACATCCTCGACTGTAATCTTTTTTTCGGGAACCATGCACCACGGCAGATCGTCGGAAACCGGTGTAAAATCAGCAAGCGCACCGTCCCAGCGATAGGTATTCGGATTCAGATACCGCTCCATAAACCATGCCCGGGGTGTGTTGTATACATGATCTGCATCGTCATGACTGCCGAAGACATCCCGCGGATTCAGCGAACCGTCCATCGAAAGGTTCAGATGGTAGGTTTCGATAAATTCTTTCAAATCTGCAGAGCAGAGGAAATTTTTCTGTTCTCCGTAAGCATCTTCCAGATCAAAGCTGTCGATTCCGAGCTGGTTTGGCATCACCACATAGACATCATCCGGCACTCTTCTTGCCATCCAGTGATGTCCGCCAATGGTTTCAAACCACCAGATCTCATCCTTATCCTGAAAAGCGATACCGTTCATTTCATAGGTACCATACTGCTCCAGCAGGCTGCCAAGCCTCTGTACGCCTTCTCTTGCAGAATGAATATAGGGAAGGGTCAGATAAACGATATCCTCTTCCCCGATGCCGCCGGCTTTCTCTTCCCTGCCGTCAGCTGCCGGCTCATAAACAACTAACGGGTCGGCTCCGAGAACTCTTGCGTTCGCTGTGATCGTTTCTGTCGCTGTCATGCCAACACCGGCCTCATTCACACCGCTGGCAGCCCAGATCCCCTCTCCCTCCAGGGCATTTGGCATTGCCGTGTAACGCATGGGATTGTCCGGAAGCTCTATCTTTACATGAGAGATCACTGACTCATAGGTTCTGTTCTGCTCCTCTGGCTTCACCACCGTGAACTTCTTCGGGGTAAAATGCCCGGAGCCTGAATCGTCATTACGGGCAATCATGGTGGATCCGTCATAGGATGCCTTTTTGCCCACTAATACTGTTGTACATGCCATATCCTTACCTCCTGTACCTGTTCATTATATACCATTCCATTCTATATTATTTGATAAATATTCTCAATAATCATTGACCGGCGAACCGCCATGGTTCTATACTTACGTCAGAACAAAAGGCATGGAGGTACAGAAGATGACTTTAAAAGAACTGCCGATCGGCAAAAGTGCCACGATTCTTTCTGTTGGCGGGGAAGGTGCCCTGCGCCAGCATTTCCTTGACATGGGAATTATCCCGAAAGCGGATATCACCATGGTAAAATATGCACCTATGGGTGATCCTGTAGAAGTACGGATCCACAGCTATGAGCTTACCCTGCGGCTTTCCGACGCAGAAAAAATAGAAATAGATTCTATCCGGGATGCCATTTCCCTGTCCGGGACGCCGGATCCTTCCTTTGACAAAAAGGTCATGCCGCACCCCGGTCTTGGTGAAGGTGGACGGTTCCATGATAAAAATGATGAAAATCCTCTGCCGGAGGATACCCTGCTTACCTTTGCACTGGCTGGCAACCAGAACTGTGGCAAAACAACACTTTTCAATCAACTCACCGGCTCCAACCAGCATGTTGGTAATTTCCCCGGTGTAACCGTAGACAGAAAGGATGGAGCGATCCGCGGAGAAAAGAACACTCTTGTGACTGACCTTCCCGGCATTTACTCCATGTCCCCCTATTCCAGTGAGGAGATCGTTACCAGGAATTTTGTCCTGAACGAGCACCCAAAGGGTATCATCAACATCGTTGACGCAACGAATATCGAACGGAATCTGTATCTTACCATGCAGCTGATGGAGCTGGATATCCCGATGGTACTTGCCCTCAAC
>ERZ772882.4166-NODE-4166-length-10607-cov-3.503127_pt1 | contig 10607 bp, 10 predicted proteins | sample MGYA00580576_ERZ772882 | MGnify/ENA primary metagenome ERZ772882 (study PRJEB29015, sample SAMEA2737658) | human gut metagenome | biome: human gut; feature: human-associated habitat; material: faeces | place: China | collected 2012 ... | reverse complement strand
CCTCTCAGTCACCTTCGGTGACAGCTCTCCCAGAGGGAGAGCCAAGGGCGGGTTCCGTTAAAATTACTCCAGCACCGATTCAAAAACTGCCTTGACCGAGCTGATTCTTCCCGCCTCGAAGGGACTTTCCAGTCCGGCGCTGTCCAGAAACGCCAGAAAATACGATTCCTCCGTCGTCAGGTTCTGCTCGTACAGCTCAAGACCCGCACCCCGCTGTTCCTGTTCCAGCTGGTACAGCTGCATCGCCGCGTCGTTGCTGACCACATAGCTGAACACGTACATGGGGTTCGTATAGAAATGGGTCACGTCCACAAACTCCCGCCGGTCGTAGCCCACGCTGTCAAAGCCGAAGTCCAGCGCGACCTGCTCGTACAGCGTGTACAGTCCCTCCGCAGACAGCGCGTCGCCGGTCAGGCTGTACATCTGCCGCTCAAAGCTGGCATACGCTCCCTGCTCCACGTAATTGCCAAGGCTGTCCGCCATTTTTGCCCGGGTCAGGTCTTCCCCACCGTAGCACAGACTCAGATATTCCATACCTGTGGAGAAGAATTCCGACACGTCCACCCCGGCGGCGCTGCCGTAGCTGGCATAGTCATTGCAGAAGTGGCCGAATTCATGGGCAAGAACCAGCTTGTCATAGGCCGTCAGCGTGGCGTTCATGAAGATGAACGGCTCCTGATAGCTGGTCAGGTATTGCTCAAAAGAGGAATTGTACTTGTTCTCCCCGTAGCCGGTGTCGTAGAGCTTCGCCGTCTTCATCAGGTCATGGGCTTCCTCGACCGTGCCGCCCATGCCCTCTGCCGCCGTGGCTAAGTAGTTAAGGGTCTCCCTTTCCGAAGCGTACTCACCGGTCGCCTCCCAGGCATCGCTGTCCAGCTCCCGGTACAGCGGCACCAGCTCCCGGCGGATGTCCTCCAGAAGCTGCTCTTCCTCCGCGGCAGTGTAGTCCCGGTAGAAGTAGAAGTCCTCGGCAAACTGGGGGTAATCCGAATAGCCGCAGTATTCCGCTATCTCCTGCCGGACGGCGATCAGCTCCGCCAGAAGGGACGCCATGCCGTCCGCGCAGGCGTCATAGTAGCCTTGCGTATCGTCCTGATAGTCCGCCGCCTGAGCGGACAGCTCGTAATACCGAGTTTGCAGCTTCGCTTCCTCCTCCAGCATGGCGGTGAAGGTCTCGTCCCAGACGCTTTCCTCATCCTCATAGCTGTCAAAAAAGCCCTCGCCGAAATATTCCTCCTGCTCCAGTTCCTCCCGGGCGGGGGACTGGGCAAGCGCCCGGTAAAGCTCCTGTAAGGCGGCGTCCACCGTGGCCGCGTTCTGGGTACAGTAGTTGTACTCGTCCTCCCAGTAGGTGTCCGTCAGATCTGCACAGTAATGGATATCCGCCAGCGCGTAGTAGGTGCTGAACCAGTCATAGGCGTCGTAAAAGTCGTATATCCCGTCCAGAATGGCCGAAACATCGTCCCCTTCCGCCGCCCCGCAGGCGGCGTCCAGCGTCTGCTGGAGCTGGGTCATATCCGGGCGCTCGTAGGTCATGCTCTCGTAGGGGACAATGGCGTTCCCATCCACCAGCGAACGCACAGCGCCGAAATACTCGCCAAAGTCCACCATGCCGCAGCCGGACAGCAGCACCGCCGCCGTCAGAACCAGCGCAATCAGCCGTAAAAATCTTATTTTCATCATCTTTCCTCCTATACCCGTGCTTCCGGTTCCATGCCGCACTGCGCGATGCGCCTGCGCAGCCAGCCGCCCTGAAAATATACGATCGAAAATACCGTCGCCGCCAGCAGCCAGCTCAGGGGGTAACAGACGGCCAGCAGCTCGATCCTGTGCCACGTCCTCACCACCGTGAAGATCCACACCACCCGGAACACGCACACGCACATGCAGGTGATCACCGTGGGAACCACCGAATAGCCCGTTCCCCGCATGGCTCCGGCGAACACCTCCACCGGCATGAACAGCACGTTGAACGGCACCGTCCACGCCATGACATACGCCCCCAGCCTGATCACAGCCGGGTCGGCGGTGTAAATTCCCAGAATGAAGGGGCGGAACGTGATGACCAGCGCGCTCATCGCCCCCGTCAGCGCCACGCTCATGCCCATGCAGACCCAGACGCTCTGACGAATCCTGTCGTATTTCTGCGCGCCGAAGTTCTGCCCCACGAAGGTGGTCACCGATACGCCGAAAGCGCCGGAGATCATCCAAGTCAGGCTGTCGGTCTTAACATATGCCGTCCATGCCGCCACCGCCACGTCTCCGAAGGAATTGATGCCAGACTGTATCAGAAGATTGGCAAGGTCAAATGTCACGAATTGCAGTCCCGCCGGGACGCCAACGTAAAGGATGCGTTTCAGCAGCCCGCCCTGAAAGCGGATCTTTTTCAGAGAGAGCCGTGTTTCTTCCGGCTGACGGAGCAGCGCCACCGTGACCATCCCCGCGCTGACCACCTGAGAGAAGACCGTCGCAATGGCGGCCCCCGCCACGCCCAGCTTCAGCACCACCACGCACAGGATGTCCAGCACGATGTTGACCCCGCAGGCAGCCATCAGGAACATGGTAGGCCGCCGGGAATCGCCCATGGCCCGGAGAATGCCCGCGCCCATGTTGTAGAGCATGGAGGCGATCGCGCCGGCAAAATAGATTTTTATGTACAGAACGGCGTCGTCCATGCAGCTTTCCGGGGTGTTCATCAGCCCCAGAATTTTAGGGCCGAGGGAGTAGCCCAGCGTCATCACCACCGCGCCCAGCACAAGCGACAGCGCCACGCCGGTATGGAGGGTATCCTGCACGCCCTGCTTACTTTTCGCGCCGTAAAACTGGGACAGCAGCACCGTCGCACCGGTGCTCAGTCCGATGAAAAAGCCGTTCATCAGGTTCAGCAGTGCGGAGGTAGACCCCACCGCCGCCAGCGCCCGGGTGCCGACGAATCGGCCGACGATGATGGTGTCCACGGTATTGTACATCTGCTGGAAAAAGCTCCCAAGCAGAATGGGAAAGAAAAAGAAAAGCAGCTGCTTCCAGATCACGCCCTCCGTAATGCGCTGCGACGGCAATTCGCCCTGCATAAAAAGTGCCTCCCGACGGATATACTGGGACGATTCTACCATAGAAACGGCAGACTGTCCATTGATTTTTTCAGGCAGCGCGCACCGTGTCCAACAGGTGGAAAACCGGACAATAGAAATAACCCCCGGCCTGCTGTCACGACAGCCGCCGAGGGTCATTCCTCTGCGATCTTGGTATCTAACATCTGTTGGTTAACCTCTCTTTCTGCGGAGTAGACGTCGGCGTTCCGCCTTACAGATTTGGAATTCCTCCCGTGAAAATTCCTTTCTTTACATTTTGGGAAGACCATATATGATCGGGAGATTTACCTTGGGAAGCCGTCGTCTCTGAGAAGATTTACCTGTACATTGGTATCACCTCTTTGTGTCTATAAAATAACATATTCCTTTCTGAAATGCAACCCGGAATTTTGTATAAAATATACCATTTTATTTACTGCATAACATAGAATTCCGGCGTATTAACCAATTTATCGTTGACATATTCCCTGCGCTATGTTAGCATAAATATGTTGGGGTCAGTCTGCGGACTGGCCGTTTGCAGACTGAGGGCGGGGATATCCCCGCCCTCAGCTGTTTACGATTCCGGATACGATCCTGTGCATTTCCGCTTCCGAACGGGCACTGTGCGCCCGGGTCAGAATGTCGCTCTGCGCTTCACGGGAAAGCGCCGCATAGGCTTCCATAGCCGCAGAATTCTGTGCCAGCGCCATGGCGAACCCAATGGGCATTTGCTGAAAATCCATGCTGACTCTCCTTTCCGCTGCCTTACGCCGCCGCGTCCAGCATATTCTCAATAAAAATCCCATACCCCGTAGTCGGATCGTTCACCAGCACATGGGTCACAGCGCCTACCAGCTTGCCGTCCTGAATAATCGGACTTCCGCTCATGCCCTGCACAATGCCCCCTGTGGCTTCCAGCAGCGTTTCGTCCGTCACCTTCAGCAGCAGATTTCGCCCGTCTGTCCTGTCTTTTGGATAAATTTTCAGAATTTCCACAGAATACTCCCGTGGCGTATCGCCGCTGACTGTGGACAAAATGGCGGCTTCGCCGGTGTGGATGTCTTCTTCGGTGGCGGTGGGCAGCGGTTCGCCTTTCCAGCCCCGCTTCGTCACGCCGAAGACGCCCTGCGGCGTGTTCCGCAGAAGTTCCCCGATGACGGTATCCGTGTTCGCCGTGCCTTTCAGCTGCCCCGGTTCCCCGCACTTGCCCTTTTTTACGGTGAGAACCGCAGCGTCATAGGCATCGCCGCTTTTCATGCGCAGAAGATTCCCTTTTGTGTTGCTGACGCCGTGACCCAGCGCGCCGAACCTGTGGGTATCCGGGTCATAAAAGGTGATGGTGCCGATTCCGGCGATGCCCTGCCGCAGATAGACCCCAAGCCGCGGCCCGGAGTCGCTCTGCCGGGTGGGAACGGTCACGGTGCAGCGGCGGTTCCCCCGGCGGACGATCAGCTCGGCGTCGCCGTCGCAGCCCTCAAGCGCCCGGCGGACATCCTCGGTGCAATCAATGGTGGTCGTGTCGATCTGGACGATCTCGTCACCGATCTTCAGTCCGGCGGTTCTGGCCTCGGCGCCCAGAACGTCGTCAAAGGCAGCCACCGTGACCGTATTGTCGCTGAGCTGCAAGCCCACGATCTTCCCCACGGGGATCAGCAATTCTGCTGCCCGGGCGTTTATAGGAAGCAGCGTCATCGCGACAGCAAAAATCGTCAGAAATTTCCCGATTCGTTTCATTTATTCAGCCCTCCTCATGTTCGTGCCTGCCTTGTTAATATGACCCGGGCTGAAAAACATAACCGCTGTAAATGTCGAAAAATAAGGAACAGAATGGGGACTTTGGCGTTTTTTGTCTTGATTCTCATTTTCTATTTGTAAGTTGCTCCGTACCGCCGCGGCGGATTTTTCTTTTTTATTTTGCCTATTGACAAAGTAGGTTGGTAATGCTATATTACCCATAGACTTACTAGGTAAATACCTCAGGAGGAATCAACTGTTATGCAAGTTTATGCTGACAACGCGGCAACAACGGCCATGAGCCGCACGGCCATCAACGCCATGCTGCCCTATCTCGACAATATCTACGGCAACCCCTCCAGCCTGCACTCCGTGGGTCAGAGGGCAAAGGAAGCTCTGGACGCCGCCCGTGAGACGGTCGCCCAGTGCTTAGGCTGCGAACCCCGGGAGATCATCTTCACCTCCGGCGGCAGCGAGGCCGACAATCAGGCCATCATCTCCGCCGCCCGCTACGGCGAGAAGAAGGGCAAAAAGCACATCATCACCACCGCTTTTGAGCATCACGCCGTGCTGCACACCCTGGCGAAGCTGGAAAAAGAGGGCTTTGAAGTTACCTATCTGGACGTCCGGAAGGGACACAACGTCACCGCTCAGCAGGTGAAGGACGCCATCCGTCCCGACACCTGTCTGGTCACCACCATGTACGCCAACAACGAGATCGGCTCCATCCTGCCCATCGCGGAGATCGGCGCCGTCTGTAAAGAAGCGGGCGTGCCCTTCCACACCGACGCCGTTCAGGCCGTCGGCCATCTGCACATCAACGTCAAGGAGCAGAACATCGATATGCTCAGCCTGTCCGGCCACAAGTTCCACGGCCCCAAAGGCGTGGGCGCGCTGTACGTCCGCCGGGGCTTCCCGCTGGTGAACATCATTGAAGGCGGCGCGCAGGAGCGGGGCAAGCGCGCGGGTACGGAGAACATCCCCGGTATCTGCGGCATGGCGGCTGCATTGAAGGAAGCCTGCGACCACATGGACGAGAACATGCCCAGAGTCGCCGCCATGCGGGACCGGCTGATCGAGGGGCTGAGCAAAATTCCCCACAGCGCCCTGAACGGCGACCCCGTGAACCGTCTGCCCGGCAACGTCAGCTTCTGCTTTGAGGGCATCGAGGGCGAAAGCCTGCTGCTGCTTCTGGACATGAAGGGCGTGTGTGCTTCCTCCGGCTCCGCCTGCACCTCCGGCAGTCTGGACCCCAGCCACGTGCTGCTGGCCATCGGCCGGGTACACGATGTTGCCCACGGCTCCCTGCGGCTGTCTCTCAGCGAGTATAACACCGACGAGGAGATCGACCACATTCTGAAGGTCGTCCCCGAGGTCGTTCAGTATCTGCGGAACATGAGCCCCGTGTGGCGGGATCTGCAGACCGGCAAGCGGCAGTATATCCTGTAACCGCCCCCGGCGAAAAAATTTGATAAGGAGAATGGAATTATGGCACTGTACAGTGAAAAAGTTATGGATCATTTTCAGCATCCCAGAAACGTGGGTGTGATCGAGGACGCCAACGGCGTCGGCGAGGTCGGCAACGCCAAGTGCGGCGACATCATGAAGATCTACCTGAAAATTGAGGACGACATCATCAAGGACGTGAAGTTTGAGACCTTTGGCTGCGGCAGCGCCATCGCCTCTTCCTCCATGGCCACCGAAATGATCAAGGGCAAATCCATCCACGAGGCCATGGCGCTGACCAACAAGGCCGTGGCGGAGGCGCTGGACGGTCTGCCCGCCCACAAGCTCCACTGCTCCGTCCTGGCAGAGGAAGCCATCAAGAAGGCGCTTCAGGACTATTTCGACCGCAAAGGCATTCCCTACGACGAGAAGGATTTCCCCGCCTGCGAACACTGCGCCCACTGCGAGAGCGTATGATCGTATCCACAAAGGGGCGTTATGCTCTGCGGGTGATGGTCTGTTTCGCCCAGCGGGGCGGGAACGAGTACATTCCCCTGAAGGAGATCGCGGAGTCCGAGGGCATTTCCCAGAAATATCTGGAATCCATTATGACGACCCTGTCCAAGGCCGGGTTTGTGGACGCCGTTCACGGCAAGGGCGGCGGCTACCGCCTGAACCGTCCCCCGGAGGAATACACCATCGGCAGCATTCTCAAGCTGACGGAAGGGAGTTTAAGCGCGGTGTCCTGCACCTCCATGGGCGCGTCGGCCTGCTCCCGGACGGAGTGCTGTCAGGCCAAGCCCATGTGGGACAAGCTGGACAGGATGATCGACGGGTTCTTTGAGGGGATCACTCTGGCGGACCTGCTTCACGACAGCGTAACGGCATAAAAGAAACCGGCATGACGAAAATCATGCCGGTTTTTGCTGTAAAATAGCCGTTTACATCCGGAAAATGTTCCCGAGAACCGCACCGTTATTTTCCGGTTCCCTGGGGCGGAGGGAATCGTAGGCCAGCGCGTAGGTGACCTCCACCCGGTTGCGCAGGAAATAGAAAATGACAAAGGTCACTGCCAGATACACGCCGAAGAACAGGAAATAGGCGACCGTGTCGGAGAAGGGCAGGGTAATCCCCAGATCAGGCAGGAGCTGGTCGCCGTAGTTGACCGCAATGGACACCAGCATGGCGGCGTAGTACCACCACATGCTCAGATCCAGCCGGAACAGATTCCAACGGTTGCCCTTCGTCATCACCCGGCTGTCCCGCAGAGCTGCCAGCGCGCCGGTGGCAGGGCGGTCGATGATGAGATAGTCCGCCATGCGGTACCGGTAAAACACCGGCGCGGCAAGGACGAGAAACAGCACACCGAAAATCCCCATGGCAGGCATCGTCGCGTCCATGAGCTGGGCATAGGTGGCGTCGTCCAGCAGAATGCCGGAGGTGCCTGCGTTTTTGACGAGGGGCATCAGAATGTCCACTGCCGAATTGGAAAGGGGTGTCATCATGTAGATCATCATGGCGACGTACAGGCTGGCCATGGCCACGCCGCCGAAGATCAGCCCTTTCAGCAGCGTACAGCGCAGCAGCACCCAGAACCGGTCAAAGCCCAGCCGCATCCCGTTGGGGGAAGCGTACTGTTCCCGGGCAATGCGGAGCATCGTGGACAGATAGCCCAGCTCCAAACACATGAGAAAAACCGCCTGCACGATGGGCAGCAGCGTCTGGGCGGTGGTCAGGGCGGAGCGGACGCCCATGCTTCCGAGGCCGCCGGTCCTGGCGATCTGCTGACTCAGAATGTAACTGACAACAGTCGCCACCGCCGACACGGCAATGGTAATCAGGGAAAAATACAAAATAATTTTCTGTCCTTCCCGGGCGTTGGCGAGCCGCCCGGCGGAAAAATCCTTCAGCTGGCGGGTGTTTCGGATATCCATGAATACGTCTCCGTTTCAAAACTGGCTTTAGCATCAGTTGACAAGGGGACACATGGTTTTCCATGCCCCAAACGGCGTCCAGCTGTGTTATCCTCGCCCGCCTGCCTCGTCTGCCTTGCCAGCCTCCGTTTATGCTCCGGGAAAACTCGAAGACCCGTCGGGCGCTCTGGCGCGTCGATGGCAAGGCAGAGGACGTAGGCTTGCCGGCGCAAGTCAAGGACGATAGGGCATGTGTCCCCTTGTCAGCTGATGCTATGATTGTTATAAACGAAATTCGGGAAAATAGCAAATGAAATTTTTGTAACAGTGGAAAAACGGGGAAAGGTATGGTATAATCCGTTCAACCACAGGAAAGAACGGAGGGCAACTATGGAGCTTGGAGAAAAACTGCGCTTGGCGCGGCTGGAAGCGGGATTGTCCCAGCGGGCGCTCTGCGGGGACGAGATTACCCGGAATATGCTCTCCCGCATTGAGAACGGCACCGCCCGGCCGTCCATGAAAACGTTGGGCTGTCTTGCTGCGCGGCTGGGCAAGCCCGTGAGTTATTTTCTGGAAGAAGATACCGTTTGTTCCCCTAATCAGGAGATCATGACCGCTGTCCGGCAGCTGTTTGACGGGAAAGATTACGCCGGGGCAATGCGGGCGCTGGCGCAGTACCGCGCCCCGGATGAAATTTACGATCGGGAGCGGCAGCTGCTGGAAATCCTCGTCCGGCTCCACCTCGCCGAAGAAGCCATCGGAGATGGGCGGGAGCCATACGCTCTGGAACTTTTGGAAGCCGTCGCCGCTCTGGGGAAGGATGCGGCCTATTACTCCGAAGACTCGGAGCAACGCAGATGTCTGCTCCTTGGCCGCATTCCGGGGCAGGTCGTTAATTTGCCCGGTCTGGACGAGGCGCTGACTGTGCAGGCCGCGTCGGCACTCGCCGGGGGAGACGTCCAACGCGCCGCCCACCTTCTGGACGGGGCGGAAGACCGCACCGCCCCCCGCTGGAACTTCCTCCGGGGGAAATGCCACATGGCGATGGAAGAATTCCCGGAAGCGGCAAAATGCTTTCTCGCCGCCGAGGGGGAGTACAACGTCCTCCGGGAGCTGGAGATCTGCTACCGGGAAATGGGCGATTACAAAAACGCCTACATTTATGCCTGCCGTCAGAAGGACGCGCAATAACGAAAAAACGCCGTGCCGCTGAGGAAATTCCTTGCGGCACGGCCTTTTCAATGATTTTACGCTTTTTCCATGACCCAGAGGTTCCGGATCTGCCCCTCGATCTGCTCGTAGCTCCACAGCTTTTCGGAATTGACCACGCTGTTGGGGTCGTTGACCTGAAATTCGCCGTCCTTCACGCCCCGCAGGACGATGTAATGTCCCGTGGTGGTGAAATCCCCCTCCCGCATGGCGCAGATGATGGGCTTGCCCGCTTCCAGCGCGTCCACCATCTTTTTCTTGACCAGCGGAATTTCCGTGGCTTTCAGCCCCAGTCCTTCACTGCCCTCGCTGATGAGCGTCCAGGAGGAACCGCTGCCCCGGGAATAGTAGCCGTTTTCCTGGGCAAACCGGGCGACCTGCCGGGGGTTCATGTTTTCGTCTCCGGTAAGGTAGTAGCCAACCATGGCAAGACAGGTTGGGCCGCAGCCGGTCTCCGCGATAAATCCCTTCCCGTACTTTTCGTAGCCCCACATGGGGTCCCACTGCAAAAACAGCGGCACGGTCCGGCTGTCCTTCCAGACGCTGAGATCGACCCCCGTGTCCTTCCGGAAGGGGTAGTTCAGCACAAAATCCTTCGTCTCGGGGTTGCGCTCGTAAAGGTCGATCAGGCTCTGGGGATATTCGCCGTAGGAGATGCCCTTTTCCTCGGCAAAAGCTTTCACCGTTTTCTCCGCCTCCGTGCGCTCTCCGTGATAGAAGGAGATGTCCCGGTACAGGTTGTACGCGGGCTTCGCGCCCAGAACCGCCGCCGCGAGAAGCACAATGACGGCTACGGCGATCACCGCCCGCTGTTTCGTTTTCATCATAACCACATCCTTTTTGACTTTTCCCATTATACCACGGCATTTTTAGGAAGTCTTTTCGGAGAGGTTAAGAATTCCTTATTTTTAGCCTGTAAAGTATTTTCTGTCATGATGTAATTTATAAAGGGTGGTTTACACCAAGTGTTACGTCATGACTGCGGCTCATTTGTGGTGAATGGAAAACAGTTATGATAAGAACACTGGATATTGTTCTCCTGACGTGCTATGACGAAAACAGAACGTGGTGACAACAAAAGGAGAATCGGGCTTGAACGATTGCCATTCTTGCACCCTTTATACAACGGAAAATGCAGGCGCGAAATGAGTTTTATCGAGCAGTTGAATTTTCTTTTCATACTGAACTCCAATTAGGGCCTATCTGAAAACCGTCAACATGCCCAAACAGC
>ERZ772882.4165-NODE-4165-length-10610-cov-9.124491_pt1 | contig 10610 bp, 6 predicted proteins | sample MGYA00580576_ERZ772882 | MGnify/ENA primary metagenome ERZ772882 (study PRJEB29015, sample SAMEA2737658) | human gut metagenome | biome: human gut; feature: human-associated habitat; material: faeces | place: China | collected 2012 ... | reverse complement strand
TAAGATATTGGTAATGCAAATTATCAGTCAATACGTTATTTGAGATATTTTGTACAATTTGAACCCCTCTTTTTTCGAAAAGAGGGGTTTCTTTGTATTCGGAAGAATAATCTTTAAACTAATACCGTAATGACGAAGCGATTTTTTATAGGCTACAGTTTGATTACTTTTTTTCTCTTAAATAGTGTGGTGCTTTTGGCACAGCACAAAGCTTCTTTTGTGCAGCAATGGAAAATAGAAGATGCATCCCATGCTTTGCAAATAATAGAACGTGCGGATACATTAGAATTGATAGTTCCGGACTGACTGACTATGTGGTATCGGCAACGATTGACGGGCGATTATGAAATAAGTTATCGTATTTGTATGGTGATGCAAGGTGGAAAGTATGACCGCTTGAGTGATCTGAACTGCTTCTGGGCTGCCAATGATCCTAAATACCCTGATGATCTTTTTGCCCGTAGTCAGTGGCGTGACGGCATCTTTAAAAACTATAACACATTAAACCTTTTCTACGTTGGATACGGAGGAAATGATAACTCAACGACCCGTTTCCGTCGATACAAAGGAGAATATTATGGAGTGGCAGATGACAAGGTGAAACCTTTATTGAAAGAATATACCGATGCCTCTCATTTACTCGTCCCCAATCAATGGTATGAGGTTCGGATTCGAGTGGAAAAGGGAATCACAACTTATTCTGTGAATGATGAAGAGTTGTTCCGCTATACCCTTGCGGGTAGTGAAGGTGACGGACACTTCGGTTTACGTCTTTTGCAGAATCACGTACTCTTTACAGATTTTAAAGCGACTATACTTTGACTTATATACTGAAAACCTAATAAGACTATATTTCCATGATGAAACAACCTTTTACTAAATTTGGAGTGACAACTCTGTTTTCTCTTTTGTGCTCAGCATTCCTTCATGCGCAAGTCGTAACAGATGAGCGGATGTTTTCTTTTGAAGAACCGCAAATACCGGATTGTATCACCGCTACCCATTCCCGCCTGTCGGTATCTGATCTGCATTATAAAGATGGAAAACATTCGTTGGAATGGACATTTGAACCGGGTGGTATATTGGAACTCAAGAAAGACCTGAAGTTTGAGAAGAAAGATCCGACCGGCAAGGATTTATATCTTTCGGCTTTTATTGTGTGGGTTTATAATGAAGTTCCCCAAGATACGACCATTGAGTTTCAGTTTCTGAAAGACGGCAAACGATGTACATCTTTCCCTTTTGGTATTAATTTCAGTGGTTGGCGTGCCGCATGGGTTTGCTATGAACGTGATATGCAAGGCACACCGGAAGAAGGCATGAATGAACTCCGAATTATTGCTCCAAATTCAAAAGGAAGCCTTTTCATCGATCATCTGATTACGGCTACTAAGGTTGATGCACGTCAACAGACGGCCGACCTGCAAGTCCCTTTTGTCAATGCCGGAACCACCAACCATTGGCTGGTTGTCTATCAACACTCGCTTTTGAAACCGGATATTGAATTGACTCCTGTAGACGATAAGCAAAGAGCAGAAATGCAACTGTTGGAAAAGCGTTTTCGTGATATGATCTACACGAAAGGAAAAACGACTGATAAAGAAGTAGAAACCATCCGCAAGAAATATGATTTCTATCAGATAACTTACAAGAACGGCCAAGTATCGGGAGTACCTATTTACATGGTACGTGCTTCAGAAGCTTATGAACGGATCATACCGAACTGGGATAAAGATATGCTGACTAAAATGGGAGTGGAAATGCGTGCTTATTTCGACCTGATGAAAAGAATTGCCGTTGCATATAATAATGCGGCAAATCCGGTGATTCGGGAAGAAATGAAGAAGAAGTTCTTAGCAATGTACGATCACATAACCGATCAGGGGGTAGCTTATGGTAGTTGTTGGGGAAATATCCATCATTATGGCTATAGTGTTCGCGGTCTGTACCTGGCATATTTTCTGATGAAAGATGTGCTTAGGGAAACTGGAAAACTTCAGGAAGCCGAACGGACATTACGCTGGTATGCGATTACTAACGAAGTATACCCTAAACCGGAAGTCAATGGAATTGATATGGACTCTTTCAATACACAGACCACAGGACGCATTGCCAGCATTTTAATGATGGAAGATACACCGGAAAAACTACAATATCTCCGGTCTTTCTCCCGTTGGATTGATTTTGGTTGCCGTCCTGCATTGGGATTGTCCGGTTCGTTTAAAGTAGACGGAGGTGCTTTCCATCATCGAAATAACTATCCGGCTTATGCTGTGGGCGGACTCGATGGAGCAACCAATATGATTTATCTTTTCAGCCGGACGGAATTTGCTGTTTCCGAGTTAGCTCATGAAACAGTGAAAAATGTACTGTTGACCATGCGTTTCTATTGCAATAAGCTGAACTTCCCTCTTTCCATGTCCGGTCGTCATCCAGATGGAAAAGGTAAACTGGTTCCTATGCATTTTGCTATGATGGCTTTAGCCGGTTCTCCCGATGGAAAGGAGGAATATGATAGTGAAATGGCTTCTTCTTACCTCCGTCTGATTTCAGACCCAAGTATTGAAAATGACTCTCCTGAATATATACCTAAGGTTTCAAATACTGAAGAACGTAAGGTGGCAAAACTTCTTATAGAGAAAGGTTTCCGTCCGGAGCCGGACCCGCAGGGAAATATAGCGATGGGATATGGTTGCGTCTCTGTCCAACGTCGTAGTAACTGGTCGGCTGTGGCACGCGGACATTCCCGTTATCTATGGGCGGCAGAGCATTATCTGGGAGCAAATCTATACGGTCGTTACCTGGCGCACGGCAGTTTGCAAATATTGACTGCTGCACCGGGACAGACAGTAACTCCCGCCACTAGCGGCTGGCAGCAGGAAGGTTTTGACTGGAACCGTATTCCGGGAGTGACATCTATTCATTTGCCATTGGAGCAATTGCAGGCTAAGGTGCTCAATGTGGATAGTTACTCTGGAATAGAAGAGATGCTTTACTCCGACGAGGCTTTTGCCGGTGGTTTGTCTCAACAGAAGATGAATGGTAATTTTGGAATGAAGTTACATGAGCATGATAAGTACAACGGATCACATCGGGCACGTAAATCTTACCATTTCATCGATGGAATGATTGTCTGTCTTGGTTCGGATATTGAAAATACAAATACGGAGTTCCCGACAGAAACGACTATCTTCCAATTGGCAGTTACTGATAAAGCAGGGCATGATTATTGGAAAAATTATCAAGGAGATAAGAAAGTATACGTAGATCATTTGGGAACGGGTTATTATGTTCCAACTCCCATCCGGTTTGAGAAGAACTTTCCTCAATACTCGCGAATGCAAAATACAGGAAAGGAAACAAAGGGTGATTGGGTTTCTTTGGTTGTAGATCATGGAAAGGCACCGAAAAACGGAAGTTATGAATACGCTGTTCTGCCTCAGATGAATGAAACTCTGATGAAGAAATTTGCAAAGAAGCCCACTTATAAGGTATTACAGCAAGACCGGAATGCACATATTGTAGAGTCCGTTTCCGAACAGATCATTTCTTATGTGTTGTTTGAAACTCCTGAAACGACATTGCCGGGTGGTTTATTACAACGTGTGGATACTTCCTGTCTGGTTATGATTCATAAAGGATCTGCTGATAAGATTAAGTTGACGGTGGCACAACCGGATTTAGCTTTGTATCGCGGTCCAAGCGATGAAGCGTTTGATAAAGATGGGAAACGCATCGAACGTAGTATCTATTCACGACCATGGATTGAAAATGCCAGTAGTGAAATACCTGTGACTGTAACGATAAAAGGGCAATGGAATGTAGAAGAAACTCCGTTTTGCAAGGTGATTTCTTCTGATAAGAAGCAAACAGTTTTGCAGTTCAGTTGTAAAGATGGTGCTAGCTTTGAAGTGGAGTTAAGGAGATAAAAGTCAGACAATAGGAGATCATTTGCTTTTCCTGATAAGGGAACACTAGTTTCTCTTGGAGAAACCATAGTTTCCATGCCGTTGAAACTATTGTTTCTCGGTGCTGAAACTATAGTTTCCCAATGCTGAACTTTAGTTTCCCGGTACGAAAACCTTTGGTTTCAAGCCTTGAAACTAAAAGTTTCCCCACGAGAAACAAAGGTAATGCATTCATGAAATAAATAGGATTGCCTGGAGCTTCCAGAGTGAATACCTCCGCGTTGTGAAATGTAGTTTATCTGTTTCTGGTGACAGCATTATTGTTGTCACACTGCTGTCACCTATTGCTGTCACGGTGTTAATTGTTAATAATCAAACCGTTAAGCAGCAATCGGTGACAGGTGACAGATATATAATTAAAATAATTGTATAGAGAGGTTAGAACATAAACATGGCAACGGCAACAATACGGTTGTTACATACGGCATGGGTATCTTGAATTTTCCCATTGGACGTATTGAGCGAACCATACCATGCAGAGCTTAATGTATATTCCAACCCGAATTTCCAGTGGGGGACATTGTAGGTCAGTTCTGCTCCTGCCGTAACTAATTGGTTAAGGTCTGTTCCTGTTCCATAAAGTTTTGCATCATTTCCTTTGGGAGCATATAGTGCATCACTTGTTCCCAGATTCTTGGCATAGCCTACGAAGATTCCCGGCTTCCATTTCTGTCCGTAGACAACGTTGAACCAAGAGCTGGAGAAACGTATCGGAGTATATTCTTGTTCTCCCGTTTGTTCGTTGACAGACTTGATCCCGAATCCACCCAAACCGGAAGCTTGTGTCAGATTGGATCCTAATACACTCTTCGCAGCGATGAACCAGTCTTTGTTGGTGTATTTCACATGAGCTTCGTATGAAAGAGTTGTGATGCGTTCGTCTACCTTGTATTTATCTGTATTTACTATAGACTCCGTACGTGGTTTCAATGATAACAACTCAATGCCTACGCCGGCCAGCAAACCGCCATTCTTATAATCAGCTCCGACATAAAATTCGGGAATACAGCTTTGCTTCAGATACTTATGTGTTTTCCCTTCCGGTCCTTGTGAAGTATATTGTGATTGCCACACTGCGGCTCCGGTAAGTTGGAAATTCTTGTTTGTATAGCGATAACGAATTTGTGGCGCACGGCTGAATGGTTGGAACGGTGCTCCTACGGAGAGATTAAGAATCTGCGGAGACACATCTCCGAATAAGGGATGCCAGTTCTGTCCGAGTAATAAAGCTGATTTTCCCCAATCCAGATTCAAATAAGCATGACGAAGGCGAATGACCGAATAAGAAGTGCCTGTGCCGCGGAAGTCGACTTCTACTTTGGCAGATGTCTTGGCTGTTCCCAGTTTTGGACCGGCAACGTCTACTCCAAGTCGTGAATATAAAGTATAGAAGTTACTGTTGGGTGTTGAGTTCAAATCGTTCCCCTCCGGATCACGCACTTTGTCTTTTGGATACATATAAAACAATCCGTCTACGGTTTCTTCGTTAGCACGACTATTATAATAGAAGTCAGTACGAATCTGTCCATAGAATTTGAACTTGAAATCCTGCATTTGTGCGAAACTGCCTGATACGGTTATCAGACAAAGAAAGATTAGAATGTATTTTTTCATAATGTGCATGTTTGTAAACGGGCGCAAAATTACGTAAAATTACTGGTTATCAGTTCATCGTTGATTAAAAAAGGCAAGGATTGCCTGATTATATTTGTTGAGACTTGTGCTTTTATGAATTGCTTTCAGTAATTTTCTGTCTGCTTGCGGCATTAAATATTCCCAGAAAGTTTTCATTTTGTTCAGAAGTTGTTCGTCTCCTCCTTCCAACTGTTCTGCATATTGATTGTATACGCATTTGTGCATAGATTGCAATTTTTCTCTCATTTCATCGAACTCGAGTGCACGGTTTTGTCTATACTCCAAAGCTAATGCCGGGTTGGCAAGTAATCCCCGTCCTATCATCATTCCGGCTAGTCCGGGAAACTGTTCCTGAATGCGGTGAATATCTTCTACGCTATTGATATCTCCATTATAGATGAGCGGATGTTTGCAGGCACTCTGAAAAGCCTCAAACGCTTTAAGGTCAACTTCTCCTTTATATTGCTGTTTTCCCAAGCGGGGATGCATAACCACTTGTCGCAAGGGTAGCTCATTGATAATCGGAGCCAGTTTCAGACATTCTTCCGGATCTTCCCAGCCCAACCTCATTTTGATGGAGAAACTTATTTGCGGATATTCTGTAATCAGGTTAAGTAACGTCTGAACTTCTTCGGGATAAGGAAGAATGCCCGAACCATTGTGGCGTTTAGCCAACATGGGAAAAGGACATCCCATATTAATGTCGACTTCCTTATATCCCTTTTCAATGAATAGGGATAAGATTTTTTCTGCTTTCTCAAAAGAAGGGGCTATCAGTTGGGGAATCAGATGGGCTACCTGATTATTCCCGGGTTCGATTCCGCGGACATCTCTATGGCGGAATCCGCCTTTTTCGAGTCGTACAAATGGGGTATAATAAGTATCTATACCTCCGAAGCAGGCAGCATGAGCATTACGGTAAAACACTTCGGTGTAACCTTGTAATGGGGCAAAATGAATAGGAAGAGTCTTTGGCATTATTTTTATTTTTGTGCAAAGATACAGAAAAAGTAAAAGAGAGGAACCTCGCGGTCCCTCTCTTTCTGATGTTAAATTGATTAAAGTCTGATTTTTATAAACGTTTTCTATGATTGAAGGTTAGAAAAATTGGGGGATATATTTTTATTCTACAACGTTTATAGTCAGTTCACGTACTACTTGACCACCTTGATGGACGTAGTTTGCATTGTTGGCTACGAAAGTAGCGGTATATGTACCGGCCTCTTCATAGGTATGTGAGTATATCTCCAACGATTGCGAGATATTCTTGATAGCTACACCAGCGTCAGGATCGCAGGAACCGTTAAGGAGGATGGAATTGGAGATAAGCCAAGTATCTCCTTTTGTATACCCTGCTGCTCCGCCACTGGTTACGAAATCGCTTGGCTGGCTAATTCTCCAGAAATAAGGAATATTACCGTCTACAGTAGCATATGCTATTTTATCTGCATATTCTGCGCTTTTCATCTCTTCAAGTGTGAGGTTTTTATTTCCTAATGCTTCCTTCAATTTGGTAAGATGAGTGTTGTTTTTTGAAAGATCGTCTAAATTGTAGGTTACATTTAAAGCCGAGAATTCGAAGTTCTTTGCATTAATTGTGGTTGATTTTCCATTGTTGAACTCCAGATTAAGCTGTAAGCCTTTAATATGTATTACAGGCATTGTGCTGCTATTATCAAGAGGGTTGAGGCGGAAAGCAATGCTGATTTCTTTACCCAAGTAAGATATTAAAGGACAAGAATAGTCTTTAGTATCTTTGGTTGCTTTAGGAAGCTCATCTTGGCTGACAAGTTCTGTCCATTCGCAATTAGTAACTGCTTCTTTGTCTTTTTCCACATTGTTGCCACTAATTCCTTCGAATTGATCGGATATTAATATGTGAGTAGAACCTTCGATGGTTTTCGCACTACCATAGTCATATACTACGGAGAAGTTGATTTCACATTTTTCTACGTCTTCCGGTTGCATTTCAATTCTGTTCCGGTGTTTGTATTCGTGCCCTATCTCACCGCTGAAGAAACTGATAAAATCAGGGTCACCATCGAAGCTGAACGTTACCGGACTTCCTTTCTTTACAGTTACAGTTTTGCCATCGAAGCTGACATTGCTGTCTGTCACCACACCCACTTCCATTGCTGTTTCTTCTTTTAATTCCTTGTCGCATGAAGCCAGGGATAGTCCGGCAAAAGCGATAGTCATCAAACTTTTATATATTGTCTTCATATCCTTTTCTTTTTAAAGTTAATAAGGGATTTACCAACCCGGATTATTCGTTTTGATAGCACCGTTTGATCCTATTTCATTGGCAGGAATCGGGAAATAGTTGTAAGACTTCGGAATATTGAAGTAAGTATATACATTGATTCCGAATTTCCAGGATTCGTCAGCCTGTGCCTTGTCCACTTGTTCCTGCATCAGTTTGTAATAGTCTCCCCAACGGATCAGGTCGAAACGGCGTGTATATTCGAAGCAGAGTTCCATAGCACGTTCGTCTTTGATAGCCTTACGGAAGCCGGTTTCATCCAGATTTGCTGCAAGCTTGTTGATTCCTGCACGTTCTCTTACCGCATTGATACATTCATAAGCCAAATCATTAGGACCATGGTTGACTTCATTTTCGGCTTCTGCAATCATTAGCAGAATGTCGGAGTAGCGGAGAAGAGGGAAGTTGATAGAAGTATCGTTCTTGCTCTTCTTGTCTGCTTCATATTCTCTACGATATTTGGCAGCAACCCTGTTGCGATTCTTATTGGCATCATTCTTCGATTCGCGATCACCGTAAGTAGAACCGGGCTCTGTTTTGCCATAGCTGAAGGATTGATTCCAATATTGTTGTTCCACTTCATCTCTTTTTCCTTTCACAAATTCACGGCCGTCTACCGGAGTACCTTCTCCTGCTGACTGGGTGTAAGTGAATGGAGCGATATTCCAGTTGCAACGGTCAATATCACCGTTTGCTTCATACAATTCCAGCAGTTTAGGAGTATTCCAGATAAAAGCGTATGCATAGCCCGGATCACCTTTACCAGTGATGGATGCTTTGGAAGAAAGGTCCTTACCCTGAATGCCGATAATATTACCGATTCTACCTTCTGCACGTACATCCGTCGAACGGTTACCTGCAAATTCTACTTCCCAAATACTTTCATTAGCCTTGGCACCATCCTTATTGAGAGCAGTGTTATACTTATCAGAACAAATGTCGATAAAGAAGTCCCAATATTTGGCAGTTAGTGAATGACCCTCATTCTTGACTAACTGTGCATAGTAACTTGCTTTTTTGAAATATTCTGTAATCTCGGCACTAGTCGTGTTGTTAGCCAAACCCACTTCCTTGTCACGTTTAGGTTCACCGGCCCGGAACATATATACACGCGCCAACATTCCCCAAGCAGCCGATTTGGAAACACGTCCCGGTAAATAGTTCAAATCTTGAGCAGATTTGAGATCCTCGGCAGAACCATACATCTCTTTGATGATAAAATCATAAATCGTCTGTTTGTCCGTACGTGGAATGGAGAGGTTATAGGCATCTTCTGTAGAAGTAGTCTTGAAAGGTACATCTCCCCAACATTCTACCAAAGTAAAATAATAGAATGCGCGTAAGAAACGGGCTTCGGCTTTGTACTGCTTGCGGGTATCGTCGTTCATATCGGGCACTGCATCAATATTTTCCAGGAAAATATTAGCTCTGTTGATGCCGGAGTATAATGTGTACCACAATGCTGCAACGGCCGGATCACTTGTATTGGCATTGTTACAGATCAACCCACTTTTGTTAGGTCCGCGGTTGGCACCACCATAGTGTCCCAGATCGTCACCTCCTACAAGGTATAAGAACTCATTTCCGTAGAAGGAACTTTGTCCCAGAATGGCATAGGTTCCTGTCAGCCAAGAGGTAGCGTCCGCTTCATTTTTGAAGAAGTTTTCAGGAGTGGTGTATGTCGGGTCTTTTTCCAAGAAATCGCAGGAAGTCAGGTTAAGTCCGACAAGAAGTGATATGATGATTATTTTTATTGTTTTCATATACGTAATTGTTTGAAGGATGATTGATTAGAAACCTAAGTTTATACCAAAACTGATAGAGTAGGCTCTCGGATAAGCGGAGAAGTCCAGTCCCGGAGTCAGTGCGCCTTCACGGATAGATACTTCCGGGTCGTAACCGGAATATCCTGTACATGTCCATAGATTCTGACCGGCAACGAATACGCGTGCATTGTCTATCTTCCATTTCTTGGTCAGTTGTTTCGGCAGTGTATATCCTAAAGACACGGTCTTCAGACGAAGGAACGAACCATCTTCGATAATACGTGTAGAGAACACTTTGTTAGAACCGGAGTCGGTAGCTCTCGGAATATTACTTTCCGGATTTTCCGGTGTCCAGCGGTCTGCGTAACTTGCGTATTGGTTCAAGTCACGTGTTTTATTGCTGTTCTCGAAGAACAGGCGGTTGGCATTCAATACATCGTTTCCATACGACCATTGGAAGAAGATGCTCAAGTCAAATCCTTTGTATTCGAAATTGTTGGTAAATCCGCCCGTATGTTTCGGCATACCGTTACCGATCATAGTGCGGTCGTTATCGTCGATGATACCGTCACCATTCAGGTCTGCGTATTTCGGCATACCCGGTTGTGTATTACTTTCGGAAGAGAAATACGGAACATTGCGTTTCAGTGTATATGTATCACCTACTTTGTCGAAATCTTCGTATTTGTATGTACCTTCGTAGATGAATCCGTACATCATTCCCATCGGATAACCCACTTTGGCAATGTAGCTGTATTGAGAGTTATAGTTCTGGTCAAATTTGGCTGCACTCAACAGAGAAGATTGGTTTTCGGCCAATTCTAATACTTTGTTCTTGTTGAATGCAATATTAAAGTTAGTAGTCCATGAGAAATGACGGTTCTTGATATTGGTTGTGTTCAATGTGAGCTCGATACCTTGGTTGCGTACCTTTCCTACATTCTTCATGGCACTGAAATAACCGGAAGAGGTGGGAAG
>ERZ772882.4162-NODE-4162-length-10616-cov-3.958527_pt1 | contig 10616 bp, 7 predicted proteins | sample MGYA00580576_ERZ772882 | MGnify/ENA primary metagenome ERZ772882 (study PRJEB29015, sample SAMEA2737658) | human gut metagenome | biome: human gut; feature: human-associated habitat; material: faeces | place: China | collected 2012 ... | reverse complement strand
GCCAGTGTGACGATTCCAAATGGCGTGACAAGCATCGGCAACTCTGCTTTCTACGGCTGCAGCAGCCTGACCAGCGTGACGATTCCAGAGGGCGTGAATAGCATCAACTGGCAGGCCTTCTACGGCTGTAGCAGTCTGACCAGCGTGACGATTCCGGAGGGCGTGACCAGCATTGGCAACTCTGCCTTCTACGGCTGTAGCGGCCTGACCAGCGTGACAATCCCGGAGGGTGTGACCAGCATTGACGGCAATGCCTTCTGGGGCTGCAGCGGCTTGACCACCGTGACAATTCCGGAGGGTGTAACCAGCATTGGCGGCAATACCTTCCGGGACTGCAGCGGCTTGACCAGCGTGACAATTCCGGAGAGTGTGACCAGCATTGGAGGGTGGGCCTTTTGCGGCTGTAGCGGCCTAACCGGCGTGACGATTCCGGGGGGCGTGACCAGCATTGGCAGCTCCGCTTTCTCCAGCTGCAGCAGCCTGACCAGCGTGACAATTCCGGATAGTGTGACCAGCATTGGCGACTATGCCTTCCGTAGCTGCAGCAAGCTGAAGCACGTATACTATGGAGGGTCTGACCTGCAGTGGAAGGAAATCAAGGTTGGATACGATAACGACGCTTTGACAAAGGCAATCATCCACTATGCCTCCACCCATGCCCACAATGTGGAGCATGTTCCCGGAAAGGCGGCCAGCTGCACGGAAGCTGGTAATCTGGAATATTGGCGCTGCCTTACCTGCGGCGAATACTTTACTGACGAAGACTGCACCCAAAGCGTGGATGAAGCTGGTGTGATTATTCCTGCTCTTGGGCACACCATGGCCGAGACGGAGGCGAAGGCTGCCACCTGCACACAGGACGGAAACAACCGCTATTTCACCTGTTCCACCTGCGGCAAGGTTTTCAAGGACGAGCAGGGAACGCAGGAGACCACAGCGCAGGCAGAGATTCTGCCCGCCCTCGGACATACCACCAAGCTGGTGGACACGGTGGCTCCCACCTGCACCCAGCCCGGCAATAAAGCCTATTACGTCTGTGAGACCTGCGGGAGAGCGTTCAAGGATAAGCAGGGAACGCAGGCAACGACGGTCAGGGCAGAAGCTGTCCCCGCTCTTGGACACACCGAAGTGACCGACCAGCGGGTAGAGCCTACCTGCACCAAGACCGGCCTGACGGAAGGAACGCACTGCTCTGTCTGCGATGAAGTGCTGACCGCGCAGAAGGAGATTCCTGCCAAGGGGCACAGCGAGGTCATCGACGAGGGAACGGAACCCACCTGCACCAAGCCCGGTCTGACCGAGGGCAAGCACTGCTCCGTCTGCAATGAAGTCCTGACTGCGCAGGAGGAAATTCCCGCGAAGGGTCACGACGTGGAAAAGGTCGAGGCCAAAGACGCGACCTGCACGGAAGACGGCAACAATGACTATTATGTGTGCCGTGTCTGCGGCGAGGTCTTCAAGGACGAAAAGTGCGAGCAGGCAACCACCGTGGAAGCGGAGACCCTGTCCGCGCTCGGCCATGAAATTACCAAAGTAGAAGCAGCGGAACCCACATGGGAAGCTGCCGGAAATATCGAGTATTACATCTGCTCCCGCTGCGAGAAGCTCTTTAAGGACGCGCTGGGCACGGAGGAGACCACGCTGGAAGAGGTCACTCTGCCGATGATCTCCTATGTGACGGAGATCATCCTGACCCGGGACGGCGAACTGGTCCCGGAAACCATGGAAGTGGATGGCCGGACGTCCAGAACCCTGTCCTTCGCGGTGATGGTTAAGCCTGCGGGTGCGGAGACGAAGGTGGAATGGTCGTCCAGCGTCCCGGCAGTCGCCCGGGTGAACCAGAGCGGCATTGTCACCCTGCTGACCTCCGGAACGACCGTCATCACGGCCGCGGCCACAGACGGCAGCGAAGTGACCGCTCAGGTGACGCTGAATGTGACCGCCCCGGATTACGCGCCCCGGCTGGGGGGTTCCACGCTGCCCCTGAATTCCGTCTCTTCCGCGGGCGTGAGCGTCGATCTGGTGGAAAGCTACGGCAACCAGATCCTGAGCGTCAGTGTGGACGATGAGCGGTTCGACGTGGAGTATGCGGACAGTCTGCTGACCCTGACCTCAAGAGAAGCCGTCGCCAGAGGCACCTACCGGATGACGCTGGAAGCCGTCTGCGACGATGGCCGCACCTATTCTTATCCCATCACGGTGAGAGTCATCCAGACGCTGCCCAGACTGACCGTAAGGCAGAGCCAGCGGTTCAACCTGTTCTACCGTGACAGTCAGGCTACCCTGACCATCACCGGCGGGGAAGTCGAAAGCGCGGAGCTCACCGGAAACAGCGATTTTGTGCTGGAGAATGAGGACGGCGAGTGGGTCATCCGCTACGCTGACCCGGAGAACGCTCCTGCCAAGCCCAGCACCAGAGCGACCCTGAGCGTCTCCTTCTCGGGCTATAACATCCCGGTGACCAGGGCGCTGACCATCAGCACCATAAACACCGCGCCGAAGCTTAAGCGGAACCCCACTTCCAGCACGCTGAATACCGCACTGAATTCGGACTGGTCCGTGGAGACGGTCCTGTCGGGCGCGGACGGCGAGAGCCTTTACGCCTATACAGACACCCCGGGCGTGGATGTGGCGCTGAGCGGAAACGTCCTGACCCTGACGCTGACCGAGACGAAGAACGTGTCGGCCAATGTCTACGTGCAGGACGACAACTGGACGAAGCCTGTCAAGCTCACCCACAGAGTTACCGTCACCAACAGACTGCCCACCCTCAGAGCGGCGGCCGGCACGCTGAAGCTGAACAGCTGGTTCCCCTCCGAGACGGCTTCCACCGGCATGATCCTCTCTCAGGGCAACGTCTCCCTGACCGATGTGGAGCTGACTCCCGCGGCAAGGGAGGGTACCGCCGCCCGGGCGGAGTCCGACAAGCTGAATGTGTACTATGACGCGGATTCCGGAGAAATCGTTGCGGAAATCGCGGATTCCGGCATCAAAAACGGGACTTATTCCTTCGCCTGCACCGGCATTCTGGAAAGTGGCACGGAAATCTCCGGGGGCACGGTGCGTGTCACCGTATCCAACACGCTGCCCAGAGCAAGGCTGTCCGCCGCCATGGTGCGGCTGAACCGGCAGCTGGCAGGGGAGGAGAGTATTGCCGTGAAGGTGACCCTGACCGGCGGCGATGGGTATGCCATTGAGGGCTTCGAGGAACTGCCCGACTGTCTGGACTACGCCGACGGCATCCTGACGGCGACCATCCCCAACGCGGACTTTACCGGCGGCAGCTATGTGCTGAACGCCATCGTCAGCCGGAACGGGGAAACGGCAACGCTGCCCGCAGGGGTAATCCTGAGGGTGCAGGTTTACGACAGAGCGCCCTCCTTCCGGCTGACTGCCAAGGGAAAGCTGGATGTGCTGAACCCAGTAAGTGAGATTATCTACACGCCCAGGCTGACCAACGCGCAGGGCACCATTACGGATATCCGGCTGGAAGGCGCGGACGCGGAGCTGTTCGCGGCTGAGGTGGTTGACGGCGTTGTGCACCTGACCATGGCAAAGGGCTGCACGTATTCCACCAGAACGACCTACAAGGTGACCCCGGTTCTGACCTTCTGCGGTCAGGAGGTCACAGGCAGCACCCTGAGCATCCGGGTTACGCAGAGCACGGTGAAATTGGCGAAGCTCTCGAACCGGACGGTGTATCAGTCCCAGACCGCGCCGCTGGTGCAGGTGCTGAGCATCACCAGCCCGGCGACGGCAGAATTCGGAGAGATCACCCTGAATTCCAGAAGCACCGCCGCTCTCCGGAACGCGGTGGAAGCTGCCGGAGGGATAGAAGTCAGCGGGGGAGTTGTCAGATTCCCGGCGGAGGCGTTCGCTTCCCTGAAACCCGGCAGGTACACGGTGATTCTGGACGTTACTCCGGAAAATGCCGCCGCAGACGCAAAACCCATTCAGGCCAGATTCACGCTGACCGTTCAGAAATAACGAAAACCTCCCGGGGCAGTTTTGAAACTGCCCCGGGAGAGATTTTTGCCCCCCAAAAAACACCAGCACGATACATCTGCCTGCTTTCCCTTGACGGATGCACCGTGCCGGTGGCTTTGATTCATACTAATACTAAAGCCTAATTAAACGCTTTAATACTATTTCCTGATTAAAATCTTTGATTTTAATCAGGAAATAGTATCAGGCACTTCCAGTGTTCCCGATTTGTGCCATGCAGCTCCATCGCACCGTAGGCATACCGGTATTCCCGAATATGGTGACATGGAACGCTGGGTCGGATGCCTTTTTCGCACCAGCAGTACTTGGGATGGTTGATGCGGCCGAAGCCTGCCTCATCCTGGAACATAAGGCGCACTTTTCCACAGCCCCTGTGGAGATTTTAGTATCAACGCCTTTTGTGTCCATGAATAGGATTCAGAAAATACTCAAAATGGTTTTTTGTAATTTCCCCTGATTGCCTTTACTTTTCTCCCTTTTTACAGTATAATTAAGGCAACACCGCACAAATGCGTCTGCGGGTCACAGCGAGTCTTTTGCACCAGCTCCGCAGTTACAAAGCTGGGAAATACATACAGTATTCCTCCGGCTTTGTAACTTTGATCTGGCACAAAATCTTCTGCTATGCCTCCTTGCCGATTTATGCGGTGCTGCCCTAATTGCTTGATCAAACTTAACCACCGGCTGTGCCGGCGGCAAAAATTAGCATCCGGCGAGGAGTAAAGCAGGCAAGAAAAAATTCGTTAATGGGCAAGCTTTTCCGCTTCCGCCGCAAAGACCATATGGAATGATTTTGGAGGTACTCATGAAAGAATTCGTCCGTGTCCTGAAATTCACCTTTTTCTCCATCAGCGCCGGTCTCATCGAAATGGGAAGCTTCGCCCTGCTGAATGAATTTACCCATTTCCCATACTGGCCCTGCTACCTGATTGCCCTGTGCCTGAGCGTACTCTGGAACTTTACCCTGAACCGGAAATTTACCTTCCAATCCGCCGCCAACGTGCCCGTAGCCATGGCAAAGGTTGCCGCCTATTATGCGGTCTTCACGCCGCTGTCCACCCTTCTGGGCAATTATCTGGCCGGCAGTCTGGCGTGGAACGAATATCTGGTAACAATTGTGAATATGCTGCTGAATTTCTCCACGGAGTTTCTCTATCAGCGGTTTTTCGTCTTCGGCAAGTCCCTGGACAGTGCGAAGCAGGCGTAAATGCAAAAGCGAAAAAGCAATGTCACGCAGACGGAATAATCCAGCAAAAAGCAGGACATAAAAGTGTGTCCTGCTTTGTTCGTTCAATTCATCGTCCCCTCGGAGCGGGCGAACAAGTCGCCGATCCGCTGCCTGAGAGCCTTTGCTTCCGGGGTGTCCGACGCGCCGTAGGCGTCGATCCAGTCCGCCGACGCCTGCTGGGCGTCCTTCATGGCGGCAAGGTCGCAGCCTAAGTCCGCCACCCGGAATGCGGGCAGGCCGGACTGACGGGAGCCGAAGAAATCTCCGGGACCGCGCAGACGCAGGTCTTCCTCAGCAATCTTGAAGCCGTCGGTGGTTTTGCACAGGGCTTTCAGGCGCTGGAGCGTCTCCGGGTTGCGGTTGTGGGTGGTGAGGATGCAGTAGCTTTTTGCCTTGCCCCGGCCTACCCGTCCGCGGAGCTGGTGCAGCTGGCTCAGGCCGAACCGGTCGGCATCCTCAATGACCATCAGCGTGGCGTTGGGAACGTCCACGCCTACCTCGATGACCGTGGTCGCCACCATGACATCCGCTTCCCCACGGGCGAAGGACGCCATGGCCGCTTCCTTTTCCGCACCCTTCATCTGTCCGTGGAGCAGAGCAATGCGCAGGTCGGGGAAAACCGTCTGCTGCAAGGTCTCCGCCCAGACGGAGGCGGCCTTGATGCCTAGCTCCTCGTTTTCTTCCACCGCCGGGCAGACCACGAAGCACTGATGTCCCTCCGCCACCTGCTTCCGGATAAAGGCGTTGATCCGGGGACGGTAGCTCTCCCCCACCAGAAAGGTGTCCACCTGCTCCCGCCCCGGGGGCAGCTCGTCCAGAATGGATACATCCAGATCGCCGTAGAGGATCAGCGCCAGCGTCCGGGGGATAGGCGTCGCCGACATCACCAGCAGGTGGGGGTCCTCCCCCTTGGCGGAAAGGCGGCTGCGCTGTCCCACGCCGAAGCGGTGCTGTTCGTCGGTGATGACCAGCCCAAGATGTTCAAAACGGGTGGACTCCGACAGCAGCGCGTGGGTGCCGATCACCACCTGAACTTCCCCGGCGGCGATGCGCTCCCGCACGTCCTTTTTCTGCTTTCCCGTCATGGAGCCGGTGAGCAGCGCCACGGATACCCCCAGAGGGACGAACAGGGCGCTCAGAGAGGCGAAATGCTGCTCGGCAAGGATCTCCGTGGGCGCCATCAAAGCGGTCTGAGCGCCATTTCTCGCGGCACAGTAGGCGGCGGCCGCCGCCACCATGGTCTTGCCGCTGCCCACGTCTCCCTGTACCAGCCGGTTCATGGGAATGCCCCGACGGAAATCCGCCAGAATTTCCCCCACCGCCCGGCTCTGGGCACCAGTGAGGGTAAAGGGCAGGCTGTCATAAAAGGGCGCCATGTCGAAATCCGTATAGGGTTCCGTCTTTTTTTCCTTCCGGGCAGCGCGCATCAGGGCGAGTCCCGCGGAGAATACGAAGAATTCCTCGAAGATCATCCGCTTTTTCGCCAGCTCCGCCTCCGCCATGGAATTCGGCTCGTGGATGGCAAAATATGCCCGCTCGGCAGGCAGAATGCCGTATTTCTCCCGCACCTCGGCGGGCAGTATCTCCTCCGGCGGGTCGCACACCGCCAGCGCCTGCTGCACCAGCCGGAGCAGCGCCGCGTTGGTCAGTCCCGCGGTCAGGGGATAAATGGGCAGAATGCGCCGGGTGGTCACGGGCTGGGACTCCGGCGCCTCGAACACGGGGTTCGTCATGCTGTAGCCGATGAAATCCCCGCTCACCGCGCCGTAGAAAATGTACTCCCGGCCATATTCCAGCTGCTGGGCGGCAAAGCGGCTGTTGAAAAATGTCACGTTCAGCCGCCCGGTGGTATCCGCCACCTGCACCTTGGTCAGGTCCAGTCCCTTGCGGATGTGGCTGGTGCGGGGAGTGTTCATCACCATGGCGCGAAAACAGGCGGGGACATCCGGCTCCAGCTTTTCGATGGGAACCAGCTTCGTCCGGTCCTCGTACCCTCTGGGGAAATGGCAGATGAGATCCCGGAGGGTGAAAATATTCAGCTGGGCAAGCTGCTTTGCCCGCACCTCCCCCACGCCCTTGAGCATCGTGACGGGGTCAGACAGTTTTGCCATGGTTACACCTCCCGGGAAAATCTATAGCACATTACGGGCGGTTCTGAACAGATCGGCGATTTGTTCAGAGTTTCCCCTTACAAAATGAAAAAACTCCCTCCAAACACTGCTCGGAAGGAGATATTTTCAGAGAAATCAGGCCAGCTTGTTCAGCTTCAGAGTCATGCTGCTCTTCTTCCGGGCAGCGTTGTTCTTGTGCAGGAGACCCTTGTTGACAGCCTGATCGACGGCCTTGACGGCGGTCTTGTAAGCAGCGTCGGCGGCAGCCTTGTCACCGGACACCACAGCGGCGTCGAACTTCTTCAGGTTGGTCTTCAGCTCGGACTTGTCAGCCTTGTTCTTCTCGTAAGCGATCTTGGAAGAAATGACATCCTTCTTAGAGGACTTGATATTGGGCATGGATTCCACCTCCTTCTGTTCGTTTTCCATACAGATACGCATTATAACGCCTTGACGCGATAAAATCAACCCTTTTTTCAAAATTTTTTGCCGTTCCGGGCGTAAGAAGCTTCTCCCCGGCCATCCCGCCCCGGTGGGCGGACGCCGGGGCCTGCGCGGAGAATTGTCAAGCCCTAATTTTTGCACAAAAAAATGTTCATGGTAAAATCCACGACCCGCGGAAAAGTGGGAAATCCGTCGAAGCGTGTCGGATCTTTTTATGTGAACCAAAACTGCATATCCACAGCATGCCCCGCCTGTGGAAAACCCCTGTGGAAAAACCTGTGGAGATTGTGGAAAACTCTGAGTTATCAACAGGATTTTTTGCTCTTTTCTTTTTTTGCTTTTCTTGTGGAAAAGTCTGCATATATCCATGCATATTCTGTTCTCCGCCCAAAAACGGGACGTGTTACGTCACCGTCGGAAGGAAGCCGTTACCGGAAAAACATCGGGGAAAAGTTGTCTTCCTGTAAAAAAATGCTGTCGAAAGCCATTGGCGCTTTCTCTCAACTGTGAAAAATTTGTGAAAAACCGCCAAAGAATGATTTGGCGCTTCCGGGGAATACTGGAGAGGAACGGGAATGGAAGCTCCATTTCCCAGTATCACCACACAGGAGGCTGCCATGCAGGGAAAAGTAGAGATATGCGGCGTCAACACATCGAGACTTCACGTTTTGTCACAGGTGGAAATGGACGCCCTGCTCCGCCGTGCCCAGGCGGGCGACGAAGACGCCCGGGAAAAACTCATTGAAGGAAATCTGCGGCTGGTTCTCAGTGTCATACAGCGCTTTGACAAGCGGGGCGAAAACCCAGACGATCTGTTTCAGGTGGGGTGCATCGGCCTTATCAAGGCCATCTCCAATTTTGACCCGGACAAGCAGGTGCGCTTTTCCACCTACGGCGTGCCCATGATCGCGGGAGAGGTGCGGCGGTATCTGCGGGACAACAGTGTCATCCGGGTCTCCCGTTCCATCCGGGATGTGGCCTACCGGGTGCTTCAGTGTAAGGAAGCCCTGATCACCCGCCTGGGGCGAGAGCCGACGCTGGAGGAAATTTCCAAGGAGCTGGAAATCCCTCTGGAGGAGGTCAGCCGGGCGCTGGACGCAGTGTGCGCCCCTGCGAGTCTGTATGACCCGGTCTATTCCGACGGCGGCGACCCGCTGACGGTGATGGATCAGGTGCGGGACACCAAAAACACCGAGGACGGCTGGATGGAGCATATCACCCTGCAAAACGCCTTCCGCGCCCTGAACGACCGGGAAAAGCAGATTCTCTCTCTGCGGTTTTACGACGGGAAGACCCAGATGGAGGTGGCCTCCGCTCTGGGTATCTCCCAGGCGCAGGTGTCCCGGCTGGAAAAGGGCGCCATTGGCGCCATGCGCAAATCCGTCAGCGTTTCGTAGAACAGTCATACTCCTTCTTTCTGGTGCATAGGCTTTTCCAGAGGAGGGTGGGATTATGTCAATGCGATTCACCCAGCTGCAATGCAAGGAAGTCATCTGCGTCAGCGACGGGCGACGGCTGGGATTTGTTACGGACGTGCAGGTGGAAATTCCCAGCGGGAACGTCTGCGCCATCGTCGTCCCATGCCCCGCGCGGTTTCCGGGGGGCTTCGGGCGGCGGGACGATTTTATCATTCCATGGAACTGCATCAAGCGCATCGGCCCGGACATCGTGCTGGTGGAGGCGAAGCCCGACGACTGCCGGGTGCCGAGAGGAAAGCCGGGGCTGCCAAGATAGCGCAGCCCCGGCGCAATTCTTTTCCCGCGCCGGAATTTTTTTGCGTTTTTTGGGAAATAATGCTTGCAATTACGCGTTCCATCCTATATAATGACTCAGCATGGGCTTTGACCCGTGACATTTCAAAACCACACACCCGGGGATCGGCTGCCCCCGTGTCCGAAAGGGCGGGCTGCCGGGATGATCGGGGTGGAGGAAAAACAAAAGGAGAAATTGTAAAATGGCTGTCGTATCTATGAAGCAACTGCTGGAGGCCGGTGTGCACTTTGGTCACCAGACCCGCCGCTGGAACCCCAAAATGGCGCCGTACATCTTCACCGAGCGCAACGGGATCTACATCATCGACCTGCAGAAGACCGTAAAGAAGCTGGAAGAGGCTTACGCCTTCGTCCGTGACCTGTCCGCCAACGGCGGCAACGTGCTGTTCGTCGGCACCAAGAAGCAGGCGCAGGATGCCATCAAGGAAGAGGCCACCCGCTGCGGCGGTTACTATGTTAACGCCCGCTGGCTGGGCGGTATGCTGACCAACTTCCGCACCATGCGCACCCGTATCGACCGTCTGGCTCAGCTGAAGAAGATGGAAGAGGACGGCACGTTCGCAATGCTTCCCAAGAAGGAAGTCATCAAGCATCAGGGCGAGATCGCCAAGCTCGAGAAGTACCTCGGCGGCGTCAAGGACATGAAGAAGCTCCCCGGCGCGCTGTTCATCGTTGACCCCCGCAAGGAGCGCAACGCCATCGCCGAGGCCCGCAAGCTGCATATTCCCATCGTTGCGATCGTCGATACCAACTGCGACCCCGATGAGGTCGATTATGTGATCCCCGGCAATGACGACGCCATCCGCGCCATCCGCCTGATCGCCGCCACCATGGCCAACGCTGTCGTCGAAGGACGTCAGGGCGAAGAGAACACCGAGGCTCCCGCCGCTGAGACCGCTGAGGCTCCGGCAGCCGAATAATTTTTCAGACCTGAGCGCGCCTGCCCATGCGACGGGCGCGCTTTTCCGAAGAAATCGACGTCCGCCGCGTGCGGGCGATACCAAAGAATATATATTAGGAGGATATTACCATGGCATTTACTGCTGCTGATGTTAA
>ERZ772882.4160-NODE-4160-length-10619-cov-9.854695_pt1 | contig 10619 bp, 6 predicted proteins | sample MGYA00580576_ERZ772882 | MGnify/ENA primary metagenome ERZ772882 (study PRJEB29015, sample SAMEA2737658) | human gut metagenome | biome: human gut; feature: human-associated habitat; material: faeces | place: China | collected 2012 ... | reverse complement strand
AGGATATGAATTTGCAGCTGTGCAGTTTCCGGCAGGAGGCGGCCTTCCTCTCTTCTCTACCGCTGTGCGCCCCGGATGCCGCGCTGTTCAAGAAATACCGCCGCAATATCCTTACCTCCACTGCCGCCAGCTTTTATTCGTTCGTCAGCTTTGAGCTGTGCGACACCAACGGTGTACTGCTGGGCGTAAACAAATACAATAACTCCCTTGTCAGCCTTGACAACTTCAATACTCGCATCTACAAAAACGCGAATATGGCGATTCTCGGCACTTCCGGCGCTGGCAAGACGTTCACCATGCAGCTTATCGCCCGGCGTATGCGGCTGGCGGGTACGCCTGTCTACATCATTGCACCACTGAAAGGACATGAGTTTTACCGGCAGGCCAAGGCGCTGAATGGCACCATCATCCGTATCGTGCCGGGCAGCCCGGACTGCATCAATGTCATGGAGATTCGCAAAATCGACCACACCAGCAGTGAGCTGCTGGATGGCCCCATGCCGGAGCAGTCGGAACTGGCCGCCAAAATCCAAAAACTGCACATCTTCTTCTCACTGCTGATTCCGGATTTGAGCAACGAGGAACGCCAGCTCTTGGATGAAGCTATCGTTACCACCTACCGCAATAAGGGTATCACCTACGACAATGCCAGTCTGGACGACCCGGCGCGCCCCGGTCAGTACCGTGAAATGCCAATATTGGGCGATTTGCACGCGGTCTTGTCTGCTACCCCGGAAACACGGCGCATCGCCAATATTCTGAACCGTCTTGTACACGGCTCGGCATCAAGCTTCAACCGCCAGACGAACGTGAACCTTGACAACAGCTATGTTGTCATCGACATTAGTGAGTTGTCCGGCGATCTGCTGACCGTGGGTATGTACATCGGGCTGGATTATATGTGGGATAAGGCGAAAGAGGATCTGACCCGCCGCAAGCAGATTTTTATAGATGAGGTTTGGCAAATCATCGGCGCATCGTCCAACGCTTTGGCGGCCAACTATGTGTTCGAGGCCGTCAAGACGATTCGCGGCTATGGCGGCGGTGTGCTGGTTGCCACGCAGGATTTGAACGACTTCTTTTCCTTGGAAGATGGAAAATACGGCCGCGGCATCCTGAACAACTGCAAAATCAAAATCATTCTGAATCTGGAGGAAGAGGAAGCGCAGCGCGTACAGAGCGTCTTGAAGCTGACAGATGCCGAAATCGACAACATTACCCGCTTCGAGCGCGGCAGTGCGCTAATCGTCACAAACTCCAACAATGTCACCGTTGATATGCGATGCAGCGAGGAAGAAAAGGACCTGATTACCACAGACCGGGACGAGCTGCGCCGCATTGTAGAACGCAAAATGCAAAATCAAACCGAAACGGAGGAATCCTAATGAAAAAACCTGTTATCGCCGCCCTGTGCTGTCTGCTGGCGCTGGGCACCGCCACTGTTGCCTTTGCCGAGGAGCCCACACCCACCCCTGCCCCGGAACTGGTGGAATTGTCGCCGGAAGAGACCGCGCCGCAGTTTTATCCAGACAGTATCTCATGGCAGGAGGACGGCGGCCAACTGCTTGTCGTCAAACAGTACAGCGTACCGTATGGCACGGCCGTTACTGACCTGACCGAAAGCGGTATGCAGTGGGGCGGTGCCGATTACACCTTATGGGGTGTCACCGAGTCGGTAGAGGGTGGTGTGACCGAGGAAAAAGAGGTCACGCAGGATTTTGAATTGTCCGTGCGCAGCGCCGATGCCGAAACCGCTCGCAATGACGTGAAAGAATCTGTGGCCTACGACGATGAGTACGGCTTTTCCGGCTCGCTGACCTTGCAGGACATTACGATTGGTGAAACCTTGCAGGCGGACAGCACCTACATGGCAACGGCGCACTACGCCGGAACTGTCACCCGCACTGAGGCTGGAACTGTGCATTACACGCTGCTGTATGCGCCGGTTTCTGTGCCTGCCGTTGTTGCTGCGGCAGAAAGCGGGATTACACCGGCCCTGTTGATTATGGGGATTGCCTGCGCGCTGCTTTTCATCGCGGTGCTGCTGATTATCACCCATCTGCTGCACAAAGAGCCTGTCCATGCGACTGAACCCGCAAAGTCTGCGCCTGCGCCGAAAGTCTATGTGCCGTCCGGGGATATTGTCCTTGGCGGCAGAAATGAGGATGACGATGAAGAGAATCTCTGATTGGGCAAAAGTCCTGCTGCCGCTGGTTGGCAGCGGGATGATTCTGCACTACCTGTTCCTATGGCATGAGCGCCGCCACGCGGTGGCGCTGCATAAAGAAGTCTATCATAAGCCGAAATACTAAGGAGGAAAACGCCATGATTGCACAATGTCTTTACCAGTCCGACCCGAAGAACCTTGCCAGCATGGGCAGACAACGCCTTGCCTGCCAGCGTGCCGCCCGCAAATTACAGTGGGGCGTACAGAAAGAACGCATCTCCGAGACAAACGAGCCTGTGCCCCTGCTCATGCGCCCCGCTGTAAAGGAGATTTTACAGGATGCCGAGCAACACCGATTTGATGTGCTACTGATTGGCAACCGGGATTCTCTCTGCTGTGATGCCGCCGACATGGAGAGCTTTTTGACCGTGCTGAACTCGTTCAACATCCACATCTTTGCCGGCGGTCAGGGCAGCTGGGTCGAGCCGAACGGCCGCCACTATGCACCCCTGCCTCGCCTGCCGTGGCAGGAAGATGACGTTGCGGAGGTATTTCCCACAGCAGTCGCAAATTCAAAGTGAATTTTATATCAATATTACTTGAGGTGTCTCGTCTGGCTTTGCCATAAATTTATTAAACAGAACAATGTTTTCTCCTACTTCTGATACGGTGCTTTTGTATTTCATTGCAACATATCCTTTTTGAAAGAAATAGTTTGCAATACAGTGAAACGGCGCATACGTCAAATACGGATCATTGATTATTTCGATAGGAACAAAAAGTTGCTCAGATAGAAGTTTTAAGTATATGTAAAAGGTCCACCTTTCAATTTTTTGTCTAAATATGTCCGCCTTTGGTTTGATTATTCTGGTTATCGCGCGTTGATATTGTAATGCCTCTTTTTCTCGATCCACATATGCTTTGGCAAGAATCATATCTATTTCTTTATAAGAAAACTTATCCGCAACCGTAAGATCTATAATTTTCTTATCTTTATAAGAATCATCCACATAAAAATCACATATTCCAAAGTGTTGACCCTTGTTTGCACGGCACTCTTTTTCAGAGCATTTTATAGCGTCCAAACGTTGCGTTGCTGTTGCAAGATAAAGCCATTCTATCCCAGCTGGGCTAAAACGATTTTCTTTTTTTATATACTCAGCTTTGGGAATGAACCTTTCAGATCCTACAGCATTTGAACTATCTAAAATAGTTCCACGGACAATAAAATGATTACTTGCAAGGTCTTCTAATGTCTTTTCAAGTTCATTTGAGTAGGTGGTGAAAAAATCGTCGAATACCTTAAAAAATGTAAAGGTCAATGCCCTATCTATATCATCTTCTAAGAGATTTTTCGTTGCAAGAGCATTCCTAAGTTCCTCCCATGTTTGGCGAACAGTCTCTTCACATTTTTCTCTATCTGCAGAATCAATTCGTACTTTTGCCATATGCATTTTATAATTACATTTCATTTTTCACCTATGCGCCTTTCTAGTTTTAACTTTACTAATAGCCGTTCCATAAGGTCACAACAATATTATAGTTCTTTAGCATGTAAGTTCAACAGGATAGATAACACAAAGAGGTACATATTTGAAAAAAGATCTCAAACTTTTACATTTTGTTATCATAGCTATCGGAATAGGTCTACTTTGGGTCGGCACTATTATTTTCAGATATTCTGGTATCTGCGAGGCAATAGTTTCCCCGATTATACATTCAAGTGACATCAATCCGCCCGATGAGCGTCTTGCCAATACACAGGAAGAAAACCCGGACACCATGGCTTGGATCACGATTCCCGGCACCAATATTGACGCGCCCGTGCAGCAGTATGGCGACAACGACTATTATCTGCGCCGTGATGAAAAAGGAACTGAGGATTACCACGGCTGCCTCTATGCCGACTACGCCTGCCGCATGGACAGCGCCGTAAAAGTTTCTCGCAATCTGATTTTTTACGGCCACACCTTTACCGACGAGGACTATACCGGTGGGTTTGAGGATCTGCACAAATACCGCGTGTTCGAGTTCGGGCAGGAAAACCCGTACATTTATGTTTCGCTGGCAGATGAAAAGTTGGCGTACCAGATTTTCAGTGTGTGGGTCTGCGATGCAAACGATGATACCGATTGTATTCAGGCTGACCCGGACGATGCGGCATTTCAGCAGATTTTGGACAAGGCTGTTGCCGGCTGTGCGTTCGACTACGGTGTGGACGTAACAACCGATGACCATATTCTGACACTCTCCACCTGCACGGCAGACCCCAACAGCCGCCTGTTAGTCGTTGCCAAGTTGATTGATGGAGGTGGTGTAAATGTAGCCTCGTAATTTTTCGCATCTGATGTAAAAATAATACGAAGGAGATATGTAATGCAATACAAACTCAAACACCGCTTATCTGCGGCGCTTATGGCGGGTGCTATGTGCTGCACGATGATTCCTGCCGCTTCGGCCGATGAGATTGCCACGCCGGAAACGGCAGAAGCCGCAGCCGCAGAAGCCACCAACCAAGTAGAGCAGCCTGTTGCATCGGGCGGCGGGCTGTCCGTGGAAGAAATCCAATCTCGGATGTATCCCAGCTTGCCGCAGACGGCCACCGGGTACTACCTCGACTCCACCGGTCTGCCGGTGCTGACCGGTGAGACAAAAATCAGCATCGAGGGTTGGGGCGATGAGGATTACCGTGACTACGATGCCGACAGCACGATTCAAGTCGCACTGGATGAGGCATTGCTCAATACCGACAGCGCCACAGCCTCATTCCCCCGCATGGAGGGTGAGGATTACGCCATCGTTCCCATCAGTATGCAGGTGCTGTACCCTGCTAATGGCGGCAGCGCGGACATCACGCTGCCCGACAATGTAGAACTGCTGGGATACAGCTTCACCAGTGGCGACCTGTGTGCCGCCACCGAAGAAGAACGCCAGCGGCAGCTCCATTATGATTTTTCCGAAGGCACGGCATCGGTGGCGGGCATCTATGTCAAAGCTACCGAGGATTTCAGCGTTACGCTGAGCTATACAGACTCGGAAACGAGCCTGACGAAAGCGCTCCATGTCACGCTCGACGATTCTGCGCCGTTCCCTGGCATCTTGCAGGATCGCTTTGCGCAAGAGGCGCAACCTGCCTTCTGCTCGGCGGACGCAGGTGTTGCAGCTTACGCAGGTTTGCAGGTCACGCAGTGCGTTTACACCAGCGTGGGCTGGATGAACTATCTCGGTGGGCAGCCCGCCCTGTGTGCCGATAGCGGCAAATGGGCGTGGGGACCCGGTGCAACCTATGCCAACAAGTATCCGCCGGTAGCCAATTATGCTTCGGCGGGCAGTGTCTGGGTATTGGCCTCGTTCTTTGGTAAAGGCTGGACAGCGGATCAGGCAACCATGTGGGCACAGGGCTTCAACAGCGGCGCACCGTCCGCGGTTTCTACTTGCGCGGTCGAGGATGCCACCGACAACAATGCCTACCTTGACCGCCTTGTGTGGCAGGCAGAACAGTTTCCGGACAGCCTTGCCGGTGAAATCGTGAACGGCACAGCAGTCTATGCAGACGACGATGCCGAAACGGTTTACATCGGCACACTGTACGTTCCCAGCAACGCCGCATGGCAGCGCTTTGTCATTCTGGATTATACCCCGGTCACGCTGGGCGGAGATAATGAGATCCCCGAACTGACCCCGGAAGGCCAGCCCATAGATAAACCGTGGAATGCCAGCTATGAGCGCACCGAAACGCTGGATTTTTCGTATAGCATCAACACGGACAAAATCCAGTTGGAAACGCTGGAGAAGGTGGACGGTGCAGGCATCGACATTGCCCCGATTCTGGATGGCATTCCCTCCGACATCAACGGTGGCAGTTGGACGATTACCCCGGCAGGTAAGCAGTCGGTGACCACAGGCGGTCACACGCAGGACGATAGCTACCACCTCAATGGCGGCGATGCCTCCGCCACATGGACGGTACATTACAGCGTCAGCAAGTCGGCATCCCAAAGCGGCAGCGTAACCGCCAACAGTGAGCAGGATGCAGACGCACAGGCATCTGCGGCACAATCTGCTGCGCAGAGCGCCTGTGAAAGTCAGGTCAATGGTGAAATCAAAGCAGCGCTGTCGGCGGTACACGGATACTTCGATAGCCTGAAATTCAGCTATGACGAGGTCACCATCCCGCACGGCTTTGATGCCACGCCCGGCGCGCTGGGCAGCCACCAGACCATTACCGTTCCTGCCAACAGTTCGAACGATTACCCAATGAAAAACGATGAGTGGTCGGCAAAAGTCAGCATCGACAAAATCGACAGCGAAACCAAGCAGCGCATCAAGGGCGACGCCGAGTTTAAGATTTTTGAGTGGGATACCGTAAATCAGCGGTATATTCCATTCGGCGGTTACAACCAGTACAAGGTTGAGCGTCAGTCGGACGGCACCTACAAGGTCGTCAACCACAGCAATTATGCCAATGGCTCGGATAACCTCTATTACACTCAGCGCAACGAGGGCAAGTTTGTCATCGTGGAGAGCCGCGCACCCAGCGGGTACTACGGTGATTGGACGGATGTGAACACTCCCGGCGCGGCAGGCTCTGTTCTCGGCAAGCGGGCGTATGCCTTTGAAATCACCAAAGCATTGGACGCCCAGACCATTTGGCTGGGAAACGCGGATTATAACGCCGACATTACCACGGCCAACAGCGGCGGTACCCTCATCGACACCGGCGAGGGCATCGTAACTATCACCTTTGGCAGCCGCAATGCAGATAAGACCTACGCCACAGACCCCACCGGCATTGCCAACAACGAAGATTCCTACACCATGCACGCCAATGCCGACAAGATGCAGAACGACCGTGTCCTCGGCAATATTCTGCTGACAAAAGTGGACTTGGACGCCGCGCGGTATCTGGCTGCGGGCAGCAACGGAGATACCACGCTGGAAGGTGCTGTGTACGATCTGTACGCCGCTGACACGATTGAACACCCGGACGGTGTTTCGGGTGTGGTGGATTACTCCAAAATCACCGATGCCAACGGCACGCCCATTTGGCACACCACTGTCCTCACCAATGGCGGCTGGGATACGGATTATTTACCAATTTTGCAGAAAGACCGCTTGGTAGCCTCTGCAAAAATCACAGGCGGAAAGCTGGCTTTTGCCAACCTGTATATGGGCAGATATTACCTTGTGGAACGTGCCACAGGGCTGGTGCTGCCCATCGACGGAAACGGAAAGCTGTATATTACCGGAAAGTATCCGCAGCTGAACAAGAAGCTCGAACGCACCGGCAAGTACAGCGATTTAGCGTGGAAAAACAACGAATACGCCGACTACATCTATAAAAATCAGTATTCCGCTGTAGCTGAGAGCCGTAAGCTGAACGGCAGCAAGGCGTGGGATGGCTACTATCTGTCTTATGCCAAGGGCCACCTCTGCGATGAGGTCAACCACTACAAAACGCTGACCTATGCAGATGAGTCCACCTACCAAATCCACGCCGAACAGGAGAGCCAAGACGAAGTTCTTAAATCCGGCTTTAGTTTGCAGAAGTTGGTTTCGACCACAGGCCAGCCCTCTCCGGCGCTGAAGCTGGAAGGTGCGGGCTTTACCGTTTACCGCATCTCTAAACTGAGCAAGGCGGCGCAGTTCAAGCAGAACCCGGATGTCAGCTACAATGCACAAAGCATTTTGGACGCCTACCGCAAAGACAATTACGATAACGCAACACTAAAGTACGATTTCACCGCCGAAGGTCAGGCCATCGCCAATATGTTCGAGAGCAACACCGATACGGTCAACGCCTATAACGCGACCTTGACCGCAGACGGCGACTACGCCAACGGCAAGGGTAACGGCTGGGTGCCCACGGATCAGCCCGCTGAATATAGGCTGGGAGAAATGTTCACGAACGATGAGGGCATTTTCCGCGTGGAGGGCCTGCCGTATGGGCAATATCTGGTAGTAGAAACCACCATCCCCAAGGATGTGTTCCAGTGTGATCCGTTCATCGTGACAGTGGACGCCAACAGCCCGCAAAGCCGATTCACGATTCCTGCGGGCAGTGTTACCACCCCCAGCAGCGACTACATGACCTACAACATTCTGGACGAAGAATTAGAGGGTTACTTGCAACTCATCAAGACCGATACAGAAACCGGCAAAGCGGTCAAAATCGCCAACACCTCTTTTGCCTTGTACAAATTAGATGACAAGGGTAATAAGACCCGCATTTCCATGATCGACCCCGCCAGCGGCAGCGCCACCAAGAAAACGGATGTGTTCTACACCGATGCAGACGGGCTTATGAAAACACCCGAAAAACTGCCGCTGGGCAGATACCTTATTGAGGAACTGCAAGGCCCGGAAGGCTATTTCAACGATCCTGCCTACTCGGTGGAATTTGAAATCAAGTCTGACCGCGTCTGGCAGGTCGTGGGCAATGCCACCAACGACATGGATGAGTACATCGTCACGGAGAAATACTGCAACCACGAAACGCTCGGTCAGCTTACCATCCGAAAACAGGGCAATGTCTTGACCGACTACCAAGATGGACAGTTCATCTACACGCAGGACAACCTCGCAGGCGCGGTGTACGAAATCCACGCGGACGGAGATATTACCACGCCCGACCGCCAAGGCACCTACTGGTACAAATCCGGTGACTTGGTGGCAACTGTTACCACTGGTGCGGAGGGGCAAGTGGACGAAGTAAAATTCAGCCCCACCCGCACACAGGCTACCTATGATTTCTTGAAAATTACCCATGATGGCACCAAAGGCGAAGTGACTGTGACCCTGCCGCTGGGCAAGTACACCATTACCGAGGTTCAAGCGCCGTATGGTTTTGTGCTGACCCAGCAGAGCTACACTGTGGAATTCGGCTGGGATAACCAGAAAAATGACATTGTGCTGGCAAGAGCTATTGTCAGCCACGAGCAGGACGGCGACAAGGAATGTTCGTACAGCATTGTGAATGTCAAGGACGCCTCGGATGCCCACAAGAATGGGCAGACGCTCGTGTTTGAAAATGCGCGGGTGCTGCCCACGCCCGAAAAGCCCGGCGATAAAGTCAGCAAAATCGGTGTAGGCATTTACAAGAAGGACCGCGAGGCGCTGACCTATTTGGCAGGAGCCGTGTATGAACTTTATACTGCGGACGCTATTTACGATAACGGTGGTAATAAGCTGCTGGACGCTGGTGCAAAGCTGGCAGAAAGTAGCCCTACCAATGAAAGCGGCTTTACTTGGTTTAATGTGGATATTCCAATCCGCAGCGAAACCTACCCGGATTCCGGCAACAGTGGCAAATACCAGATTGTTGAGGTAAAAGCCCCTGCTGGGTACTTGTTGGACAGCACACCGGTAGATGTGGAGTTCACCTATGATGGCCAGCAGACCCCTTGGCAGATCGTGGACGGAACAAATACCAATCTGCGCACCACCGTGGATATCTCTAAGCAGGACATCACCAACAGCAAGGAACTGCCCGGTGCGAAGCTGGAAATCCGCGATGCAGACGGCAATTTGGTGGAGGGCTGGACCTCCGGCAAAACGCAGCACACTGTGCGCGGGTTGGAACTGGAAAAGGAATACATCCTGACGGAAAAGCGCGCCCCGGACGGCTACGCCGAAGCCGAAAGTATCGTGTTCAAGCTGGTGCAGGAAGGTACAGAGCAGGTCAATGAGGTATATGTGAAACCCAACGATGATTGGACAAAACTCGACGATGCCACCGTCATCATGCAGGACGCGCCGGTGCTGGATATCGACAAAACGGACATTGCGGGCAATCTGCTGCCGGGCGCTACGCTGACGATCCGTGATGCAGGCGGCGAGGTTATTGACACTTGGGTGACAGATTACAAGACGCACCGTGTTCCAATTTCGGATGAATTTATCAAGCTGTCAGGCGAAACTAAGGAGTACATCTACACCCTGACCGAGGATGTTGCCCCGGCTGGCTTTGAAATTGCCGAATCAGTGCAGTTCAAGTTGGAAACCGTTGATGACGGGATTTGGCTGTTCATCCGCGAAAATGCCGATGCCGAATGGGTGCGCGCCGACAAACGCCTGATCCAGATGATAGACGAAGCCACACCCCGCGAGGACACGCCAACGCCAACCCCGGCTCCCACACCGCAGCCGACACCCGCTGCAACCCCGGTGCCAACTCCCGCGCCCACGCCGGTTATTGCACCGCGCAAGGTGCAGACCCTCCCGCAGACAGGAGATGGTTTCCCGCTGCTGTCTATTGTGGTCTTGTCTCTTGCGTCCGCGACAGGTATTGTGCTGCTGACCGTTAAGCAAAAAAATGCGCTGAAAAAAACTTCTGATGAGGAGGACGCCGATGAAAGTGCTGATCGTTGAACCCGGAAAGTACCCCCGCGAAGCCGACATTGAACACACCCTTGAAGCCGAGCAGGCAGTTGTCGGCGGCACCATCGAGGCC
>ERZ772882.4147-NODE-4147-length-10650-cov-4.189335_pt1 | contig 10650 bp, 9 predicted proteins | sample MGYA00580576_ERZ772882 | MGnify/ENA primary metagenome ERZ772882 (study PRJEB29015, sample SAMEA2737658) | human gut metagenome | biome: human gut; feature: human-associated habitat; material: faeces | place: China | collected 2012 ... | reverse complement strand
CGGCACGAAGGACGGCATCACCGCCATCCAGATGGACCTGAAGAACGACGGCCTCAAGCACGAGATCGTCAAGGAGGCGTTCCGCATGACGCGCGAGGCGCGCTTCCAGATCCTCGACGAGATCATGCTCAAGGCGATCGCCGAGCCGCGCAAGGAGCTGGCGGATTCCGCCCCGAAGATGATCCAGATGAAGATCAACCCCGACAAGATCCGCGAGGTCATCGGCTCCGGCGGCAAGGTCATCCAGAAGATCTGTGCCGACACCGGCGCCAAGATCGACATCGAGGACGACGGCACCATCTATATCGCGGGCACCGACAAGGCCTCCTGCGACGCCGCCAAGAAGACCATCGAGACCATCGTGTTTGTGCCCGAGGTGGGCCAGCTCTACTACGGCAAGGTGGTCCGCATCCTCCAGTTCGGCGCCTTCGTCGAGCTGGCCCCCGGCAAGGACGGCATGGTGCACATCTCCAAGCTGGCCGACCGCCGGGTGGAGAAGGTGGAGGACGTGGTCAACATCGGCGACATGATCTGGGTCAAGGTCACCGATATCGACGAGAAGGGCCGCGTCAACCTCTCCTACAAGGACGCCCTGAAGGAGATCAAGGCCAAGAAAGAGGCCGGCGAGCCCATCAAGTAAAGAGCGCATACGGCATAAAAAGGGCCGGACGGATTATTCCGTCCGGCCCTTTTGCTCTGCAAGAGCATAGCAAACTTGCCCATGCGCCGCTTGCAGCGGCACGGCCATAAGATGACAGCGCGTAGGCCGGTACGGCCCACATGCGCGAACACTTCATGCGCCTAAGCCTTTGCATAGTTTCGCGGCGCGTCCTGTACGCATGGGGGTTCATGCAAATGATGCGGCTGCCCGCTCAGGCCAGCAAAAGCTGAATGCCCAGGTCGGCAATATAGCCCTGCCATTCGGCTGAGAGCTCGTCATCCGTAACGATGATGTCAAAATCGGAGAGGTAGGCGAAAGTCGTGGGACAGATTTTGCTGAACTTGGAGGAGTCCAGCAGCAGGATCTTGGTCTGGCTGCTCTCCATCAGGGCGCTCTTGGCGTTCATCTCATGGGGAGCCACACAGGTGACGTTCAGCTTGCCACTGATGCCGGCGGTGGAGAGGAAGGCCTTGTTTACACAGGTGCGGTTAATAAGGCTGATACCCTCTGGACTATAAAACATCCGGGTGTTGGGATAGAGGTAGCCGCCCGCGCAGATCACGTCGTAGTTCGGATGCGTGGTCAACTGGGCCAGGGTGTTCATGCAGTAGGTGAGCACGGTCAGGTGGACGCCGCTGGGCAGATTTTGTGTGAGGTAGGAGCAGGTTGAGCCGGTATCAATGGCAATGACATCGTTGGGTTCAATGAGGGAGGCGGCTTTTTTGCCGATGCGGGCCTTCCGGTCTCCAAAGTGGAGAACCTCGTAATCCAGATTGTACTCGGGAAGGGTGCTGTGGGGGTTCTGGGCGGCGCGATGAATGGCCACGCCGTTGATCAGCTTTACCGTCCCCTGCTGCTCAAGCTGCTTCAGATCCCGGCGGATTGTAATTTCAGATACCCCCAGCTCCACCGCCAGTTCGCGAATCGATACGCCCGTCTTGGCGATCAAAAGCTGGGAGATTTTATCAATACGTGTCATCTTTTTGAGACTCATATGGTGCAATCCTCCCATACTTAATTAAATACTAGGGAGAGAATATCATAAAACCGGATCTCTGGCAAGAATAAAGCAAAAATTAGTTGGATATTCTGTACATTTTTTGTAAAGCCAAATTTTAAAAAATGATAATTCAACGCCTTTTATCTCTTTCAGAGAAGATTATTGATAATATACTATCAAATAAAGAGATTATATGAAATTAAAGCTTAAAAAACAGACCAAAAACTGCAATTTTGAACCTTTATTGACAAGAAAAATGATATAGAATACAATGGAGACAATAAAAAGCAAAATAAATGAAAGGAGCTGCGCCATGGAACTGCGATTGGAGCATCTGGTCAAGGATTTTTCCGGAACCAAGGCGGTGAATGATGTCAGCATTACGATTCAGGACGGCAAGCTGACCGGATTGCTGGGCCCCAGCGGCTGCGGAAAGTCCACGACACTCTACCTCATCTCAGGGCTGGAGTCGCCTACTTCCGGAAGGATTTTCTTTGGAGACAGGGATGTGACGGCCCTGCCCCCAGAAAAGCGGGGCATTGGTCTGGTGTTTCAGAACTATGCCCTCTATCCCCATCTGACGGTGGAGCAAAACATCGCCTTCCCTCTGGTCAACCACAAGGAGGGGAAGGAGGAGATCCGCCGCCGTACCCTGGAGATGGCCAGACTGGTGCAGATCGAGGATCTCCTCAAGCGCAAGCCGGGCCAGCTCTCCGGCGGCCAGCAGCAGCGGGTGGCCATTGCACGGGCGCTGGTCAAGCGGCCTGATATCCTCTTGCTGGACGAACCCCTTTCCAATCTGGACGCCCGCCTGCGATTGGAGATGCGGGAAGAGATTCGCCGCATCCAGACTGAGACGGGCGTCACCACCGTGTTTGTCACCCATGATCAAGAGGAGGCCATGAGTATCACAGATGAGATCGTGCTGATGAGGACCGGCGTGGTGCAGCAGCAGTGTCCACCCCAACAGATGTATTTGAATCCCGCCAACCGCTTTGTGGCAGGCTTTCTGGGGAATCCCCCCATCAATTTCTTTCGGTTGGACGTGTGCGGCGGAACGGTGTGTCTGGCAGAGGACTACATGCTCCGGGTGCGCGGCGCGGCGGATGGGCCGGTCCTGGTGGGCATCCGGCCTGAGGCGTGGCGTCTGGGGCAGGGGCTTCGGACTGCGGCTGAGGCTGTGGAGATGCGGGGCAAGGATCTGCTGGTTACCTTCTCACTGGCAGGGGAGCGGGCCCGCGCCATTCTGGACATCACCGCCGGTGTGGCGGCAGGCGACGCCGTGGAGCTGACCCTGGAGCCTCGCCTGGTCTATTTCTTTGACCCGGAGACCGGCGCACGGCTGGATGCGGAGGTGGCGGGATGAGGAGCCCCAAGCCGGCCCGCGCAGAAAATCCGCTGGGCAACACCCGGCGCAGCGCCAAGGCATATCTGTATCTGCTCCCTGCCTTTGCGGTTTTGGCGGTCTTTGTGGTCTACCCCATCCTCATGACGCTTCGGATGGGGTTTTACCAGAGTTACGTGTACCTTACCGACACCGGCACGGGATTCGGCCTCAATTCATTCCGGTACGTGCTTCAGGATCCCGCTTTCGGGCTGGCCGTGCGCAACACCATGTTTATTGTTCTGGTGGGCGTACCTATCACTATTGTGCTCTCCCTGGGGGCAGCCCTGCTCATCAATTCCCTGCTTCGGACCAAGGGACTGTTTCAGACACTCTATTTTCTCCCTTATGTCACCTCCACCCTGGCCATCGGCCTGGTGTTCCGCTGGCTCTTCCACTCGGAATACGGCTACATCAACTTTTTTCTGGAGTTTTTAGGGCTGGAGCCACAGAAGTGGCTGTCCGATCCCAACCTGACCATTGTGGCGGTGACCATTTTTACCATCTGGAGCGGTATGGCGTTTAAGATTGTCCTGTTCCTGGCCGGATTGCAAAAGATCGACCAGCAGTACTACAAGGCCGCCCGGATCGACGGCACTCCAGCGCACCGGATATTCTTCCGCATCACCATGCCCCTGCTCTCCCCCACGTTTTGGATGGTCACCATCGTTTCGGTCATTCATGCCTTTAAGACCTACAACGAGGTCTATGCTATGTTCAGCCGGGAGAGCGCTGGGCCTGGAAACAGCGCCATCACTATGGTCTACTATATTTATGACATGTTTTTCAACCGGGGACAGGTTCACTACGCCTCGGCGGCGGCCATCATCTTTCTGGCCATCGTACTGGCCCTGACGGTGATTCAGAAGTGGGTCTCCAAGCGGTTTGTATACTATGTATAAGGGAGGGTCGGATATGAAACAGAACGTGGGCAAGGCGGTCAAGATCGCCGTTCTGACTGTTGGAGCCTTTGTCATGATCTTCCCGTTTTTGTGGATGCTCTTTACCTCCCTGAAAACACTGCCGGAGTCCATCTCCATCCCGCCAACCCTGTTCCCTGCGGTGCCCCAGTTTGAAAATTACACGGAGGCTCTTGCCGTCGCCCCCTTTGGCCTTTATTTGCGCAACTCCATTATTGTGGCGGGCGGCGGTACCCTCCTTACCCTGGTGCTTACCGTGCTGTCTGCCTACGGCTTTACCATTTACGAATTTCGGGGCAAAAAGCTGCTGTTTCTGCTTTGCCTGTCCACCATGATGATCCCCGCAGAGCTGCTCATCATCCAGAACTTCATCACGATCTCCAAGCTGGGCTGGATGGACACCTTTCAGGGCATTATTCTGCCAACGGTGGCCAGCGGTTTCTATATCTATATGATGCGGGAGTATTTTATGCAGATCCCCTCCATCCTCTACAAAGCGGCCAAGGTGGACGGCTGCAGCGACTGGCGCTACCTCTGGAAAGTCATGATCCCCATGAACAAGAATGCCATTGCCACCATTGGAATTCTGGCCTTTATCAGCCAATGGAATTCCTTTGTCTGGCCCCTTATGGTCACCAAGAGCGATGCCCACCGGGTTATGCCCATCGGTCTGCTCCACTTCCGGGATGCGGTGAGCTCCCAGGTGAATCTGCAGATGGCCGGCGCTACGATCGTCATTGTACCCATGCTGATTTTCTTCCTGGTCTTCCGAAAGCAGATCATCGCCGGCGTGGCGCGGGGCGGCATCAAGGGTTAAGATCCTGCCCGGCCTGCCGGGCTTTGAATAACACAATGAAAGCATGTGGCACGAAAGAAAAGAAGGAGGAATTTTCGATGAAACGGAAGCTCATCAGCGTAAGCCTTGCCCTGGCCCTGGGCCTTTCCCTGGCGGCCTGCGGCAGCAAACCGGCCCCCAGCGGGGCCGAAACCCCCGCCGGGGAACTGGGTACCCTTTCCGGCCCTGTGGAACTCCAGTTCTGGCACTCCATCTCCAATCAGAACCACCTGAAGGTTCTGGAGGGGCTGGTGGAGGAGTTCAATGAAACGATCGGAGCCGAGAAGGGTATTACCGTGGTCCCAACCTTTAACGGCAGCAGCAGTGAGCTCTATTCCAGCGTGGTGGGCGCGATCAAGGCGGGCAGCGCCCCTGATGTGACCCTGGCCCTGCGCCCCTATGTGGCTGACTACCTCCAGACCGACTATGTGGTTAACCTGGAGCCCTATATTACAGATCCCAATGTGGGCATGACCGACTACGAGGACATCTTTGAAGGGCTGCGGGAGGCGAACTCCAGCTATGCCAAGGAGGGTATCTATTCCCTGCCGATCCACTCCTACTCCGAGGTGCTCTATTACAACAAGACGTTTTTTGCCGAGCACGGACTCAGTGTTCCCACCACCTGGGACGAGCTGGTGGAAACCTGCCGCGCCATCCGAGACATTACCGGCGCGCCCGCCTTTGGCTGGGACAACCTGGCAGGCAGCTTTATGACCCTGCTGCTCCAAAACGGCGGCCGCTACACTGACCAGAACGGCAATCTGTACTTTGCCACCGAGGACAGCGACATTACCCTGAAGGTGCTTCAGATGTGGCAGGATAACGTGAATGAGGGTATCTGGCGTACTGCGGGGGAGGATCAGTTCTTCTCCGGGCCCTTTGCCAATGAGATGATCCCCATGTATATCGGCGACAGCGTGGAGGCCAGCTATATCCCAGACAAAAATCCCGAGCTGGACTGGGGAACCGCCCCTGTTCCTCAGGTGAGCGAGGATACCGCCGCCAACCTCTCCGCCGGCCATGTCATTATCGCCTTGAATCAGGACGGGAATCAGGACAGAATGTATGCCGCCTATGAATTTATCAAGTTTATGACCTCCCATGACGCCAACCTGGCGGTAGCTGCCGGAAACACTGGCTATCTGCCCATCCGCCAGTCCGTGGCGGAGGACCCGGCCTATGAGGCCTATGTGGCCGACGGCCACGAGTACATGCGGGCCGGTGTAGAGCAGAGTGACCGTTATTTCTATGAGCCCGTGTTTACCAATGCTACCACCACCTCCAGCGCCGTCAACAGCGCCGTCAAGACCATGATGCAGGAGGTGGCCGACAACGGCATGGAGCCGGAGCAGGCCCTGGCCAACCTGAAGCAGACCGTCGGCGCCAACTGAAGCGGACTTGGGCAGGGCGGAGACGGAGCATCCGCCTCCGCCCTGCCGCGGTCCCGTGTCCCGGCCCGGGCGCGCAGAAAGGAAACCTGACATGATACCAATTTTTTACCATGACATCGTAACTCCCAGCGGACACCGGGGGACGAGGTCATATCCGCCCTCCAGAAATTTATCCGCCGGGGGGAGACGGAGCTGGCGGTGCGGGCTGCCTATGAGCTCTACCTGACCGGGGAGGAGCTGACCGCCTACCTGTGGAGACGGCTGCTGGTGATCAGTGCCGAGGACGTGGGCCTGGGGGAGCCCATGGCCCCAGTGGTGGTGGACGCCCTTCACCGCAGCAGCCGGGAGCTCTCCCGGGACAGCTCCGATTATCAACTGCTCTTCGTCCACGCGGTGCGCTATCTGTGCGCCTGCCGGAAGGAGCGGGGCTCCAGCGTGCTTGCCAGTGTGGTTAAGCGGCGCATACGGCGGGGAGACCCCTTTCCCCTGCCTGATTATGTGTATGACATGCACACGCTGACCGGCCAGGAGCGGGGACGGAACATCGACCACTTCCTGGCCGAGGCCGCCTGTGTCCGGCCGGGGGTCCGGGCTACGGCGGAGGAGCTGGAGGAGACCGAGCGCTGGGAGCGGGAGCTCGTTGCGCTGATGAAAGAGGAAGAGGCCCAACAGGACCGTACTTAAGAAAGGAAGGACCCCATGACAAATCGCACCCTAGTGGTCTCCATTGATGCGCTGATCACAGCGGATATCCCCGTGCTGAAGCAGCTTCCCAACCTGGGGCGCGTGATGGAGCACGCCTCCTGGATTACGGATATCGAATGTATCTATCCCACCTTAACCTATCCCTGCCATGCCACCATCGCCACCGGCTGCTGGCCGGACCGGACTGGCATCAACAATAATGAGATTCCAGATTTTTTTGCGAAGGGCCGGATGGACTGGTATTGGTGGCGGGAGGCCATTCAGGTGCCTACCGTGGTGGATTTTGCAAGACAGGCGGGGCTGACTGCCTCTACCGTCACCTGGCCCGTCATGTGCGCCTCAGGTGCGGAGTACAATATTGGCGAGATCTGGGCCCCGCGGGAGGAGGATGACCCGACACCGTGGTTTACCAGGGCCAACAGCCCTGCGGTGGAGGAGATTTTTGAGGCCAATAAGCACATGCTCCGCTGGATGAAGACGCCACAGATGGACGAGTTCGCCGCCAAGTGCGCCGCCGACATCATCCGGGCCCACCGCCCCGACCTGATGCTGCTCCACCTGTCCTACGTTGACCACCAGCGCCACCGCCTGGGCGTGCACGGAGATCTGGAGCACGCCTTCCGCTTTATTGACGGACAGATGGGGCTTGTGCTGGATGCGCTGGAGGAGACCGGCGGCGTGGAGAACACAAATATTGTGCTGCTGGGCGACCACGGTCAGCTCTACTGCGACGAGATGTTCCATCTGAACGCCCTGTTCCACCGGCTGGGCTGGCTCCAGACCGCGGAGGACGGTTCCCTGGCAGACTATCAGGTCTATGCCGCCAACTGTTCGCTCAGCGCACACATCTATCTCCGGCCGGAGGTGGACCGGGAAATGGTGTATTGTGTCCTGCTGGAGCAACAGAAGAAGTACCCCAAATACCTGGAGCGGATCTTTACCAAAGAGGAGGCCGCGCAGATGCACCTGACCGGCGATTTTGACTTTGTTATCGAAGCCGGCGACCGGGTGTGCTTTGGAAGGGCCCTGGATGGGGAGCAGCTTATCACCAGTGTCAACGACATAAAGGAATACAAGCCATCGGTCTCCACCCACGGCCACCTGCCCTGGAAGGGGGACAAGCCCCCCTTCATCGTTGCCGGGCCCAATGCTGTATCCGGCAGGATAATCCACGGCGGGAGGCTCATTGACCACGCGCCCACCATCCTCCGTCTGCTGGGGCTGGAACCCATAGGAATGGACGGGCATCCGGTGGATGCCCTGGTGCGGCCCTGATGGGAAGAGGGTTACAGGCTGCCCCGGGGCTTGTCTGTTTTGATCTGGACGGCACGCTCTACCACGACGACCGTATCTACCTGCGAATGATCGACTACTACTTTGCCGGTACTCCATGGGAGAAGGAGATCGGGTCTGTAAAGGCGGAGATGAGCCGGGTGCTGGCGGGAGGCAATCCGGCCTTCCGCTGCGGCCGGTTTGCCCCCAAGGAATGGGGGGTGTGTCCTGGCCCGGCCGCCGCGCTGCTGGCTGTGCCCACCGAGGCTGCACTCCTGCGTCCGGACCCCTCGCCCTGGCTGGACCGGAGATGCTGGTCCTATATCTCCGACGGCTGGAGCCTGGCCATGTACCTGGCCCGGCGTATCGGCTGGGACGGTGAGGCGTTCTGGGAGCGGTTCCAGTTGGCCCGGCGGGATCTGCTGACCGACGGGGTGGGCCCCCAACCGGATCCGGTGCTGGCCGGGCGGCTTCTCCGCCTGCGGGACCGCGGCATCCGGCTTGTGCTGTGCTCAAATTCCAGGCGGGAGGGAGGAGAGGCGCTTCTGGCCCGGCTGGGGCTGCTGGGGTGCTTTGACGAGCAGATTTTTGACGCGGAGAAGCCCCACGCCACTCCGAAACGTATGGAAGGGTGGAGCGCCCGCTGGGGGATACCATCTGACGCGATGCTGTTTGTGGGGGACCAGGGATACGGCGACCTGTACGCCGGCCTGCGGGCCGGAGCGCGCACCCTGCGGGTTTCTCCATACCCAGCGGATGATGAGGGCCTTTGGGATGCCTGTATCCGCACGCAGGAGGGGCTGAAGGAGCTGCTGGCCGCCTGGTGCTGAAGCCGGGCAGTCCAGCCCGGCGGGAGGACATTCTGCATACAGGCCGGACGGAGGAGAGCCCCCGCCCGGCCTGCTGTTTTCCCGCGGATTTTCCGGCTGACAAGTGGGACGGAATGTGATATAGTGTTGTAACCCAAACGAGAACAGGAAAGGAGAGCGCGGCCATGAAAAAGAAGGTGGTGGGCTACCTGGCGCTGATCCTGGCCATCACGGCGGTGGTACTGCTCCTGATTGCCCTGCGCGGGGCGTAAACGGCACGGTATTTGTCCATACTAAGCGCGAAAATATAGAGAAGTGCGAGGTTACAATGGTTTGATGTATGAAAAAAAGACGCTCCCCAACGGGGTGCGTATCCTGACGGAACATGTGCCGGGGGTGCGCTCGGTTTCCCTGGGCATCTGGGTGGGGACCGGCTCCCGCCATGAGAGCGCGGGGGAGAACGGGGCGGCCCATTTCATCGAGCACATGCTCTTCAAGGGAACCCGGAGCCGCACCGCCGCCCAGTTGGCGGAGGAGATGGACGCCGTGGGCGGCCATATCAACGCTTTCACCACCAAGGAGTGCACCTGCTTCTATGCCCGGGTGCTGGACACCCACCTGGCCCGGGCGGCGGACATCCTGTGCGACATGTTCTTCCACTCCCGGTTCGACGACGCCGACGTGGAGACCGAGCGGGGGGTGATCCTGGAGGAGATCGGCATGTACGAGGACAACCCGGAGGATCTCTGCGCCGAGCGGCTGGCCGGGGCGGTATTCAAGGGCTCCCCCCTGGCCCGGCCCATCCTGGGACGAAAGGCCACCCTGGACAAGATGGACGGGGCGTGGCTGCGGGCGTACCAGCGCGCCCACTACCGGCCCGACCGCATCGTGGTGGCCCTGGCGGGCAGCTTTACCGATGCCGACGCCGTGGAGCTGGCCGGGCGCTTTGCCGGCCTGGAGGCGCGGCCCCACACCGCTGCGAGGGCCGCCGCCTATGTGCCCGGGGTGGTGGTGAAGAAGAAGGCCATCGAGCAGAACCACCTGACCCTGGCTTTCCCCGGCCTGTCCTTCGCCGACCCCCGGCGGTTCCAGCTCCAGCTCCTGTCCTCCATCCTGGGGGGCGGCATGTCCTCCCGCCTGTTCCAGCAGGTGCGGGAGCAGAAGGGGCTTTGCTACTCCATCTACTCCTACGGCACCTGCCATGACGATACCGGCTACTTCGGCGTCTACACCGCCCTGGGGCGGGAGACCGAGGGACAGGCGCTGGACACCATTTTGGCCGTGATCCGGGAGCCGACCGAGCACGGCGTCACCCAGGCCGAGTTGGACCGGGCCCGGGAGCAGTCCAAGGCCAACGTGCTCATGGGGCTGGAGTCCACCCAGTCCCACATGAGCAGCTTGGGCCGGGGCGAGCTGCTCCAGGGCGAGGTGCTGGACGAGGACGCCATCATCGCTGCCTACGACGCGGTGACGCGGGCGGACGTGCAGGCCCTGGCCGGAGAGCTGTTCCGTTTTGAAAACGCCTCCCTCTCCGCTGTGGGGCGGGTGGGGAGCGCCGACGCCTACCGGGCGCTGCTGCACTGAAATCAAGCTCAAAACGGAGGACGGCCTTTTGTGATATGTACCCCCTTTACTGGACACCCAGTAGAGGGGGTATTATTATGCGGTAC
>ERZ772882.4135-NODE-4135-length-10682-cov-2.298579_pt1 | contig 10682 bp, 5 predicted proteins | sample MGYA00580576_ERZ772882 | MGnify/ENA primary metagenome ERZ772882 (study PRJEB29015, sample SAMEA2737658) | human gut metagenome | biome: human gut; feature: human-associated habitat; material: faeces | place: China | collected 2012 ... | reverse complement strand
GTTTTTAAAAATGAGTTATTATTAAGGAAAATTATAAATAAAATCTTCGATTTTATTCTCGTCTTTGATATAATACATATATGGTAGCACGCTGATAACTAAGGCGCAGTGAATCATCATATTTCAAAGGAGCACGACAAGTTATGAGAATACAGGAGACGGTGAGGAAGCCGATGACGGAAGCAAAATATCTGAATGTGGATAATACAGACAGGTATCGTCCGATCATGCGGCTTTTTTATTTGAAATATGAAAAGCTGAAGTATTGGCTGTATCAGGAAGAGGTATATGAAGAATTAAAGGAAGATGCATACTTTAGAGAATATACGCCTGAGCAGTGTCAGCAGGACTTGGCGGCTTTGACTGCATGGGGGAATCTGGTAACAATTCAGGATACGAGAAAGGTTGCGACTATCGAGGAGTTTAAGAATAAAAAGTTCCGGTATCAGTTGTCTGAAGCTACGGTAGAAATTGAGCGAATGGTTATCCGGGTAGAGAATCTGTTTATTGAAAGTTCTTCGTTGGAACCTACATTATTGGAGAGACTTCGCATCAATCTGCGCAAGATTTCTGAGATTACAGAAGCAGATCAGGAGCATATCTATGCATGGTGGAATGATTTGAATAATGATTTTATACGATTGAATCAGAATTATCAGGATTATATGCGGGAGTTGAACAGTGTAAAAGCGGAAGAAATGATGAAAACGACAGAGTTTCTTGTGTTCAAAGACCGTTTGATCGAGTATTTGAGAAGTTTCGTGAGGAGTCTGCAGGTCAATGCCGCATTTATAGAACAATGTCTGAAGAATACGGACAGGCAGGTTTTGAGGTGTTTGCTGGAAAAAATTATACAGTATGAATTGTTGATTCCGAGAATCGATGTGGAAGTGAAGGAAGATTTGATTGCAGATAAAGTATATGGCCGTTGGCAGAGTCTGGAGGAATGGTTTACCGGAACAGACGGAAAGGATTCTGAGGAGGCAAAGGTATTTGACACAACGAATGAGATCATACGAAAGATTACAAGGTATGCGGCAAGAATCAGTGAAATGAGCAATGCGGGGGCGAATCGGTGGGAAGAGTATCATAAGGTTGCGGTGATGTTTTCAAAATGTAAGAATATTTTTGAGGCGCGCAGATTGGCCGCTGTTGTATTTGGCATTGAAAAGCCGCTGCATTTAAAAGGGCTTCCGTGGCGTCAGACCGAGAGTATCAACAGCGGCGTGTTCGAGGAAGAACCGTATATCGTGACTGTGACGCCGAGGATTCGTACATATAAAGAAAAAGCAAAACGAAGCGGGATTGTTGACCGCTCGAAAGAAAAAGAAGAAATGCGGCTTGCTACGATTCAGCGATTAGAGGAAGAACGCAGGATCTTGAAAAGTTATATTCAGGATAATCGTCTGGAGTTTGCAAAGCTTCCCGAGATAGAGCCGCATGTAAGAGATGTATTTCTGACATGGCTTTCCAAAGCATTGGAGAATAAAAGTCTTCAGGGGAAAACAGAGGATGGGCAGGTTTATCGTGTGGAAAAGTCGGATACAGAGGAAATCTGCATTTTGAAATCATCGGACGGTAATCTGCAAATGCCGGCATATGTGATTGTATTCGAGAAAAATGAGTGAAGGGAATTTAAAAAGAAGTCATGAGAGCATTGGAAATTCTGCTGGAACGGCGTTGGATTTTGAAGAGTCGGGAAAAAGAATTATATTATCAGATAAAGGATGAATTAGGAACGGTTAAGAAATTCTTGATGGAAAAGCTGGGGTATCAGGTAATCGTGAATCCTTATCTTGTAAAAGTGGAAAAGATGCCGGCGACACCGGAGAACTGGATGGGAATTCAAGAATTTACCCGGAAAATAGAATATGTTTTTTTCTGTATGATTTTAATGTTTCTGGAAGAAAAAGAAGCCGAAGAGCAATTTGTACTTTCAGAGCTGACAGAATATATACAGGGGCAGTACAGGGAGGAGCAGATTGACTGGACAGTATATCAGTATCGAAGACATTTGATCAAGGTGATCAAGTATTGTGTGAACTGTGGAATCCTGAATTTGAATGATGGAAGTGAAGAGAATTTTGCGAGGGATGATACGAGTGAAGTACTCTATGAAAATACAGGTGTCTCCAGATATTTTATGAAAAATTTCACACAGGATATTATGGGATATACGACGCCGGAAGATCAGGCGGAAAAGGAATCATTGTCTGACAGCGATACGGTCAAATTAAAGCAGAGGGAAGTTGAAATTAAAAGTCAACTAGAAGGATTAAAAAAGAATATTACAGGAAAACAGAGGCAGGAAGAGGAGAAAAAAGAAAAATATCAGGAAACAGAGCAGAAAATACAACTTCAATTTCAGAAAAATGAAATGCTTTGGGAAGAAATTGAAAACAGTCTGGAGTATATGGAAGAAGAGATGGCGGGGGTTCCTTTCGATGAATTTGCATTTATGAAGAAAGAGCTGACAGAGCAGAAAGGAGAGCAGTATTCTTTTCAGGCTCATTCAGAATTATTAAAGGATTATATGACAAAGGTCCGTCTTGGAAAAACGACGCTGGAAGAAGAAAAGGGTTGTCAGGAAAGATACAGTAGATTTTTGCAGGAATTGGATTCCTATCAGGAAGAAAAGAACAAAGCGGAACGAGAAGTCCTTCAATATGAAAATCAGTTTCATGAAGTAAAACAGGAGACAATAGAATCGGTATATCGTTGGGAAAAGGAGAATGCGGAGCTGCATCTGCAGTCAGATCTATTGCAGGAAATGGCAAGGGAAATTGAGAAGTATACAACGGAAACCGATTATTGGAATATCCGCGGATTGGCAAATGGTGAATTTGAGCGGAAAAGTCAGGAACTTTCGGGAAAAGTATTACAGCAGAGCAGAGAATTGTCCGACAGACGATTGGAGAAAGACGGAATTTGCGAAGAACTGGAACAGTGGAAGAATCAAAAGGAGCCGGAGCCGGAACGCAGTGAAGTAGTGGAAAAGAATCGACGGCTTTTGAAAGAAAAAGGAATTCCATATTTGCAGTTATATAAAGTAATTGATTTTGACGGAAAATTGGATGAAACACAGCGGGCATATCTGGAAGAAGCGCTATTGCATATGGGCATACTGGATGCGCTGATTGTGCCTGAAGAATATAGAGAACAGGCGCTGGCGTTGGATGCGGGGGTATGTGACCGTTATATTTTCAGTGATGCCGCATATGTAAGAAATAACATTATGGATTTTCTGGATGTAGACAACGAAGAGGGAGATATTCTTCTGTACCAGAATGTTTCCCGTATATTAACAGCAATCGGCTGGAAGGAACAGGATGAAGAGACGATAAGTGAGTCTATAGAAAAAAACAGGACATGGATCGATAAAAGAGGAAATTATGGAATCGGAATCATAGAAGGAACGGTTACGAAAAATTATACGCCATGTTTTATAGGAGCTTATGCAAGAGAGCAGTATCGCATAAAGAAGATACAGGAACTAGAAGCAGAGTGTCGGAGGCTGGAAGATACCATTCAAATAGCGGAAGACGAAATTACACAATTAAAGCAAAGGAAAAGCTGTCTGGAAACAGAGTGGAAATCATTTCCGAAAGAACAGGATCTGAAAGTGGCAGCAAAAGAATTAGAAAAGAAAACGAATATTCTGGAAGAAATAGAGTGTAAAGTACAGATCCAGAAAGGTATTGTAGAAAAAGAACGAAAAAGTCTGGATGCAGTTCGGCTGCGGGTGCAGGAAGTATGTCAGAAGTGTTATCTGCCTCCGCGTCTGGATGTGTTTACGGAAGCAGAAGAATCCTTGACCGAGTATAAAGAAGAGTTGATGAAAGTACAGATTTCCTATGGAAATTATAGGAATGGAATTAGTTCTGCAAAGGTGCAGAAGGAATATTTGGAAGGAATTGACGCCGATTTGGATGATATCCGCTACGATTTGAATCATATGATACGAAATGAACGGGAAAAGCGGGGAAGTCTGAATTCAGTGATGGAACAGCTTGCTTTGACGGATTATGAGGAAATCAGGGAGCGATTGGAACATTGCATAGAGCGATTGGAGAAACTGCCGTCAGAGATTGAGGCTAGTGTTACACAAAGCTCTCATTTGGAAACAAAAGAAAAACAATTTATAGAAAAACTGGGAGATATAGAAGTTTCAGTTGGAAAGTACAGACAGCAGAAAGACAGATTTTGCACTGCTTTTGAAATGGAATATCAGCTTGGATATGTAGAGTGTCCGTTTGCGGTAAGCGACGATGCGGAAGAACGGGCGGAGAAGATATGCAGGATGTTTATGGGGAGATTCGGAAATAAAAGGCACAGTGAGATTTTGGAGAATCTGCAAAATGTATATCATATGAATAGGGGATATCTGTTGGAATATCAGGTTACGCTGCAGTCATTATTTGAAGAACTGGATGAGGAGAGCGGAGTTTTCGACACAAGTATGAGACGAATCGATATTTCTGCTAAGTATAGAGGAATCACGATCAAGTTTAAAGAACTGATTGCCAGAATGAAGGAAGATGCAGAGGTACAGCGCCGGCTTTTGAGTGATAAGGACAGAGAGTTATTTGAAGATATTCTTGCCAATACGATCAGTAAGAAAATTCGCGGAAAAATCCAGGCCAGTAAGCGATGGGTTGAGAAGATGAACACATTGATGGAGTCTATGAAGACTTCCAGCGGACTTACGCTGAGTCTGCGTTGGAAAAATAAGCGGGCGGAGAAAGAAGAACAGCTGGATACGAGGGAACTTGTAGAACTTCTGCAAAAAGATGCCGAAATTATGCGTCCGGAAGAGGCGCAGCAGTTATCCGGACATTTTCGCTCTAAGATCGAAGAGGCAAGAAAATCTGCAAATGATCTGGGAAATGTGCAGTCTTTTCATGCGATTATGAGAAATGTGCTGGATTATCGTCAATGGTTTGAGTTTCAATTGGAATGTCAAAAAACGGGAGAGAAGAAAAGGGAACTGACAGACCGCGTATTCTTTACTTTTAGCGGCGGAGAAAAGGCGATGTCGATGTACGTGCCGCTATTTTCGGCAGTAGTAGCAAAATATGCAGGGGCAAGACAGGATGCTCCGTATTTGATTTCCTTGGACGAGGCATTCGCGGGAGTAGATGAAATGAATATTCGGGACATGTTCCGGCTGATGGTGGAGTTTGACTTTAATTTTATGATCAACTCACAGATTCTCTGGGGAGATTATGATACGGTTCCGGCTTTGGCAATCTATCAGCTTGTCCGCCCGGAGAATGCGAAATATGTTACGGTTATTCGGTATATCTGGAATGGAAATATAAAAAGTATGGTAACAGAAAAGGACTTGAGTCATGGATAAAACAGAAACAAACGATCTGTTAGAAGAATGCATGCTGTATTTCAAGGTGCGTCCGGTATATAAAAAACTATTTCTGAAAATGCGGGATAAATATGTCGGTCTTGGCCACTTTGGGGGAACGGCGATGCTTACGTCGCTGAGCAGAGAAGAGAAAAGTCAATTAGGAGGATTTTTTCAAAGGGATTATACAAGTAATAAGACAATAACAATTTCTGCGGATTTAATGAAAAAATGTTTGGAATCCAGTAAATTTGCGGGATTAACCTGGGAATTGATTCTGGAAACTTATTTTGGAGAGCCGCTGCAGGTAAAAAAGGAAATCGAACTGGCAGAGTCGAAAAGGCGAGAAGATTATTTTGCGGAGATACTGGAAAGTATTTCGGATGAAAGCGGACGAGAATGGCTGCGCAGCATATTGGAGGAAAAGAAAGAGGGATATTTGCTTATTACGCAGTTATACAAAGAAAGCCCGGAGGAATTGAGGAGCATTCTAACGTATGTAACGACAGGGATTGCAAAATTGAAAGTGTTTCAAGATAAAAAGCAGAAAGAATTGTTAGCTGTGTTTTCGGCAAATGTCACAGGAAATCCCCATTATTTTGATGAAGGGAAGACAGGGGAAAAACTACTCTTTAATTATCTTGGAGAAAGGAATTTCGATTTAAAACAAGAAGGACTTTCCAGAGCAGAGTATAAAAACAGAATCTATTATGAGGCAGGGATTTTGAAAGATGAAGTATCGAATGATGCGCTGGCATATGGGATTCACGGATGGAAACCGGACGGCGGTTTACATGAAGGCATTGAAGGTTTTCTTGAGAATAGAGAGCCTGTAAAATTGACGTTACAGACGATTGGAAGATTAGAGAAGGTCTGTGGACAGAGTAGTCAGGTATACGTTGTGGAAAATCCGGCAGTATTTTCTGTATTGATAAGGGAGTATCCGCAGCGGACTGTGATCTGCGGGAATGGGCAATTACGTCTGGCGGTACTTATTCTTATGGATAAATTTTCGTGCGACACTGTTTTTTGGTATGCGGGGGATTTTGATCCGGAGGGGCTTTTGATCGCACAGAAATTAAAGGTCCGATATGGAGAGCGGCTGAAACTTTGGAAGTATGAGGCGGATTTGTATGAAACATATTTATCGGAAGTAGAACTAAGCGACAGGCGGATGAAAAAGCTGGAGCAGGTGTCTGTTCAAGAACTGCAGGAAATAAGGGAAGCGATGTATAAGAAACGAAGATCGGCATATCAGGAAAGCATGATGGAAGCGCTGAGGAAGTAATTGCCGTTTGGGATCATCTGACGCTAAAGGATTATAATATAAAATGCGATCAGGAGTGATCGAAGAAAACCAGATCTGAAAAAAGAAACGGTGAGGAGCATAAAATGTGGTATCAGAAGGATTGGTTTACAGGAAGTGATTACTATAATTTAAAAGAAAAACAGATTCATGCAGAAGAGATCGAGATTAAAAAGCCGCTCGAACAAAAATTTCATGAAAGGACAGAGATATATTATGTTAAGAGCGGTGACGCCGATATTTGGATCAACGGAGATAAATATCAAATGAAAGAGGGCGTTTTCTGCTGCCTTTACATGCATCATTTTTATAGAATCGAACAGATCAGAAAACCTTTGCGCTGCGTAAAGGTTTCTTTTCATATCGGTCTGTTTATGTTTTTGTGTTTTGAACAGCACAAAGAAAATGAAAATGAGGTGCTGATGTATGGCGTTCCCCCTTTATTTGTTTTGAATGCACAAGAAAAACAGAGGGTTCTTCGTGTTTTAGACGACTTGTTGGCTGAAGAGCAGGAAGAAAAATTTCTGCTGTATAATATGAATATCTACCTTGCCATGCAGTTACATGCATTGTACTGCAGATACGCTATGGAGAGAAAGAAAAAAGAGGATTCCGAAAAAGACTGTGTATGGGATGTTATTCAAAGGGTGCTGTTGGATACAAGCAAAACAGTACCAATGGAAGAGTATGCCAAAGCGGCAGGGATGACAAAGGTAACATTGAATCGTAAAATTGTGCGGCGGTGTGGTTATACTTTTTTTCAGCTTCAGAAAATGGGAAAGATATTTAATGCCTGTGCCCTTCTGCATTTTCCGGATTTGAATATCCAATACATCAGTGATTATCTCGGATTTACTAATATCGAAGATTTTTACAGAGTATTTAAACGTTATATGAACGTGAGCGTCAGAGAATACCAGAAACAAAATGTAGGAAACGGTATGCAAATGCATTCGGAGGAAGAGGCACTGCAGATTTTGGTTTATCTTATACTTAATTTTCATGATCCGTTTCAGATGAAAGAAATGGAGAAAGTGTTGAAAAAGAATGCGCATTTGCTTGAAAGAAGAGCGCGGGAGGTGTTTGGACGAAGTGTTTTGGAATTGTTGGAGGAAGTAAGAATTCAGATTTCCTGCAGTTATCTTGTTGCTACAGACCGGACTGTTACACAGATCAGCAGTGACGTTGGATTTGGAAGTATTTCATCTTTTCAGCGCAGTTTTTTTAAATATATGAATCAAACGCCAAGTCAATTCAGATGTAGTATGAAAAGTAAATAATTGATAATAATTTTAAAATATCTGAATATCTATTTTCTGTACTTCGCCTTATAATGAAATCAAAATACCGGAGGTGACAGAAAGATGTTTGAACATTTATTTGCTCCAATTAAGATTCGTGATATGGAGCTGAAAAACAGAATTATTTTGCCGGCTATGGGAACGAGAATGGCGGCGGAAAACGGGGCAGTGACAGATAAATTGATTGCTTACCACGCTGCAAGAGCAAAAGGCGGATGCGCGCTGAATATTGTAGAAGTAGCCGCCGTACATACGCCAAGTGCGCCGGCGCATTTTGTATCTATCAGTGAAGATTACTTGATTGAAGGACATAAAAAACTGACAGATGCAATCCATGAAAACGGCGGGAAAGCAGGAATTCAGCTTTGGCAGGGATCTATTGCCGCATGCATGGATCCGAAGGCGCAGATGCTGGTTGTTTCGGATATGAATTTTGGCGCTTATATGATCAAAGCCATTACAAAAGAACAGATTCAGGAAGTAATCGCATGCTATGGAAAAGCGGCTGCCAGAGCGGTAGAAGCCGGATATGACTGCTTGGAATTTCATCTGGCGCACAATTACCTTCCTCATTCATTTCTGAGTGCGGGCTTCAATCACAGGGAAGATGAATATGGAGGAAGTTTTGAGAACAGATGTCGATTCCCATTGGAAGTAATTGATGAAATTCGCAAAAATATGCCGGAAGGGATGCCGTTGTGTATCAGAATTGACGCTCAGGACGACATGTTGGAAAACGGTCTTACGATTGAAGATGTGATTCGATTTTGTAAGATTGCAAAAGAGCATGGCGTTGATGTTCTAGATGTATCCAGAGGAAATATCATTACGGCGGCGTCTATGTATGAAGTTCCGCCTATTGATGTGCCAAATGGATTTAATATTGACAATGCGGCGAGAATCCGAAAAGAGACAGGGATGTTGACTGTCGGAGTAGGAAGGATCAATACGGCGGCGCTGGCAGAAGAGATCATATCTCAGGACAAAGTAGATATGGTTGTTATGGGAAGGGCGCAGCTTGCAGATCCGGAATTCGCGAATAAGGCGCACGAAGGCAGAATCGGCGATATTGTACATTGCGTAGGATGTAATCAGGGCTGCTATGATGGCTTTACCGATGTTGCAAACCGTCCTCATATTACTTGTATGAGAAATCCGATGATCGGTCATGAATCAGAGTACGATTTAAGTAAAACGGAAACTCCGAAGAAAGTATGGGTTGTCGGCGGAGGTGTTGCCGGAATGGAGGCTGCGAAGATCCTGCACGAAAGAGGACATGAAGTTTCGCTGTTTGAAGCTTCTGACACATTAGGAGGAGAATTTCTTCTTGCCGGAGAAGCGCCGGGCAAGGCTGAGATGAAGGCGGCGGCGTTTGAGATGGCCGAACAGGTAGAAAAACTTGTAAAGGTATATAAGAATACAAAAGTAGATGCACAAATGTTGAAGGATGCAGATGTGGACGCTGTTATTTTGGCAATCGGTTCTTCTCCGATTACGATTAAGTTAGAAGGTATGGATAAGTTGCAGCATGCATCAGCACCGGAAGTTCTCAGGCATGAAGTGTGTCCGAAAGGAAAAGTCGCTGTTATCGGAGGCGGTCTGGTAGGACTGGAAACAGCGGATACTCTTGCGACAGACGGATGTGATGTAACTGTTTTGGAAATGAAAGATGAGATCGGAAGCGATCTGGGCAGCCTTCGTAAGATTGCCGTTATGATGAAATTGCAGCAGATGCAGGTGAAAATGCTTCCAAACAGCAAAGTGTGTAAATTTACGGAAGAAGGAATTGTGCTGGAAGATGAAACTCTTGTGCCGTGTAATTGCGCGGTATTTGCTGTTGGATTTGCTTCAAATGATTCTCATTTACTTGTGGAAGAATGTGAAAAAAGGCAGATTCCGTGCCGCGTGATCGGAGACGCAAAATCCGCAAGACGTGCTCTGGATGCGATCGCGGAAGGATTTGAAGCGGCAAGAACACTGTAGAAATATAGGAGGATAAAGCGTATGAGAACAATGTTTACCCCGCTTAAGATTGCGGGAATGGAAGTGAAAAACAGAACTTTTATGGCTCCGATGTCGCTGGGATATGAAAGTCAGGATGGTACTGTGAATGAGAAAATGGAAGCTTACTGGCTCAGGCGTGCGCAAGGCGGTGTGGGATGTATCATCGTAGACGCTACAAGTGTTGATCCGAATGTTCCGTATCTTGGAAATACACTTTGTTTTCGGGATGAAGAAAGTATCAAAAAATACAAAAGCTTTACAGACAAAGTTCATTCTTATGGCTGTAAGATCATTCCGCAGATTACGCATCCGGGTCCGGAAAGTATCAGTGCATTTTTCGGAGTGGCGCCGGTGGCCAGCAGTTCTTATCCGAATTCTATGGGACAGATGACAAGGGAACTGACCAAAGAAGAGCTGCCGGGAATTGTCGCTCTTTATGCAAAAGCATCTAAAAATGCGAAAGAGGCCGGGTTCGACGGGATAGAACTGCATTGTGCCCATGCATATATGCTTCTTGGATCGTTTTTGTCACCTTTACGAAATAAACGTACAGATGAATACGGAGGAAGTCTGTTGAATCGCGCCCGTTTGTTGTTTGAAGTATTGGATGCGATCAAAGAAACCTGCGGAGAAGATTTCCCGATCGTTTTAAGAATGTCCGGAAGCGAAAGAGATCCACAGGGAAATACATTGGAAGATATGAAACGTCTGA
>ERZ772882.4131-NODE-4131-length-10694-cov-2.065796_pt1 | contig 10694 bp, 9 predicted proteins | sample MGYA00580576_ERZ772882 | MGnify/ENA primary metagenome ERZ772882 (study PRJEB29015, sample SAMEA2737658) | human gut metagenome | biome: human gut; feature: human-associated habitat; material: faeces | place: China | collected 2012 ... | reverse complement strand
GTCCAGATTTTCAGCGGCGATTTTATTCAGCTCATCCCATGCGAAAATGATGTTGTAGCCATCCACCAGCAGATATTCCTCCTTCTTTGGCTGTCCCTGATAGACTCTCGTCGTAGCCCGCCTGGTTTCTGTACTGCGGCTCTGCCTCTGCCAGCCTTCCTTCTTTTTCTCTAGGCCTCTGCCGGCTCCTGTCGCCTGCTGCAAGATCGCATCGATCTCATCCGTTCCAAGGAAATATTCCCCGCCGGATGCGCTTCGGTTTTCTTCCCTCTTTCTGGCAGCTTCCTTGCGCTTCTCCAGTTCCTCCTGAAATGCACTCTCCTCTATTGCCTTTCTGTCACCGGCAAAGCAGCTCTCCACGTGCATATATTCCTTTACCTGATTCCATGGCACCACAAAGCCTGCTCCATGGGAGCAGAATACAGAACCGGCAGGATTCCTTAGGTCTGCCTCCGGATCATAATGCCGCTCCTCAATCACCTCATCTGCATTATGGCAGGGCATATAGCCTTTCAGTCTGACGGTCAGACTGCCCTGTCCTCTGGTGTAGGCATATACCTCCTTCTGATAGTCACGCATGGTCTCTACCGGCGCACAGCCTGTCAGCACGCAGCGCCCCTCTGCCCTTTCTGCCAGTGTAAAGTCTGCAAAAAGCTTTTCCATATCCGTCATGGCCCGTCCCGTCATTTCCTCCGGAATTTCCAGCCGGAATTCATAGTAAGGCTCCAGGAGCACGCTCATGGCCTCCATCAGTCCCTGTCTGACCGCACGGTAGGTTGCCTTCCGGAAATCACCGCCCTCTGTATGCTTCTGATGTGCCCTGCCGGATACCAGTGTGATCTTCATGTCGGTGATCGCCGAGCCTGTCAGGACACCTCTGTGCTGCTTTTCCTCCAGATGGGTCAGGATCAGTCTCTGCCAGTTTCTGGCGAGGATATCCTCACTGCAGTCAGTCTCAAACTGCAGACCGCTCCCCGGCTCTCCCGGCTCAAGCAGAAGGTGTACCTCGGCATAATGCCGCAGAGGTTCAAAATGCCCTACTCCCTCTACCGTGTCGGCAATGGTTTCCTTATACACAATTCTTCCTTTTCCAAAAGCAATCTCCAGTCCAAAGCGTTCCCTGATCAGTACCTTCAGGATCTCCATCTGAACCTCGCCCATGACATGCACATGGATCTCCTTAAGCTCCTCTTCCCAGGTAAAGGACAGCGCCGGATCCTCTTCCTCCAGCTCCTTCAGCTTTGGCATCACCGCCATTGGATCTGTTCCTTCCGGAAGCAGCAGGCAATAACTCAATACCGGTGTCAGAAATGGGCTTTCCAGATTTTTCTCCATGCCAAGTCCCTGTCCCGCCATGGTTCCAAGCAGTCCTGTCACCGCGCAGACACTGCCTGCCACAGCCTCATTCACTGCTTCAAACCGTTCTCCTGAATAAATCCGGATCTGGTTCACCTTTTCTGTTTTATCCTCTGCACAGGTAAGCTCCATTTTGGCTTTCAATGTACCACCTGTGATCTTCATATGGGTCAGACGGCTGCCCTGGCTGTCCCTTGTTACCTTAAACACCCTTGCTCCAAACGCTTCCTGATACGTCTTCTCCGGCGCATAGGCTGCGATAGCGGAAAGAAGTGCTTCTATTCCCTGCAGGCGCAATGCTGAACCAAACAGGCAGGGAAATACCTTCCGTTCTGCGATCTTTTCCCTGAGCTGCCCCTGACTGATCCTGCCATCTGTAAGAAAACTGTTTAACAGCTCCTCATCACATATAGCCACTGCTTCCATGGCTTCCTGCATATCCGCTTCCAGTGCTGCTCCTTTGCTTTCGGTAGCGGCCGCTCCCACAAGGGGCGTGAAATCCACGCAGTTTCCGGATAGCTGGTTCTGTATCCCTGCAAGGATCTTTTCCTGATCCGCTCCCGGCTGATCCATTTTGTTGACAAACAAAAAAACCGGCACCTGATAGCTTTCCAACAGCTTCCATAAGGTTCTGGTATGGCTCTGCACCCCGTCTGCTGCACTGATCAGCAGTACTGCTGCATCCAGTACCTGAAGGGTACGCTCCATTTCTGTGGAAAAATCTACATGTCCCGGTGTATCCAGTAACGTGATCCGAAGATCCTCATACGAAAAAACCGCCTGTTTGGAAAAGATCGTGATCCCTCTTTCCCTTTCCAGCTCGTAATTGTCAAGAAAGGCATCCTTCTTGTCTACTCTTCCTGCCTTCCTGATGGCGCCTGCAGTGAAAAGCAGCGCTTCGGAAAGCGTTGTTTTTCCTGCATCTACATGCGCCAGTATTCCCAGTGTTAATTGTTTCATGTCCGTCCTTTATCAACCGTTCTTTTCTTCAAAGGCTCTTCTTCCAAGCTCAAGAGCTCCCATGATCCCCTGATCATCATGGAGACTTGCCGGTACGATATAATGGTCAATATCCTCAAGCTCTTTGGTCTTGATATAACCGTTCAGCATTTCCTTTACATATGACCTGATCCTCGTGAAAAGCTGCTCCTGATGCATTACGCCGCCGCCAAGGATGATAAGCTGGGGCGCCAGTATCAGAATATAATCGGTCAGAGCCTGTGCCAGATAATAGGCTTCCAGATCCCAGACCTCATCTCGGTCCTGCAGCTCGATTCCCTTCTTTCCCCATCTCTCCTCAATGGCAGGACCTGCTGCCAGTCCTTCCAGACAGGTCTTGTGATAAGGACACTTGCCTTCGTAGTGATCATCCTCTCTCCTGCGCATCAGAATATGCCCGGCTTCCGGATGCAGCATACCATGAAGGAGTTTTCCTTCTGCATAAACACCGGCACCTATACCAGTCCCAACTGTCAGATAAACAATGTTCTTCTTGCCCTTCGCCTGACCAAAGGTCACTTCACCAAGTGCAGAGCCGTTTACGTCCGTATCAAAGCCAACCGGACAGCAAAGGCATTCTTCAAAAGCCCCTACAATATTGTAATCCTTCCACGCCAGCTTGGGTGTGCTGGTAATATACCCGTAAGTCGGAGAATCCTTATCCGGATCAATCGGTCCAAAGCAGCCAATTCCCAGTGCTTCTATTTTTTTTGCCTTAAACCACTGAATCATTTCCGGCATGGTTGTCTCCGGTGTCTTGGTAGGGATCGAAATCTTCTCGAAGATCTCTCCCTTTTCATTGCCAATGGCGCATACCATTTTGGTTCCGCCAGCTTCCAGTGCTCCAATTCTCATAGCTTACCCTCCCGTTTGCCACAACACTTTTTTATTCTTTGCTGTTTTTCTTCAGCCTTTCGAGCTCTTCCTGTAATTCCTGCAGCTTATCCATAGCCTTCTGCAGATCACCGGAGGAAGCCTTTTCTTCCTCTTTCTTCTTTTCCAGTTCTTCCTCTTCCTGCTTTTTCTTCAGGTAACCGGTCACACACTCCGGCTGAGGTACCGGTTCATCTTCAAAATACTTGGGATCAATGTGAAGCTGATAATCCTCTTCCCGAAGGACATAAGGCTCACTCTTTGACTGCTTCTGCGCAGATGATTCCGGGGCTGTTTCCTCCTCTGTATCCTCTTCCCCGGCATCTTCACCGTCATCCTCTATTTCCTCTTCGTTGCTGTCATCCTCGTAGTCTTCTCCGTCCTCATCGTCATCTTCGTAGTCTTCGTCCTCGTAATCTTCCTCATCTTCATCCTCGTCATCCTCATCAACTGTCTGATGCATACTGCGGATCGTAAGGAAGATCATAATAATGATGACAATGATAATAAAAACAATGGCAACCAGCTTAAGTGCACTGAAGCCTCCCTCTTTCTCTGGTAGTTCCCCGGGTGCTGTGCCATCTCCATCCTGCGGATTGTTAGCAGCAGGTGGCTCTGTCTGCTGTACCGTCATATATTTCCCGTAAATATAGCCTTCCTGTCCCTGATAGGTTACTCTGTACCACCCATCTGCTGTCTCTCCGGTAACAGGAATCGTTTCTCCGACTCTTACCGTACCGATCTTGTCATAGTCGGTACTTGGCCCCTTTCGTACATTAACATCACTGGTGATCTCACCCTGCGTAGAAAGCTCTGTGACCTGAAGCTCTCCCTCCGCATGGACTGTAACCGGGAAGAGCAGAAGCAGCACTGCCAGAACCATGGCGAATGCCGTTCCTATTTTTTGTCCCCTCATCTGCAAATCCGTCTTCTTCATCGCATTATCCTCCAACCGGATCCCCTACTTACCCTCTTTATTAACATACCAGAGAGGAAGACCAAGTGTTACCATTCCTCCGATCATATTTCCAATGGTTACCGGCAGAAGATTTCCGATCAGGAAAGAGCCAACGTTCAAAGCAGCAAGCTGATCCGCCGTATAGCCATACTGTTCCATGGCCAGCTGCACATAAGCTGGATTCAGCTTGCAGAAAAGTCCTGCTGTGATGTAATACATATTGGCAACGCAGTGCTCAAAACCGCAGACAACAAACAGCATGATAACGAAAAAGGAAACAAACAGTTTTCCTACGATATCTTTGGAACAGATCGCCATCAGTACGGCTACACATACCAGGATATTACACAGAATACCGGATACCAGTGCTGTGCCAAAGGAAAGGCCTGTCTTGCCGACAGCCACCTTGATCGTATAAGCGCCAAGCAGATTAGAAGAATAACCAAGCTGTCCGCTGAAATAAACACCAAGTGCCAGAAGGGCTGCACCCACAAAATTTCCAATATAAATAAAGAACAGCTCCTTGATCATCTGTGCCATGGTATTCTTCTTCTCCACGGTCGCTACGATCATCAGGCAGTCACCGGTAAACAGCTCTGCGCCGGTCAGAATGACCATCATCAGACCAACTGGGAATACCACACCTGCTACCAGCCTGGCAAGTCCTACATTGCCGATCGCATGACACGCCACACTGCTGCCTGCTGCACCCATGGCGATCATCATGCCTGCCAGCATGGCCTTGATAAACAGCTTGTCAAAGGGTGTCTTTATTTTGCCGTCACAGGAAGCACTGTATCTCTGTACGGCTTCCTTGATTGATAAAAAGTTATCCATTATGTTCTCCATTCCGGAATGCTTTCTTTTCTCTTTTGCATTCTCTGCTCATATGTTCCCTATTATAATGGATAATTGCATTTTTGTCTAATCGTACAGCAAAAAAGAAAGGAATCAGAGTACCGCCCCCGCCTCTGAAAGTCTCTCATAAAATGCTTCATAAAACGCATCCCCGTAGGGCTTCTGGAAAAACTGCTGCAGCAGGAACAGATTGATTTTCTTTGGGATCTCCTCATTCTCTGCCTCTGCCAGTTTTCTTTCCGTATCCTTCAGGAAAAAGTGCCAGTCCTTTACAAACCGCTCGTACCTTGCAAGCTCCGGGATCCCCAGCCACTTTTTCAGCTTGACCTTGGTTTTGTTCGGGTAGGGGCATTCATGCACCTGCAGGAAATATTGGAAATCTCCGTTTTCATAGATCCTTCCCATGGGGAACATCCGGCAGAATCCCGGGCGATAATCATGGATCATGCAGCGTCCGGCGCTGTCAAGAAAGGTACAGCCGCCCCTGCCTTCCTTCAGCTTTAAATGAGGCAGGATCACACCTTCCACAGTTCTATCCTGCCGCCTGCAAGCAGTCCCTGAAAGTCGGCTTTAAGCGCCTGGCAGAGCTGACTGATATCATAAGGATCCAAAATGATGGTATCCTCTACCACCCGGCAGCACTCAGAGCATCCGCTGCAGTCATTACAGCCAATCTTCACCATATCTGCCGAGGTATAAAGCCTTCCATCTGATACTTCCTGTAAATCGATCTCCCGTTCCATAATCCTCCTCCGGATTACAGGGTATTATCGATCAGCTCCTGATAAAACATGGCGTAATCCGTTCTTTTTTCCTTTTCAAACTGAATGGCAGAAGAAGGATGACTGTTTAAAATCCCCGTCAGAAGGTATGGAAGATCAAATCCCCAGACAGCGCCCTCCTCTTTCAGCTTCAGTATATGCTTTTCCACAAAGTTCATAATAGCAATCTTATTATACTTCGGATTACGCAGAAAACTCAACAACAATTCCATGTAACAGTTACCGGCTCCACGCCCCATGCCGCTCACGGTAGCATCCAGATAGCTGACACCTCTTGACAATGCCTCAATGGTATTCGCAAAGGCAAGCTGCTGGTTATTATGCGCATGGATACCGATCTTCTTATTATACTTGGCTGCCACGTTCAGATATTTATCACTGAGACGTTCAATCTGCTCAGGATAAAAAGCTCCGAAGCTGTCTACCAGATAGATCACGTCTGCACTGCTCTGTACCAGCAGCTCAAGTCCTGCATCCAGCTCTTCATCATTTACTTTAGAAACAGCCATAATATTTACGGTTGTTTCATAGCCTTTTTTCTTCGCATCCTCCAGCATTTCAATAGCAGCCGGAATGGTATTAATATAAGTAGCCACACGGATCAGATCGATCACGCTGTCCTTTTTGTTCAGGATGTCCTTCTTGTAATCGGTTCTTCCCACATCTGCCATGACCGACAGCTTCATATCAGTCTTATTGTCCCCAACAATATCCCTGATGTCCTTTTCCTTACAGAATTTCCATTTTCCAAACTTCTGCGGATCAAAAATCTCACTGGATGCCTTATAGCCAAACTCCATATAATCTACGCCTGCCTTAATATTGGCAAGATAAAGATCCTTTACAAACTCATCCGTAAAAGCAAAGTTATTGACTAATCCTCCATCTCTCATGGTGCAGTCGAGCACCTTGATATCCGGTCTGTAGGATACCAGTGATCCCTGTCTCTGTCGACTCATTTTTGATTCCTCCTGTGTTGTCCGTCCGGCCTGTTCATATTCTCTCGTTTTCTTTACAATTCTTCTTTTATCTTGCCGGTATTTTAGTGCTTTAAAGTGTAACGCTTTAAACTGTAGCTATTATGCCATAAAATAAAGAAAAACGCAACAGAAATTCTGCTGCGTTTTCCTCTCTCAGATAGCCTGTAGTGCCTGCCTCAGATCTTCGATCAGATCCTCTTTATCTTCAAGTCCGCAGGAAATCCGGATCAGCCCTGCCGGTACACCTGCCTCGATCAGCTGCTCCTCCGTCATCTGCCTGTGTGTGGAGGTCGCCGGATTCAGACAGCAGGTTCTGGCATCTGCCACATGCGTTTCAATGGCAGCCAGCTTCAGGTGCTTCATAAAGGTTTCCGCTGCCTCTCTGCCACCCTTTAATTCAAAGGAAACCACCCCGCACCCTCCGTTTGGAAGATACTTCTTTGCGATCTCATAATATTTATTTCCGGGAAGCCCTGGATAATTTACATAAGCTACCTGTTCCTGCTTTTCAAGGAACTCCGCCACTGCCTGTCCGTTCTCCACGTGTCTTGGCATCCGCACATGCAGGGATTCCAGTCCAAGGTTCAGGATATACGCATTCTGGGGAGCCTGGATACAGCCAAGATCCCGCATCAGCTGGGAGGTACACTTGGTGATAAAGGCACCTTCCCTGCCAAACTTTTCTGCATAGGTGATCCCATGATAGGACTCATCCGGTGTACAGAGACCGGGGAATTTCTCTGCATGAGCCATCCAGTCAAATTTACCGGAATCTACGATTGCTCCGCCAAGTGCTGCGCCATGCCCGTCCATGTATTTCGTTGTGGAATGGGTCACAATATCCGCACCCCACTCAATAGGTCTGCAGTTGACAGGTGTCGGAAAGGTGTTGTCCACGATCAGCGGTACACCATGGCTGTGTGCCGCCTTTGCAAACTTCCCGATGTCGAGAACTGTCAATGCCGGGTTTGCAATGGTTTCTCCAAATACGGCTCTTGTATTTTCCTGAAAGGCTGCATCCAGCTCTTCCTCCGTACAGTCAGGAGAAACAAAGGTTGCCTCCACGCCCATCTTTTTCATGGTCACATCGATCAGGTTGAAGGTACCTCCATAAATGGAAGAGGAAGCCACGATATGGCTGCCCGCCTCACAGATATTGAACAGGGCAAAGAAATTCGCTGCCTGTCCTGAGGATGTCAGCATGGCTGCGCTGCCGCCCTCCAGCTCTGCGATCTTGGCTGCTACATAATCATTGGTAGGATTCTGGAGCCTTGAATAAAAATAGCCGCTGGCCTCCAGGTCAAAAAGCTTTCCCATATCCTCGCTGGTTTCGTATTTGAAGGTGGTTGACTGAATGATCGGTATCTGACGTGGTTCACCGTTTCCAGGTGTATAGCCTGCCTGTACACATTTGGTACTCATCCTGTAATTGCTCATTCTGTCTTTTCCTCCTTTGTAATGGGTTTCTTCCTGGTTACCTTTTCAATACTGCCGTCCGGTCTCTGGATCTCCATATGATCCAGCTGACCCTGCAGATTCTTCTTCACACTGTCAATATAAGCCTGCCTCAGCTTTTTCTGTTCCTGCTTTTCCTCTTCAGAAAGCCCTTCCTTCTTCGACTTGTGGTACAGCTCGTTGATACGCTTAATGGTTTCGTCCATTGTCATGGTTCTGTTCCTAGCCTTTCAGTCCACGTGCCTGTCTGTCCATATCCTCTACAACGATGTCGTAGATCTCTCCAAGAGTAGAGCAGTACTCAAGAACCTTCCATGGCTCATTGGTATGATAATGGATCTTGATCAGATCCTCATCTCCTACTGCAAGCAGACAATCACCTTTAAAATTCTCTGTAAAATAATCACTGATCACATCTTCATCAAGATCCTCTCCTTCGATCAGAAGCTGTGTATCATATCTGAACTCTAGCATCCTTACATCCTCCTTATGGTTTTTACAGGCTCATTATACCTGTATTCAGCAGGATATGCCACTGTTTTTTCTCTATCGAGAATTCATCTCACCTTACCCTGCTGTCTGCCAGCCGGCAGCCACTTTGCCGTGCAGGCATAAATGATGATCATCACAGCCCCAAGTGCCCAGGATACCGGATACAGCAGATAAACGCCCTCGATCGTTGAAAAATGCGGAAGCACCAGCCAGATCCAGAAAATACGGAACACACACAGGGACAAAAGAAGTACCACCATGGGTGGAATGCTTTTACCGACTCCTCTGAGCGCCCCGGACAGACCATGCAGGATACTCAGGATAAAATAAAACGGGCAGAAATACTTCATAGCCAGCTTTCCGCATGTGATCACCTCTGCGTCCCTTGAGAACATTCCCATGATCTGGTCATCAAAGGTCAGAAGCAGGGCTCCTGTCAGTACCGTATACACAAAGCCCATCGCCAGTGTCACATACATGCCCTTCTTTACCCTGTCGTAGTTTCCGGCCCCATAGTTCTGTCCGGCAAAGGTTGTCACCGCCATACTGAAGCTCATGACCGGAAGTATATTAAAGCCATCTACCTTCAGGTAAGCCGTATAGCCTGCCATGGCAGCTGCCCCAAAGCCATTAACACTGGTCTGCACCAGTACGTTGGACAGGGAAATGACCATATTCTGGATTCCGGTAGGCAGTCCCACCCGGATCATGCTGCCTGCGATCCGCCTGTGGATCTTCAGCTTTTTCAGCGAAACCTGATAGCTGTCCTTTACCCGCATCAGGAAAGCCATGGACAGAATACAGGAAACTGCCTGACTGATATCTGTTGCGATTGCTGCCCCTGCAACGCCCATGTCCAGAATGGCAATAAAAAGGATGTCCAGTATGATATTGGTGAAAGAGGCAACAGCCAGATATAAAAGGGATCTTTTGGAATTTCCTGCTGCATTTAAAATGCCTGCTGCCATATTATAAACAATACCAAAGAACATACCGGCGGAATACAGCCTGAAATAAGTAACTGCCTGCTCCATAACCTCTTCCGGGGTCTTCATCCATTCAAGAAGCTGCCTGCTCAGGACAATTCCCGCGATAGTCAGCACGATACCAAGTATCCCTGCAATCACAAGCGATGTATGTACGGCATCAGAAACGCTCTTTTTGTCCCCCGCCCCAAGATACTGTGCCACGATCACACCAGCACCTACTGCTGCGCCCTGGCTGAAGGCAATCAGAAGATAGATCATGGATGAGCTGGCTCCAACTGCTGCCAGCGCGTTGCTTCCAACAAAATTTCCCACCATGATGGAGTCCGCTGTATTGTATAACTGCTGCAGCAGATTTCCCAGGATCAGTGGTATGGAAAAGAACAGTATCTTCTGGAAGATACTGCCCTCTGTCATAAGTCCGTTATTATTGTTTACTGCTGTTTTCATGCTGACTGTGTCCTTTGTGCTTCTGTTTGTTCTGATTTTATTCTATTCGTCATGACAAACTTTTGCAAGGATTTTCCTCCCGGGGCGTGCACACCCGGGTTACACAGAACTCTTATCGAGATGGCTCCACTTTCTCAGTCGGCCAGGATTTTCTGAGTGCCGTATAGGAAACCAGGAAGTTAGCAAGCCAACCTGCCGGCACGGCAAGCCAAACAAAATCAATACCAAAACGTGGAGCACAGATCAACGCCACAGACAAGCGAATCGCAAGGTTTACCATATTGGCAATGAGGAACGGACGCATGATTCCGAGTCCGCGAAGAACTCCATCGGTCGCCATTTTAATTCCCATAAAGATAAAGAAGTAACCAAGCCATCTCATATAATCCCCGGACACCTGATAGGCCAGGGCGGTTCCGTCTTTTCCAAGGAACAGCGAGGAAATCTGCGTGTGCAGCGTTTCAATGACAAGGAAGGCAAGCGCCGCAAAGCACACATCCAACAC
>ERZ772882.4128-NODE-4128-length-10704-cov-2.741854_pt1 | contig 10704 bp, 8 predicted proteins | sample MGYA00580576_ERZ772882 | MGnify/ENA primary metagenome ERZ772882 (study PRJEB29015, sample SAMEA2737658) | human gut metagenome | biome: human gut; feature: human-associated habitat; material: faeces | place: China | collected 2012 ... | reverse complement strand
TAACCCAGTTCCGGCGTACGGAGAATGTTTTCTGCAAAGGAAATAATCTCCTCCGCGCAATGATCAATCACAGAGAGAAGCTTTGTCTGAAGGTTAGCACTGCTCTCCATCGTAGGCCCCCTTACTACAAAAAGATTTCTGTATTCTGCACCATGGACAGCTCAAGGGCAGTGCTGATCTTTACGGTCTCCATAAAGAACTCGGCAGAATAGACTATTTTTTTGTCCTTTGCGAAGCAGATCAATTCCTCGAATTGGCGTTTTCCTGCGGTTTCTATATTGAAAGGAACCAACTCGAAGTTGCTTTCGCCAAAGTAACCCGCCACATACTGACCATCCTGCACTGCAAAATTCATAACAACATGGAACGTGTCGTATGCCGCAATGGCACTGAGCAGGTGACCCGACCTTTTTGCTATCACACTTCTTACTCCAAGTCCAAAAAGATGGAGCATGGTTTCGATCAAATGATGGGAATAGAAATGAAATCCGTCGCTTGTGCTGTTGAACTGTACAGGAAATGCGCAATAGCCAGAATGTAAAACTGGTTCTGCTGCGATTTTTTTGCGAAGATACAATATCTCGTCAGAAAGCTTCACACAGCTTCCACCCAGAAAAGGGCAATCATATGATCGTAGCAGATCAATTAATGCAGCTGCATCGCCTGTTGTTTTGGTGAATGGCTTGTCAATGAAAACCGGTATCCTTTTTCGTATGAAAGGCTCGGCATATTTCAAATGCTTATCTCCGCTCCGAAACAAGATCGCTGCCACATCGCACTGATCTGCCAATTCTGCAGGCGATTTACGCTCTATACCGAAAGTTTCGCACAGGTAAGCTGTCCGCAGCAAATCTTCGCCGAAAACCCCCACCAGCTCTACATCATCCCGTTCAGAGGCAAAACGGCAGAATGCATCCGCGTGACTGCTGAGCGCTCCCAGAATCGCTAATCTGACCATAGAGTTACCCCTTGACAGCGCCAACGGTGACACCCTTGACAAAGAACTTCTGCACGAACGGATAAATAATCAAAACAGGAATCATCGTTAATACAATGATCGCGCTTTTAATGCCTTCCGGCGCTACACCCGCCAGCATACTAGAGGTAACGGATTCCGTATTCTCCAAGAGCATGTTTCGCAAAACCAGCTGCATCGGATATTTGGAGGGCTCATTCAGATACAACATGGGATTATAGTAAGAATTCCAATGTCCGATGAAGAAGAACAATGCAATGGATGCAATGGAAGCCTTAGACAATGGCAGCGCAACTTTCACAAAGGTTTGGAACTCACCTGCCCCATCCAGTTCTGCGGCCTCATACAGGCTGGGAGGAATCGATTTGAAGAAACTGATCATAATAATCAACTCCATTGTCCAAACAACATTGGGGATGATCAAAGACCACATCGTATCCAACAGATGCGTTCCTTTGACGACTAAATACAGAGGAATCGTTCCGCCAGAAAAATACAGCGTAAAAATAATCAGCTTCATAATCACACTTCTGCCCATCAGTTTATTTCTGGACAGAGGATATGCTGTCAGCAAGGTTATTGCCAGATTGCAGGCAACACCCACCGCTGTGTAGATAATACTGTTGCCGTAAGCCCGAAGTACTTTTGAATCACCCAAAAAATAAAGGTAGTTTTCCAGAGAAAAGCCTTTCGGAAGAATTGTCACTTCGCCGGCCATAATCTCCGAATAACCGCTGAGAGAAACAGCCAACAAATGAACCATGGGATACAAAATTGCTACCGCAATCAGAATATTTACAACATGCACAATTGCATCGAAAACTGTAAATTTGTGTTTTGTATTCAACATAATCTCATCCTCACCACAAGCCCTCACCAGTTGTGCGCTTAGATACCTTATTCGCACATACCAGTATGATTGCCGCCAGAATCGATTCAAAGATACCTACAGCAGCCGCATAGGAATAACTCCTCTGAATGATACCAACACGATAGACGTACGAACCAAAAATATCCGAAACACTGCGAACCGCATCTGTAGCAAGCAGCAATGTTTTATCAGGAGCAATACGGATGATGTTGCCAATTCTCAAAAGGAACATGGTTACGATCGTTGGCATAATGGAAGGAATTGTAATGTGCCAAATTCTTTTCAAACGGCTGCAGCCATCCAGTTCAGCAGCCTCATACAGATTTTGATCAACACCGGACAGCGCCGCCAGATACACAATTGACCCAGAGCCAATACCGGCCCAAAGGTCAGAGACCATATAGACCAAATAGTAATACTCGGGTTTGAGCATGAAATTAATCCGCTCACCGCCGAAGAACTCAATGATATCATTTACGAATCCTGCGACAGCAAACATGTTTGTAAAAATGCTGCAGACAATAACGATCGATAAAAAAGTAGGCAGATAGGAAATCGTCTGATAAATCTTTTTTGCTTTTTTGTTAAGCACTTCATTGAGCAAAAGAGAATAAATAATGCAGGATGGGAAGAAAATGACCAAGGACAGAGATCCCAGGGTGAGCGTATTTTTAAACAGCATCCAGAAATCCGGATTCGTAAACAAACGTTCAAAATGTTTGAAGCCGGCCCAAGGGCTTTCCCAAACACCCAAGAAGGGAGAATAATCCTACAACCAGGCCAAACATGGGCCCATAGCGATAAATAGCATAAAAGAGCAAGCCCGGAATAAGCATGAGCCATAACTCTCGCTGCCTCCAAAACCGCATCCAGTTGCTCTTATTATTTAGGTTCTGTTCTGTTGGAACCCGGACTAGTGTTTTCTTTCGTTTCACAGAATCATCCCTTCTTTAAGAAATGGGGGGCAACACGCGTGTTGCCCCCTAACGATAAAAGACAATCTAATCAGAGAATCAATTGCCGTTCAGGATATCGATCATCTCTCCGTAGTTGGCGTTTGCAGTCTCGACCCATGCATTCCATTCAGCTTCGCCATAGCTGGGATCCGTCACAAACAGGACGAAGAACTCCATAAAGGCTGCCTGATGTGCTGCAAACAGATCCGCATAAGTGGTAGCATCTTCAGCAGGAACAATTGCAGGAGGAATAGGCTGGATGTAGCTGTTATTTGCATTCATCAGATCCTGAGCAGCCTGCTCGTGATCAGTGAAGTTGTAGTAAACGCTTCTGCGGTCGGGATAGACAGACATATTGTTCTGCCAGATACCGTAGGTCTCTTCCAGCACAACAGTGTCAACAGTCTGACCTTCCAGTTCGGGATAAACAGGGTTGCCGTTCTCGTCCCACTCAAAGTTCTCGCCTTCCACACCGATGGTCATGATTGCACGACCTTCATCGCTGTACAGGAATTCCATAACCTTCAGAGATGCTGCTGCGTTGTCGTTGTTGGCAATCACGCAGCCGTCGGAAACGAAGGGAACCTGAGCAAGGATCTTACCGTCGCCGATGTTGGGGCCGTAGACCAGATCAAAGTCTGCATCAATAGCCTGACCCTGCGGATTCAGAATACCCATACGGCCGATCCAGTCATTGAAGACCATGGACTCGCCATTGATCAGCTTTGCCTGCATGGTTTCAACGTCGTTGGTAAAGAAGTCAGGATCCATCAGGCCTTCTTCATACAGCTTCTTCAGGAAGAGACCATACTCATAGACACGCTCGTCAGTGCTGCCCAGATACCACTTGCCGGTCTCATAGTCGAAAGCGTTGTCGGTGGTGTTCACACCGAAGCCTGCCAACAGACGCCAGGAGGTGGACAGCCATTCCTTACCGGTCAGAGGATAGGATTCGGGATAAGCTTCCTTGATGGCCTTCAGAACTTCATAGAAGCTCTCAGTATCGGTCCAGATTTCCAGACCCAGTTCTTCCAGGATATCTGCACGGTACATCATGCCGTGGTTGACATCACGATTCACCAGGTAGGCAGGCATCGTGTAGTTAGCACCAGTAGCAGTGGAAGCAAAGTAAGAATATCTGTCAGCATTAACAGCGTTGTCAACAAAGATCGCCTTGAAGCTGGGGATGGCATCCATATGATCGTTCAGGTTGATAAATGCACCCTGATCACCATAGGTGTTGATCTCAGCCAGCGTCATGAAGTTGTTGACCCACATGATGTCGGGGAGGTCGCCAGCCAGGAAGGTGGACAGCTTCTCCTTATAGACTTCATTGGGATAAGTCATAGGCACAACGGTAACACCGGTGTACTCCTTGATCTTCTGGAAGATCCAGGTGTCAGAGGTATGCTCATAGGTGCTGACCATTGCCATGGTAATGGTTGCGCCTTCTTCCACAGCATCATCAGCAGCAGGCTCGCTGGAGTCAGCAGGCTTGCTGGTATCTGCCGGGGCATCGGCGGGAGCGTCAGCAGAGGCATCGGGTGCCGGTGCTGCAGGAGCTTCTTCTTTTGCGCAGCCGGCAAACAGGCCGAGTACCATCACAAGAGCCAGAAGCAATGCGATCATTCTTTTCATTTGTCATTTCCTCCTTGTAAGTATGTCGGATAACAGGATATCCATGTTATCGGCGGTGCAGATCATATCTGCCGAAAACGGACGGCACATATTATCTTTGAAACCATCTTACTACATACTCATGTATAAAATCTTGTCATATCCAGCATTTTTTCTGTTGTTTTTTGACATAATGCTTTAATACAGCATCGATTATGGCAAAAAACTATTTCCACATTAGAATAGAAAAAAGCTAAATATGTTCCGTGCTCATTTTGGAAAACTGTTTTGGAGGAATGCCCACTGCCTTCTTGAACACCTTGATAAAATGACTGTAATCATTGAAGCCGCTTTGCTGACACGCATCTGAGACAGATGCACCTGCTGCCAAAAGTTTTTTCGAAAGGACGATCCGCTGTGCTGTTATATATTTGTGCAGTGTCAGACCTGAATATTTTTTGAAATAGCGGCAAATATAGGTCTCGCTGACAAAGAATTGTGCTGCCAGAGAAGCTGCAGTGATTTCCTCGGCAATATGGACGTTTATATATTCTAAGATATCGCTGAGCTCTTCAGCTTGCTCTGCATTGCCGGTTTTGAGAAAAGGCAGACCGGCAGAAGTTCGGGTAGCCAATTGATTCAGAAAAACCAGGAGCTCCAAAAAGTAGCAAGAATCCAGAATATCCGCACCATATCCACTAACGTTCATCAGTTTACTGATGAGATGCATCATGTGTGCCTGCTCTGTGACAGAAAGTGAGATTTTGAAGCAGCGTTGACCGTCAGCCAAGGTGAAGCAGCTACGCAAATCGGTATGAGGCGTCTTGTGCTGCTCAAAGTAATGATCAGAGATAAAGAAAATGATTCTTTCGTGGGTATCTTCTTCCTGAAAATTTGAAAAATAATGCCAATCCATGGATGTCATCAAAAAAAGATCCCCTGCATTTACCTCATGGATTTGCTCATTGATATGAAACCGTTTATTTCCGGAGAGGAGATAAAAAATTTTGTAGCATCCGGATGTATCGATGTCCATATTCTTACTCATTTTTGTAAGCCGCGCTACAGAAATACCATTGTTGGCAATACAGGACTGGTATGCAGTACGATACGAGTTGCAAAAAAACATAGCAGTTCCTCCCACATAAGATGTCTGAAGCCAATCTATCATTTTTGATATCGATTTTCAACATAAAACTTCAAATACGTATGATTATGTCAAAAACAACATTTTCTATGCCGGAAATCACAAGATTTTAAAAAAGGAGTGTTGTATAATAGTGACAGTAAGCATATTTTTCAACTTTTCTTATTACGGAAAGGAGCTGAACGAATGAACCAACTGGCACTCTATGGAGGAGCGAAAGCAAAGTCTGTTCCTTATTCCACAGGCAGACGATTTGGCGCAGAAGAGCTGCAGCAGGTAGCCGAAGCTCTGGAGCAGGACTCTCTGTTTTACTGGAAAGGAAAAAAGGTTCGACAGTTTTGTGAAAAATTTTCCAAACTTTACGGAACAAAACATTGTGTTGCAACATCGTCCGGCACAGCAGCGCTTCATACTGCCTTGGGCGCAATCGGCATCACGGAAGGTGATGAAGTGATCACCAGCCCAATCACAGATATGGGCACTGTGATCGGCATCTTGTATCAGAATGCCATTCCAGTGTTCGCGGATGTGGATCCCTATACCTATAACATGGATCCCCAATCCATCGAAAGAAATATCACACCAAAGACGAAAGCCATTCTGGTCGTCCATCTGGCCGGCAATCCCGCCGATATGGATGAGATCATGAAGATCGCAGAAAGATATAATTTGAAAGTTGTGGAGGACTGTGCACAGGCGTACATGACCTATTACAAAAAACGTCTGGTGGGTACGATTGGACATATCGGCTGTTTTAGTCTCAATGATTTCAAGCATATCACAGCAGGTGACGGTGGTATGTGCATCATGAATGATGAGCTGCTCTATCACAAAGCACTACGTTTTGCGGATAAAAACTACAGTCGAATCAGTGTAAATGGTGTTGTGGATCGGGATGTGCCGTTTATTGCGCCTAACTACAGAATGAATGAGATCACCGGTGCTGTAGCAATCGCACAGCTGGATCGGGTCGAGTGGATCTGCGAAAAAAGACGGCTCTACGGTGATGGACTGACATATCGGCTGCGTCGGCTTCCCGGTATCACGCCGCCGCTTGTCAAAGACGGAAACCTATCTTCTTACTGGTTCTATCTGTTCCGCGTAGATGAAGCAGAATTGGGCATTGATACAGATACATTTATTCAGGCATTGCAGGCCGAAGGCGTTCCCTGCTCAAGAGGATACATTCCCACGTGCATCTATGAATATGGCTTGTTCAAAAATCGTTCTGCATATCTCAATACCCATGCACCTTTTGATTCTCCTTATTGCGGCCAGCCGCGCAGCTACCCTACCGGTCTTTGTCCGGTGGCAGAAGATGTTCTGAAGTCCACCGTTCGACTGGAGGTCAGTGAATTTTTCAGCGAAGAAGATCTTCGCCAGACAGCTGAAGCAATTGAAAAGGTATCTGTATGGTTTGCGAATAACGAAAAATAATGTCGTATTGCAAAAATCCATCAGGAGGTGTTGACAATGATTATTGATGTTCACGCACACGCATATGCCTATCAGGATTGGGGCCTATTGGCTGAGTCCCTTGACCGTTATGGCATTGACCGAATCTATTTATCCACCCCGGAGGAGAACGGCGGCTTTTATCCGTCTGCCGATCAAGTTCGCCGGCAGAATCAGGTCATATGCGATTTTGTGAAGCAGTATCCAAAAAAAGCACGGTATATGTGCTATGTCAATCCTGTGCTGGCTTCCACACGGGATACATTGAAAAAAGCATTTGAAGAAGACGATGCAAAAGGAATCAAGTTGTGGATTGCAACAACCTGCGATGCACCGGAGGTGGATCAAGTTGCAGAATTTGCCATTGATCACCATGTACCCATCGTAATTCATGCATTTCACAAGTATCAAAATCAGCTGCCCGATGAGTCCACCGGCGTACATGTGGCAAATCTGGCCGTAAGATATCCAGAGGCAACGCTGATTATGGCACATCTTGGCGGTGATGCTCACCACGGCCTGAAATATATCCGAAAACACCAAAATGTCCAGGTCGATATCTCCGGTTCCAACTTCCGGAATGGGGATGTGGAATATGCGGTAAAGCTTGTCGGTGAGGATCGCGTTCTGTTCGGAACCGATGCATTTCATATGCCTTTCCACACCAACATCGGCAAAGTAACAGAAGCAACCGTTTCTGAACAGGCAAAGGAAAAGATCTTCTGGAAAAACGCGTACGAAATGTTCGGGGAGGTGTTCAAATGATCATTGACATCAATACCTTTTATGGTCACTGGCCGTTCCGTAAGGTTCCCTGTGAGTCTATGGCGGAGATCGCTGCGTCTGCGGAAAAACACCAGATTGAAACCATGATCATTTCTTCCACCAATGCCATCTTCTATCAGGATCATTTTGAAGGAGACGAAGAGCTTGCAGCGGTTTTACCGGAAAACTCGTACCAAGCACTGACCATTAACCCGTCACAGCCTTATTTCGCTGATGATATTCAATTGGGGGTAGAAAACTTCTGCGTCAAAGCCATCAGAATCCATCCGGAGTATCACAACTACGATCTGTTGGATCCCTGCGTTACGCGATTGTTCGATGTGCTGTATGAGTATAAGCTGCCGCTGATTCTAACCAATATCATGGAGGATCCCCGGGCACTGCATATGCTGCCGCAGAAAGCATTGGGTGCAGATCGGATCGCATCTATGATTCAGAGAAATCGGAAGATCCCTGTGATAATCACCAATTCCGGATTTGGTGACTGGAGTATGTATAAAGGTGTTGTGGAAGAATACGGCAATTTGTATTTTGATACCTCTGGTATTCGGTTCGGGCATATGGATGTGATTGAAACAGTCATCCATGAGGTCGGCGTTCCGGCAACAAATCTGCTCTATGGCTCCCACTATCCACTGTACTGCAGGGAAAGTATTCTGAACTATTTTAAGATGGATCCGGTACCGGAAGAGATAAAGAGCCTGATCCTTCGGGAAAACGCAAAACGGGTGTTTCGTATCTGAGTTGTTTCCAAAGCGAAGAAAAAGAAGCTAACAGCAATTTGCTGAGCTAAAAAAGAAAAGGAGATGCCATATGAAAAACAAAAGACTTCGCAGACCATTGGCGTTGCTTCTGTGTATCGTGATGCTGTTGGGCATAATGCCGACCATCTCAGCAGCCGAAACAGAGCCTGTCAATAAGATCTACGACTCCTTGCAGAACGGCGATTTTGAAACCGATATTGCCAATCTGTGGTTCCCGCTGAACTCCGCATCCGCGGACAAGTTCGGCTGGGAAAAGACACAGGTGAAAGACGGCAGCGGTGCCATCCGGGTTGTCAGCGGCAGAGACGTTACTGTGGGCAACTACGGTGCCCAGTCCCATCTGTTCAAGGTCGATGCCGGCAAAACCTATACCGTCAGCTGTGATTTCAAAAGTACGCATAATGTAGCAACGGCAACAATTGCCATTTTCTACTACAATGCAAATAATGTACGTGTCGAGAGTCCTGATACGACCTGGTCGGCCATGCCGACCAACAGTCAGAGCTGGACGGATGTCAGCTTTGACTCCACTGCTCCGGCAGGCGCAGTGACAGCCCGGATCATTCTGACCGGCAATCATGCCAATGGCCCCACTGAATATTTTGACAACCTGTCTGTGGAGAGTTCTGTCAACAAGATCTACGATTCCCTGCAGAACCCTGGTTTTGAACTGACCGATGCCAGCGGCAAGCTGACCCACTGGTACGCCTTTGATGTGGAGAGCCACTCCAGATCCAATGAGCATGTGACGGAAGGCAGTTACTCCATGAAGATTGAGGATAATGGCCTGTATGTCGCCGGCGCACGGAGCAACCGCGTTCAGGTCACACCCGGCAAGCGCTATCGTGCATCCATCGATTGCTACGCCGCCACAGAAGGCACACAGGCGCAGTTGTATCTCCAGTTCTTCAATGCTGCGGGTGCCGCAACCACCACGATTGGCTACGGTTCCGGCGATGGAATCGAGGATACCGTTGTGGTAGAGGCCGTTGCACCGGATGATGCGGTCTATGCAGCAATCATGCCGTTGTCTCATTCGAGCCAGGAAGGTGTATTCTACTTCGACAATGCAACTTTTGGACTCGTGCCTCCCCCAACTTACAGCGACACACTGCTGAACCCCTCTGTGGAGATTGCAGACGATTCCAATCCGCAGATGGCGGAAGGTTATTCCCTCTTCGGTTCCACGACTTATAAGATGGCAACCCGTACCAACGAGAAGGCCAGCCACGGTGAGTGGTCCATGAAGATGACTGACGCTTCCAATAATACGAATGTCGGCTTTACTACACCGGCGTTTAAGGTTGAACCCGGTGTCACGTATCGCGCAACCGGTGACTTCTATATGGAAGGCGGCTATATTCAGTTTGCCATGCTCTTCTTCGATGCAGACGGCAACCGTATCAGCTATGCCAGTGTGGATATCGGAGGCAAAGATAAGTGGAGAACGGGTACCGTCGATGGTGACGCGCCCACTGGCGCTGTCTTTGCACGTCTGCAAATCTCGCAGAGCGTGGACAATGTCGGTATTGCCTATGCAGACAACTTTACAGTCGAACCATACGAGAATTTGACCGAATGGACAATTTTGGATACCGGTCATCCCCGCCTGTATTTCTCTGCCAATGAGGTCAATGCGATCAAGGCGCGGGCAAACGATGCCACTGTCAATCCCTTTGGTTACTCCAACAAGGAAACTTTCGATGCCATTCTGGCAAAGGCAGACGATTATCTGACCGAAACAGAATTCTCCATTTCCTACTATAACGGCTATATCGTTACCTATCCCTCTCCCGTTGTAACGCAGCCCGATAACCCCAATCCGCCTCCCGGCTATACGGCTGCAGGTTATCCTTACTGGACCATGCTTTCCTATGAGATTGAAGACCGCCTGTCCTATCTGTCTCTAGCCTATCTGGTGACCGGTGAGCAGAAGTATTTCGACAAAGCGGTGGATCACATGGAGGCCATGATGGGCTGGAATGTCTGGCACGACCCCTATACCGCTATTTCTGACGGTACAACAGCAAGTCTGGATACTTCCCACATCACTATGGGCATGAGCCTTGCTTATGACCTGCTGTACAACGATCTGACAGAAGACTTCCGTGAACAAGTGCGAACTGCTATCC
>ERZ772882.4125-NODE-4125-length-10705-cov-12.165070_pt1 | contig 10705 bp, 9 predicted proteins | sample MGYA00580576_ERZ772882 | MGnify/ENA primary metagenome ERZ772882 (study PRJEB29015, sample SAMEA2737658) | human gut metagenome | biome: human gut; feature: human-associated habitat; material: faeces | place: China | collected 2012 ... | reverse complement strand
CCATTGTGTTTGAGTAAATATTACACATCTCGATGGCCTGATGGATTTCAATCATTACGTCTTCCAACAAATCTTCATCCTCTTCATATAATTGAATCTGTTTTCCACGCATAATCTTACTTAATGTAACCTCATCTGATTTTAAAGATGTTGAAAAGTAAACCAATGACTTTTCTAAGCCTAACATTTCAATCAATTCATCATTTTCTACAGATTGATGCAAACGCGTTTCTGTTCGACTTGATAAGCGATCAATTTGGCGTAGACAAATCAAGAAACGTTGTGAAATACGCAATGCCAAAAGTAAGAAAAATCTTGTTTTTAAACGTGTATCCATACCTTTTATTCTACCTTGTGACATTTCTAAAATACTCCAGTTTTCATATAAACTGATTGTCACAACATACCCCTTTAAAATCACAATACCAATTGGCAATGTAGAATAGGTTGAATCAATTGAATCATCATCTTCATTTTCTGCACTTGGGTAGTCAAAGATAATCAACACTTGTCTAAAATCATCATCATAATCAATATGTGAACTTTCTTCTTCATCCAACGAAGATTTTACGAATTCAGGTAAGATTCCTATTTGTTCAATTAAAAAATTTCTTTCTTCTTCCGTAGGTGCAACCGCATTGATCCAGCATCCTGGTTCTGGTTCTGCAATCTTGCGTGTTCCATCTTCAAACGTTTTATAAAATTCTAACACAATTTGTCCTCCTTATATCTTAAACGAAGACAAATCTCATGTCTCCGAACGTATTTGTTTTTTCATAATTATAATAACTCGGGTCTGGAGACATGTTTTCACCTACTTTCATACATAAGATATTGTATCATATCCATGTCAAAATCTCGTGAATTTTCACAAAAAAATGACTAGTATAAACTAGTCATAAGGTTTGTATTCAACTGTTTCTTTGTCAAAATCAATAAATAACTGAAATGCATTGCGATTTTCATCTTCATCCCAAATTTCTACAAACTTAGGAGTCACTTCAATTAAGATTTCTGTATCAATGTGTGAATATGCATTATAGCTTTGCCACAAAAATTCTTTATATTTCTTTTCAAAAGTACGTCCCGGCTCATCAACAACCAAACCTAAGTTTTTAGCAGTACCCTCTACTTGCACCCCATTAAAGCACATAGCTACTTTATCATTTTTGAACAATTGTTGTGTTTTTCTAAAGTTTTTGTCTGTCTTAAAATAAATCTTGTCATTGTAGAAAACGCAACTTACATTTCTTACCATAGGATAATCATCCACACAGCTTGCCAAAGCCATGATTTTATAATCCCCTAATTTTTCATCCATAATTTTTTTTGCTTCTAAAAGTTCCATTTTTTTCTAACCTTTCATAACTAATATTAAAACTGCAATTGATACAATAATAAATGCGCTGACAATTCCCACATCTTTTGTAAGTCCTTCACTTGTACTGGACTGTGGAACAAACTGCGTGTTTCTCAGTGCATTTACAAGTGGTTTGTAGATCAACATTGCACAGGCTGCATTTAATGTACATTTAATAATATTGAATGGAACAATACCTGGAAGTAACATACCGACCACTGCACTTCTTGGCATTTGATAATAAATTGGTGTAATAATGTAGTTCCATAATGTCATACTCAATGTACAGCATACAGTTCCTAATACCAAGCCGATGATAGCTCCTTTTTTAGAGTGTTTATACTTATAGATGCAGGCTGCAACACATGCGAATGTACAAGTTGAAATCACATTCATCAAAACATCTAATAAGTTTCCTCCACGGAATACGATTTCTAAAAACGAACACAATAGACTCATAATAAAAGATGTCATAGGACCATAAATAAATCCTGCAATCACAATAATGATATCTTTTGGATCGTAGCTTAGAAAAGATACGGCTGGTACAATTGGAAATTGTATCAATAAGTTTAAAACCATTGCCATCGCACTTAAGATCGCAATCGTTGTTAGTTTCTTTGTTGAACTCATAAATCATCATCCCTTCATACATCAACTAAAAAAACGTGCCTAAAGAAAATCCCCTAGGCGCGTTTAAATATACAAAAGAATATATAAAAACATCTTCTTCCATCCAGACTATACTGTCGCCACTGGAATTGCACCAGTTCATGCATAATGCTCGCGGGGTTTACCGCCGATAGGGAATTTCACCCAACCCTGAAGATTTAATTTATGCAAATTCAGTATACACTTGTTTCAAGCAAAAAAAAAGAGCAAATTAAATTGCTCTTTGTAGTATCCTTAAATCATAAGCCATGTTCTGTTCCACTTGCGTGGTGACAGTCATTTATCTATAGCATAAAGCTATCCAGCCTTCCTTTCGTTTCATTCCAGCCGGTTCCCCTACCAAATTTGGGTTTCTCGCTTGTGGGGTTTACCCGTTCCACCCTATACGTTTCCATATAGATTCGTCTCTGTGGCACTTTTAAAGTTTGTTTACATAGTTTCCCTTAGCAAACAAAACAGCCGTCAAGCAATAACTTGCCTAGACTTATTTATTCATCTAGCACAAACACTACAATCATCACAGATTGTGCGAGCATGGACTTTCCTCTAACTATCTAAGTAGCCAGCGACTGTCGATTTAATTCACTATTCTTCGCTTTGATTAAATACAGCTTTTTCCAAACGTGCAATACGTTTTAAGATATCTACTGTATTACTGCTTCCATTCACAAAATCAGAATTTACTTTTTCGTTTAAGTTTTCATTCTCACTTTGTAACGCAAACAACTGTTGCTGTAATTCTTTGATTTTTTCTTCATAACGAGTGACTGCAGCACCTAATTCTTCTACTTTTTCATCATATTTCTGATAATCTTCAATTACCATATCTAGAAATTCATCTACTTCAGCAGGGGCATATCCCTTCAAGTCTACATGAAATTCTTTTTCATAAATTTCCTGAGCTGTCAAATTCATATCTTTTGCCATATATAAGTCCCCCTATATCTACCTAAATATTATGAATGTTTTACACAAAAAAATCAACTCTGACTTTTCAGATTCATTGAATGTTCATTCTTTTTCATATATAATGTTCGTGATGAGCACTATTAAATATCCGAATGCAATTTCAACCATAAATACAATGCAACAAAAGAGTTATAGTTCTCGAGGTATGCGCCTCGAAAACGATATAAACGACTCTAATAAATATTATAGAGAACTCGATAGAGCTTTGATTTATAAAAAGCCAACACCCGTTCAAGTTGTTCATGTGGACTATCCAAAAAGGCAAAGAGCTAAAATCACTGAAGCTTATTATAAAACGCCTTCCACGACGGACTACAATGGCGTATATCGAGGTAAATACATTGATTTTGAAGCAAAGGAAACGAAAAATAAAACGAGTTTTCCACTCTTTATGATTCATCCACATCAAATCAAACATCTAAAAAAAGTTGTATTTCATGGAGGTATTGGTTTTTTTATTATTCGATTTAATTATCATAACGAAACATACCTTGTTGATTCAAAACTGCTCATAGATAAAATAGAAAATATAGACAAAAGCTCTATACCATATTCTTGGTTTCAATCCCACGGGATTCTTATTCAAGAAGGATTATATCCTAGGTTAGCGTATTTAAAAGCTGTAGATGAACTCTATTTTAAGGAGGATAAGTAAATGGCCCAACCACAAAACGAACAAAATAAGCCAAAAACACAAAAGACAAACAGAAGAAAACTAGACATTTGGAATAAACTAGCCGTATCCGTCTTATCTATATTTTTAGTTGGATGCATCTCCGTATTCTTCGTTCTTGTCAACATCATCAACGATCCTGACGGCATGCGTTTTTCGCAAGACGGTTTGACTACATTGTCCAATTCAAGACTTTACGATGCTTCAGGCAACGTATTCTATGAACTTGGAGATGAAATTCGTGAAGACGTAACCTACTCACAAATTCCACAATCTGTAGTTGATGCTTTTTTATCAATTGAAGATTCACGTTTCTTCGACCACAATGGATTTGACTTGCCACGTTTCTTGAAATCCGCTATGGCAAACTTGAAATCTGGAAGTCTTGCTCAAGGTGGTTCTACATTAACCATGCAGATGATTGATAATGCATTTACAAAGAACCAGGAAAAGAAATTAGAAACTGAACAGGGTACGGTCACAACCGTTCAAAAATTAAAATTAAAAGTTCAAGAAATCTATCTTTCATTGATTGCTGAACAAAGCATTAATAAGGAACAAATCTTTGAATACTACGTAAACCGTATTTGGTTTGGTTCAGGAAACAATACACGTGGTATTCAAAAAGCCGCACAATACTTCTTTAACAAAGATGTATCCCAATTAAATTTAGGTGAAGCTGCCTTCTTGGCTGGTTGTATCAATGCACCAGATACATACAATCCATTAAACAATTTAAACGAAGCAAACACAAAGCTAGATCATTTAAAAGCTGCTCAAAATCGTAGAAATGTAACTTTGGAATTGATGTTGCAACATGGATATATTACGGAAGAAGAATTTAATCTTGCTTCATACCAAGACTTATCATTCTCTTTAGAATATGTAGAGCGTACAAGTGATGATCCAAATCAAGCTTATATCACACAAACATTAAGTGAAGTTATGGAATTAACTGGACAAGATCCAGCCATTATTCCAATGGATATCTATACCGCACTAAATCAAGATGCTCAGAAACAAGCTGATGAAATCTGTAACGGTAATATCGTTCAATTCCCTAACGAATATTTCGATGTTGGTTTCTCAATGATTGAAAACGATACAGGGGAAATTATTGCAGTTGGACCTGGTCGTCGTTATCACTCAGACTCCGTAAAAATTGATTACTCAACCGAACCAAATCAACCAGGTTCAAGTATGAAACCATTACTTGCCTATGCAAGTACATTTGATATCTTAGGATGGTCTACCGCTCATCAGGTAAACGATAAGAAAAAAGATTATTGGAAAAATGGTTCTTACGCTCCTAAAAACTCAGACGGTAAATACAATGGTATTATGAGTTTACAAGATGCATTAGGTGTTTCAAAAAATACCACAGCCGCTCAAGCTATGATTGATTTAGTAACCGCTAAAGGCTATGATTACTGGATTGATTATTGTAAAAAGCTTGGTTTTAGCGATGAAGTGGCTGAAGGATTTAATGAACAATACGCAATCGGTGGTTCGAGCATGCGTGCAAGCCCAATCCAACAAGCAAGTGCTTACTCAACATTTGCGAATGGAGGTAAGCGTGTGGATGCTCACCGTGTAAGAAAAGTAGTTCGTAGATCCGATAAAAAAGAATTTAAGACAAACGCTAAAACATATGATGTTATCAGTGAACAAGCCGCATGGATGATTTCGCAATTACTTGAAAAAGTAGTTTCAGGTGGTTACCAAAACTACAGCGAAATTCTTGCGAGCAACTATACAGTATATGGAAAATCAGGTACAACAGACTGGCCTGCAAATAGCTATGGAATTCCTGAGGGAGTTGCCAAAGATGAATGGTCAGTAGGCTATACAAATAAATATACAATCGCTTGTTGGAGTGGATATACAACGGATGCCATCACAAACTATGGTTTGTATATTACTTGGGATGATTTAAATGTTGCTTCAGCATTCCATATTTCACACTACATGCTTGATTACATGCAAAAATATGCAACATATTCTGCACTTGAAAGACCTAGTGGTATCTCAGACTACAAGGGTGGATACATCAAAGATGAATTCAAATCAAAAGGTGATACAACATCTGATAACAATGATGCGCAAGATGCTTGTGAAGCTAGTGGTGGCGAATGGGATGAAGAAAACCAGACATGTAAAAAGTCTGATAATAAAGAAAGAGAAGCTTGTGAAGCCGATGGTGGTGAATGGGATTCTGAAGCTGGTACATGTAAAAAAGAAGAAGAAAAAGAAGAAACAAACGAAGCCGAAAAAACTTGTACAGATAACGGCGGAACTTGGGACGGAAGTGCATGTACATATCCTTCTACAGAACCAACAGAACCAACAGAACCTACAACACCTGAACCAACGGAGCCTAGTACTCCAGGAACAGATACTTCCACAGACAACACAACAGGCTATGTTTGGTTTGATCGAAGAAATCTCTACAATATATTCGATAGATTATAACAATGAAAGTGCTCAATTGAGCACTTTTTTTGTACACAAAAAAACAGGAATTATCTTCCTGTTTCAAGTATTGTATTCGCAATTTGAAGTTGTTTCTCAGTTGGCGGATCAATTCCTTCTAAAGGATATCCTAAGCCAAGTTCTTTCCATTTATAAGCCCCTAGAGTATGGTATGGTAATACTTCTATTCTTTCTACATTTTTTAATTGAATAATAAATCGATGTAGTCTTTCCAAATATTTTTCATCTGTATTGATTGTTGGTACCAACACATGACGAATCCATACTGGCTTTTGAATGTCAGATAAATACTGAGCTAACTCTAATATATTACTATTTGTATGTCCCGTTAAATCTTTATGAGCCATTTCATCAATATGTTTTATATCTAATAATACTAGATCTGTAACATTCATAAGTTGTTTAAACTTAGAAAAGAATGGTTCTTCAAAAGTAAATGGTTGTCCACAAGTATCCAAAACTGTATTAACACCTTCTTTTTTAGCTAATCTAAAAAGTTCAATCAGAAAATCAATTTGAAGTAATGGTTCACCACCACTGACTGTAATGCCACCATTATCTTTCCAATAAGGACGATATCGTAAAGCTTTCTTTAATACCACTTCTGCACTTTGATCTGGCTCTTTCGTTTTCCAAGTATCGGCATTGTGACAAAACTTACAACGCATATGACATCCTTGCATAAAGATGACATATCTTACGCCTGGTCCATCTACAAGGCCAAACGTTTCAATCGAATGAATTGCTCCTAACATAATATCCTCCTAACTAGAAAGAGCCTTATTAAAGGCTCTTGTGACATGTACGACTAATAACATCTAATTGTTGTTCGCGAGTTAAATCAATAAATTTAACGGCATAGCCAGAAACACGGATTGTAAAGTTTGCGTATTCCTCTTTTTCTGGATGCTCCATCGCATCTTTTAATTTTTCAACACCAAATACATTCACATTCAAGTGGTGAGCACCCTGATCAAAGTATCCATCTAATACATTCACTAAGTTATTTACTCTTTCCTCTTCATTGTGACCTAATGCATCTGGATTAATTGTTTGCGTATTACTAATTCCATCTAACGCATATTCATAAGGAAGTTTTGCGACAGAATTTAGCGATGCCAACAATCCATTTTGTTCTGCTCCATATGCAGGGTTAGCACCTGGTGATAATGGTTCACCTGCTTTTCTTCCATCTGGAAGCGCACCTGTAGCTTTACCATATACAACATTTGAAGTAATTGTAAGAATTGAAGTCGTTGGTTCACTATCACGATATGTGTGGTGTTTTTCAATCTTACGCATAAATGTCTTTAATAACCATACGGCAATTTCATCCGCACGATCATCATCATTTCCATAACGAGGGAAATCTCCTTCAATTTCATAATCAACTACCAATCCATCTTCATCACGAATTGTCTTCACTTTTGCGTATTTGATGGCACTCAATGAATCTACTACATGTGAGAATCCAGCAATACCCGTTGCGAAAGTTCTACGTACATCTGTATCGATCAAAGCCATCTGGCTTGCTTCATAATAATATTTATCATGCATATATTGAATCAAATTCAAAATATTTACATATAACCCTGATAACCAGTCCATCATGATATCGTATTTATGCATTACTTCATCATAATCTAAATACTCACTTGTGATAGGCTTATATTCTGGACCTACTTGTACTTTTGTCTTTTCATCTATACCACCATTGATAGCATATAGTAAACATTTAGCTAAGTTTGCACGAGCACCAAAGAACTGCATTTCTTTACCAGTTTGCGTAGCACTTACACAACAACATACCGCATAATCATCTCCCCATACAGGACGCATTACATCATCATTTTCATATTGAACACTACTTGTATCAATACTTACTTTTGCAGCATATTTCTTGAATGGTTCTGGCAAATTTGAAGAATACAATACAGTTAAGTTTGGTTCTGGACTCGGTCCCATATTTTCAAGTGTATGCAAGAAACGGAAACAAGTTTTAGTAACCATACTTCTTCCATCCATACCTAAACCACCAACATCAAGTGTTGCCCAAACTGGATCTCCTGAGAATAATTGGTTGTAGCTAGGAATTCTGGCAAACTTAACCATTCTAAATTTCATTGTCACATGATCAACAATTTCTTGAATTTCACTTTCTGTGAAGACACCCTTCTCTAAATCTCTTTCAAAATAAATATCTAAGAATGTTGAAATACGACCTACTGACATAGCCGCCCCATTTTGTGTTTTAATAGCAGCTAAATATCCAAAGTATAGCCATTGTACTGCTTCTAATGAGTTTTTAGCAGGCTGAGAAATATCATATCCATAGCTTGCTGCCATAATTTTCATTTCTTTTAACGCCTTGATTTGTTCAGCCAATTCTTCACGCTGACGAATTACATCATCGCTCATTGTTCCATCGCCACAATATGCGAAATCTTTTTGTTTCTGCTCAATTAAATAATCAATACCATAAAGTGCAACACGACGATAATCCCCTACGATACGTCCACGACCATATGTATCTGGTAATCCTGTAACGATTTTGTTACGACGTGCTAAACGCATTTCTGGTGTGTATGCACTAAATACAGCATCATTGTGAGTTTTATGATATTTTGTGAAGATTTCATGTAATTTTTCACTTGGTTTGTATCCATAAGTTTCGCATGCCTCTTCACTCATACGAATACCGCCATAAGGCATAAATGCACGTTTTAATGGTTTATCTGTTTGTAAACCGACAACCTTCTCTAAATCTTTATCTAAATATCCAGGGCCATAAGCAGTTAGACTCGAAACCACTTCTGTTTCCATATCCAATACACCGCCTTTGGCACGTTCTTCTTTTTGTAGTTTTTGAAGCTCAGCCCATAAAATATTTGTCGATTCTTTTGGACCTTCTAAAAAGCTTTCATCTCCATTATAAGGTTTGTAGTTATTTTGAATAAAATCTCGAACATCTACCTCGTCCTGCCATTTACTGCCTTTAAATCCTTGCCATTGTTCTTTCATGATTGCCTCCTTCTAATGACAGTTAGTTTAAACTAACAGTTATTTAAAGTTTACTATGATTCCTTCGAGTAGTCAATTAAAAAGACCCACCGAAAAGACAAAGTAAACTTGCCCAGACGGTCGGCCTATAACATCATACTTCATGTGGTAACTCCACTTCCGTCAGTCATATGATGCCCAAATCATAACAAAGAACTATCAATTACGCAAGCGTTTTCATCATGGACGTGAATTTAGCTTTGTGCTTCTCCAATATTTGTCATTTTAAACCCCTCTCCATGTACTTCATGCGACTCTACAACCACAAAGAAAGATTCTGGATCCGCTTCTTGTACAGCCTTTCTTACTTGATACATTTCTTTACTGTTACATGCACACATTACCACTTGCATATCATCTTGTTTATATCCACCTTGTGCATTTAAAATCGTACTTCCCCTTTGACTTGTTTCATCAATCACCTGACAAATTCTTTTTCCGCGTTTTGTCACAATAAAAGCGACCTTACCTGAATTCAAGCCATAAATCATTTTATCCACTACAACCGCGAATAATAAATTTACAATCATGCCATAAATCATTCCATCTACATCTTTAAATAAAATACCACCCACTAGAATAATGCCAACATCCGACAAAAAGGCAATATTTCCTAAAGATAAATGAGGTTTCAATGCCTTTACAGCCATGATGATAAAATCAGATCCTCCTGTAGATGAATTTCTTGTATAGATTATCGCATAGCCAATTCCACCAAAAACTCCCGTACATAGGGCAGCTAATAATCGATCTCCTTGGTAGACTGGAAATAATGGTGCCACATAGTCGATAATCAATGATGATACAATCATACAACGAATGGAACTGATAAAAAACTTCTTTCCTAATAATTTGTAACAAAGTATCGCAACAGGTATATTCAATAGAATCGTTGAAAAACCAATGGGAATATTAAATAGTCGATAAAAGATAATTGAAATCCCTGAAAATCCTGTCATAGGAAACTTAGCTTGTACGGCAAAGTTATAGATACCAATGGCTACAAAGATACTGCCAACTAATTCCCACATCATTTGTACCAATAATTCTTTTGTCTTATTCATACTTACCTCCAAAAAAAAGAAGCGCCTAAGACCAAATCTTACAGTGAAATCACTGCACCTACGATTTGATTCTAGACGCTTTAACCACTCATCCGGTGAAGAGTGAACGCTATTTTAATGTACTCGACTATTGTATGGGACATATCCATTAAAGTCAAGAAGAATAAGCCAATTCGCCATTTGTGGGATGTTCAATGTATAGTGAAAATAGTAATATTTTAGATGAAAGGAGGCCCATTATGGACACAAAAAAGATAGGAGCCTTTATCGCAATGAATCGCAAGAAAAAAGGATATACACAAGAGCAATTAGCTGAAAAATTAGGTGTGACAAATAAAACCATTTCGCGATGGGAAAATGGTGTTTCCCAAACAAAAAGATATTAAGAAACAGCCCATGTTTACCTGCTTGCAA
>ERZ772882.4122-NODE-4122-length-10710-cov-6.194275_pt1 | contig 10710 bp, 9 predicted proteins | sample MGYA00580576_ERZ772882 | MGnify/ENA primary metagenome ERZ772882 (study PRJEB29015, sample SAMEA2737658) | human gut metagenome | biome: human gut; feature: human-associated habitat; material: faeces | place: China | collected 2012 ... | reverse complement strand
TTATGTCAATATCATCGTCACCACCGTCACCATCGTCACCATAGAAGCTCAAAAGACGAACCTTGTTCTTTCGATGGGTTTTATAGTGAATACCTTTCGGCTCGAACACTTTATCGAAATACTTGGCCATGTTATAGGTAAATTGATTCGGCTGTACTCCCTCGATATGCACTTCTGCAAGCAATTCCGATGCCGTTCCCTGCCAGTTTCCGACACTTTCGATATACTCTGCCGCTTTCCACAGGTAATCCGGCACAGCCTTGATTTCCCGTTCTTCTGCGGTTTCCTCATCTTCTAAAGTCCAAACACAGCTTTCTTCGCGCAAATGCAGCGTTCTGTCGTCCATATCGCGCCCGGTGAGCAGAATGTCAGCGGTCTGGCTCATGCGTTTTCTCTGCATGACCCAGCTTGTATCGGCTACGCCCATAAGACCAGTGGAGCCGGAAATCTGGTCAAACGGGTCAGCCGCACTCTGCTTGCGCAAGTGATGAATTAACAAAATGCAGATACCATACTTGTCAGCGAGCTTCTTCAATGCACCGGCCTCCTTATAGTCATTTGCATACATTCCTCCGTTTCCATCGCTCACACGCACTTTTTGAAGTGTATCGATGACAATCATGCCTACGTCAGAGTATGTATAGATAAGAGAATCGATTTGTTCTTCTAAGCCCTGCCCGATACTCGGACATTCTGTTTGGAGAATCAGTCGTTCCGGGGCGTCTCCACCGTCGATAAGCTGAAAGATGCGGTTTTGCAAGCGGTTGAATGTATCTTCCAACGAGAAATAAATCACGGTGCGTGGCTCTATTTCTCGATTCCAAACGGGATTTCCCTGCGCAATCTGTAAACACAGCCACAAGGCCAGCCAACTTTTGCCAGCTTTACTGGGGCCAGCAAACAGTGCCAGTCCTGCCGGGAGCAGACCGGGAATAATCCATTTAACAGGCGGCAGCGGCGTGGAGAGGAGTTCTTCTGCGGAGATTGCTTTCGGAAGTTTTGTAAAAGTCATTTGCATCATCCTTTCAATTTCAAGATATATACATTATCTCATATTATCGTGATTTTGTGTGTAGTAAGTTTTACTCTCTTGTAGTAAGCTGTACGGCTATGCCGCCCCACAGCCCCACAAACGTGCCAAACGGCGGTTTTGTAGGTGACCTCGCGATCCGTGTGCGATGCGGGGATTCTCCTCCACGTGGGCCGCATTTGGGCGAGGTGCGAGAGTGAATCAGATATGATTCACTTTTCAGTTCTTCCCTCAAAAAGTGAATCAGAACGGATTCACTCCGGCGGCCCGCGTATATATTTTGCACAATCTTCTGGATTTGATTTTGTCATATACATACACCCTCTTTCTTAATTTGTATTGTTGTTTCATGTAACCCTCTTGAATACACTTTCCGGGGAGAAAAAAGAGCCCGGAGGGCCTTACCGATTTGGTAAGGCCCTCCGGGCTCTTTCTATATTTTCTCTGTTCTATCCGGGCGTGAGGGTACACTTTCCCCGCAAATTTTGATGTGAATTCATTAAAAATCAAATAATACGCATGTTAGCGTTAGTTACACGGTTATGTAAATAATAAAAATAAATAAAAGAAACCGTGTACATCAAAATAAATGCTGAGAAAAAATGTCTAATTTGCCGCTCGCCCCCAGACATGGGAACATAACAGGCAAGCCGCTGACGACGACCGTACACTGACTCTGCAGGGATCTTACTGATCACAACCCCTGCGCGGTCACCCCATCTGAAGCTGTGGGGCATCTGGAGTATCATTATGTTCTCTCCCTGCCGTGGGTTAGGGTCTGCCTTGACCTTGCTGTGCGCCCCACCGGGAAAGTAAAGTACCTGTTATGCTGTGTATTCAGTTGTAAAGGTGCTGGTACAGAATAAATCCGCAAATTTAGTATACTCCAGTTATTATCAGTCGGTTAATAGTAAGTGCTAATTGTTTACGAGGCGTTCACAATTCACGGCGACAATCCACCTATGATGGATTTCATCAATAGGGCTTTCTTGTCGTCCAACATATCACAAACACTTATCAGCAACTCTCTTTGGCGTACTGTCAGCCATCGCTGTTGCAGTAGACTCGAATCCAGAATGAACACGCCACCGCCTGCTCCAACCTTGGTATAAATAGGATGCTCCAATTCCAGTACCCGAATATCGTCACGGATGGTATGGGTACTTACATCAAATTCAAAAGCACGGTTTCCGACTGCATCATTGTGCCGCTCATAAAGGGCCGCGATCAACAGCCTGCGGCGCTCATAGAATGAGATTTTTTCTCAGTTATCGTTGTGATGATGTCCCCCGCTGCAAATAGCAAATTCTATCGTTTAAGCGTATGATTTCTGGCAGCGCAGCCGTCGGAGCATCTCTTAAGCTATAAGCTGGGAACTGTGCGATGTTACCTTACTATGCCCTCACAAACTGTTGAAAAGAGAACACACATGATAATCGCTTTCAGGAGCTTCTCCATATAATTTGTCGCGCCTTCTGAATCTGCTGATACAGCGTTATTTTCGCTGTCAAACCCAGTGTGCCTTTGAGAAGATACAGTTGCGATTCGCACCGTATTGGGTAAATTCACATTCAATCGGCTTACCGCGATTCGCTTCAGATAAATTTCTTCTGCCGCAAAGCCCTTGACTTTTTGCCGATGTGCAGTATACTTTTATATAGTTAGTTGTGCATAACCGTCCAAACGCTTTGTGCTGCGGGAGCCTCTCTCAGAATCTCCGAAAGCACCGAAACTTCTTGACAGAGTTAGCAGCAGGGCGTATTATTTGGGCAGACTAGCCGCTGAGCAGCGGCTTTTTGCAGCACCATAAGTTAGCTTTGTCTAACTCTTGGCGTTGTCCTGCCCGAAGAAATGTGTTTTTTTCTTACAGGCAGAAACTAAAGGCAATACCGCATAATTCTAAGTGCCGATACAGCGAGCGAGGTGCGGCAGCTGCTAAGCTAAAAGTGCAGATAATACTTTTTGTATTATCGAGTATTTTGGCAACGCAGATGCCGTGCCGCACACCGAGCCGCAGCGAGGCGTTTCGGAGCGCAACCGCCGCTTGCGGCGACTCTTGGCGCGGAGATCCGCCGGAGCGGTGCTTAAGCCGTTAGGCGGGAATTGTGCGGTGTTGCCCTAATATCATTGCAGATAATACAGCGGGAACATCATCGGCAGCACAAGGATGGACATCATGCAGAGCAACGCCGCCAATGGTGTGCCGCATTTTAAGTAGTCCTTCAGCTTATACCCGCCCGGCTCGATGATCATGATCTGGCAGGGCGCGGCCATCGGGGTCATAATGGAAATGCAGCTGGCGGTGATAACACCCACCACGGCAGCACGCGGGTCAAGCCCCATCTTAAGACAGGCAGATGTGACGAGAGGAATAAAAATCGTCAGCGTGGCAAGGTTCGACATGACCTGCGTCAGCACGAACGGCACAAGGAAGAATACAGCCATAATCAAGTAGGTATTCGTCGTACCGCCCAGGATTTTGATCATCCAATTCGCCACAACATCGCCGGCGCCTGTTTTCTGGATAGCATCGGACAGCGCCAGCACGCCCGCAAACAGGAAGATCGTCGGCTGGTGGATGGATGCCAGCGCCTCCTTCTCGCTCAGCACGCCCGTCAGCACCAGCAGCACTGCGCCAAGGCAGGCGGTCAGGTACATTTTGATGCCGATGGCATTTTCCAGCAGCATCAGGGCAATCGTTGCCAGAATGATGATCATAGCCAGCTTTTGCTTGGCGGGGCTGATTTTTTCGCTGCCGGTCTGCCCCGATGCGCCATCCGAGAACTTCCCGTTCGGAATATCAGGCATGAGCTTGTAGCCGACAAAGGTCATGTACAAAATCGCTGTTGCCAGCATTGGAATGCGCGCCACGGTGAAATCCCAGACGTGCAGCGGGTTGGGCGCACCGGCTTTCATCATAACATCGTTCCACGCCATATTGCTGGCGCCCTGCCCCATAAAGGTCATCTGGGTGGCAATGTTGGCGCACGCCATCGCCGGGTACAGCAGCTTGCTGCGGCTGGTGCCGATGTCGTTGGCAATGCCCACCAGCAGCGGGATCATAATGGCTGCCGTTGCCGTGGCGCTGGTGATGGCACCCAAAAACGCCGCCGCTACGCAGGACAGAAAAATCAGCACCCGCTGGTTGTCCTTGTAGCGCACGACAAGGCTCTGCGCCTTGTCAATGAGAACGGTTTTCGTCAGCCCTGCGCCAATCACAAACATCGCCACAAACATAACGACGTTCGTGTTGATAAACCCGCCGAACGCCTCGGCAGGGGTCATTACGCCTGTTAAAATCAGCGCCAGAATGATGCCGGATGAGATGACGGCAAACGGGATTTTGCCGCTGACAAACGCAAGGATCGTCGCCAGCAGAATGAGCAGAGTAATCTCCAATGGGGTCATAAAATTCCTCCCGGAAACACAAAGGGACGCCCCGCACGAATGCGAAGTGTCCCTTTGTGCGTTTATGGCTGTATAGAGAAATAGTGAATGGCTTATTTGATGAAGCTGACGTGCTTGCAGATCTCCTCGATGGCAGCGTCCTTCTTTTTGTTGAAGTCAACCTTGTTCTTCTCGAATAGGTTGTCGCCATTGGCGTCGATGGAAACGATCAGCGGACCAAACTCCTTGACCTTGCAGCACCAGAGCGTTTCGGGCATACCCAGCTCGTCCCAGTGATGCTCGGCAATGCGCTGTACCTCGGTTGCGGCGACAACGGCGCAGCCGGCGGGGAACACGCAGTGGATGGCGCCGAACTCCTTGCAGGCGCGCTCGGTGTTGGGACCCATACCGCCCTTGCCCACGATGACGCGGACACCGGTGTGCTGGGTGAACTCATACTCGAACTTCTCCATGCGCATCGAGGTGGTGGGACCGACAGAAACCATCTCGTAGGCATCGTCCTGACCCTGAATGGGGCGGACAATGGGACCTGCGTGGAAGATGGCCTTGTTGCGGATGTCGTAGGGCAGCTCACGACCGCCCTCGACCAGGCGGCGGTGCGCCACGTCACGGCAGGTCATAAGATCGCCGTCGAGATACACGATGTCACCAATTTTGATGTCAGCCAGATCCTCGGCGCTGACAGGCGTGACCAAAACCTTTTTACCGTCTCTGATTTCTACCATTACAGTTGCACCCCCGAATGAGTCGTTACAGTTGCGTTCAAGTCTTTGTCAAATACCACGTGACCGCGGCGGTGGCTCCAGCAGCCAACGTTGACGGCAACGCCGATGGTGGACGGATGGCGAGCGGTGTTCTCGATATGCACGCCCATGACGGAGTTCTTACCACTCATGCCCTGGGGTCCCAGACCGATGGAGTTGATGCCGTCCTCCAGCAGCTTCTCCATCTCGGCAGCGCGCGGGTTGGGGTTGTGGCTGCCCAAGGGGCGCATCAGCGCCTTCTTGGAGAGCAGCGCGGCGGTTTCCACGCTGGTAGCCACGCCGACACCGACGAGCAGCGGGGGGCAGGCGTTCAGACCGTAGCTGGTCATCTGGTCCAGGACGAACTTGGTCACGCCCTCGTAGCCCATGCCCGGCATCAGCACCATCGCCTTGCCCGGCAGCGTGCAGCCGCCGCCTGCCATGTAGGTGTAGATTTCGCAGTGGTCGTCATCGGGTACGATGTCCCAGAAAACGGTGGGCGTACCCTTGCCGACGTTGCGCTTGGTGTTCACTTCGTCGAAGGTTTCCACGCTGTTGTGGCGCAGGGGTGCGGCGAAGGTAGCGCGGACGACGGCCTCCTTCAGCAGAGCCTCCAGCTCACCCATCAGCGGGAAGTTGACGCCGCACTTTACCCAGAACTGCAGCACACCGGTGTCCTGGCAGCAGGGGCGGTTCAGGTCAACAGCCAGCTTCTGGTTGCGCGCCATCGTGTCATAGATGGCGGTTGCCAGCGGGGTGGTCTCCTGCTGACGCAGCTCCTGCAGCTTAGCCTCGACATCGTCGGGCAGCTTCTTGCCGACATAGGCGACGAATTTCGCCATCTTGTCGGTCATGAGTTCAACACTTTGTTCTTTGGTCATGATTGGATGCCTCCTATGTAAATTTCAAATGTTTGTTTATGAGATCATGCGGGGAAGAACGGATACGCTACCGGCAGGATCACCATGCAGATGATAAAGCTGACGAGGATCAGCGGCAGACCTGCCTTGACGTAGTCGATAAATTTGTAGCCGCCGATGCCGACAACCATTGTATTGGCGGGCATACCGATCGGCGTTGCGTAGGCACAGCTGCCTGCAATGACCGTGGCAATGACCACCGCGCGGGGGTCTGCGCCCAAGCCCTGCGCCAGCGACACCGCGATGGGAACCATCAGCGCCGTGGTGGCAGTGTTGGACATAAAGTTGGTCATTGTGCAGGTGATGACAAAGATGACGACCAGCAGGATCAGCGGGTGGACTTCGTTGCCCATGGCTCCAATCAGCGTATCAGCAATCAGGCTGCCCGCGCCGGTATGCTCCAGCGCCGTTGCCAGTGCCAGCGAACCGCCAAAAAGGAACACGGTCTTGAGGTCGATGGACTTCAGTGCCTCTTTTTCGCTGATGACACCGGTCAAGATCAGAATGATGGCGCCAACCGATGCGGAAACCTGCAGCTTGATGCCGATCTGCTTTTCAAACACCATCGCAAGAATGGCGATGACCAGCACAGCCAGCGACATATACTGCTTCCACTTGGGAACGTCGGAGTAATCCTTGACAGCGAACTGATCATCCTCCAGCGATGCCGCGCCGCTGTTTTTGGGCAGCAGCTTGTAGCCGAACAAAGCGAAGTAGAGGATGCCCGCCAGGATCATAGGACCACCGACGATCAGGTACTCAAAGAAGCTCGTTTCGATGCCCAGCTCGTTCAGGGCGCTGACGCCCATCAGGTTGCCCGGCGCACCGATGATGGAGATGTTGCCGCCCAGTGCCGCCGCAAAAACCAGCGGCATCAGCAGGTGGCTGCGGCTGTAACCACTCTCGGCCGCAATGCCGACTACCACAGGAATGAGTACGGCCGCGCTGCCCGTGTTGGACAGGAACCCGGACATAAGACCGGTGATGACCATGATGGCGATGATGAGCTGACGCTCCGATTTGGCGAACTTGGTGACCAGGCCACCGATTTTGTTGGCCATGCCAGTTTCAAACAACGCCTGCCCAACCACAAACATAGCCACGCAGAGGATGACATTAGAATCGACGTACCCGGCGAACGCCTGTTTGGGTTCAAGGACGCCGGTCACGCACAGACCCACGGAAACGATCGTGGCTGTCAGGCCCAGAGGAATCTTTTCCAGCACAAACATAATGATCGCAAATGCCAGAAAGCAGAGGGTGATAACTGTGGGATTCACTGGATGTTGCCTCCTTTTTTTGATTTGATATTTAATATTGTATCCAAATTGCAGTGGAATCTATCACCCGGACGGGCCCATGTCCGGGTTTTCACGGGGCGGCCGTTCCGGCTGCCCCGATGGATACGGCAGTTTGCGGCAGCAAGGAGAGGAGGTCTGCCGCAAACCAATCTGTGAAGTGCCGTGAGTGATAATTGATAATTGATAATGTATCCAATTGACAATCAGAGAATACACCCAATGACCGAAAATGTCAATAGGGTGTTTTGAAGTTTGTCGAAGCTGCAAATTTTGCCGTTATGGTTTTGTGCAGGATGAACAACGCGGGCGGTTTTTGCACCCTTGTAAGGGCGAACATCCGGTTTTCCTTACGCCGTCAATCACTCCGCCCTCAAATGCGTCAGCACGTTTTCCAAGCTGCGCATGATGTGGGATTCCATCAGATTGCCCGCCAGCACCTCATCGCGGGCTTTCAGCGCGTCCAGAATCTTGTAATGCTCGTTCATACTGATTTCAGCGTAGTGCTCCTGCGTGACCTTGTGACCCATGGACAGACCGTTCCACAGACTCGACAGCAGTTCTTTCATGGCGTCGTTGTCGGCTGCAGTCCAGATCGCCATGTGGAACGCCTGGTTCTGCGCGCTGTAGCCCGCGCTGTCATACTGCGCCAGCGCGGACGCTGCCTGTATGTAGGCCAGCTTGACGGGGTCAATGTCTGCCTTTTTGCGGCATACCAATACCACAGCGGCGCGTTCCAGCGCAGCGCGGGTCTCGTAGTGGTCGCGCAAGCGCTTCTCGTTCATACCCAGCACGATGGCTCCGCGGTTGGGGCGCAGCTCAATCAGCCCCTCCCGCGCCAGCATCTGGAATGCCTCGCGGATCGGCGTAGACGACACGCCCAGCTGGGCGGCGGTGCCCTTCAGGGTCAATTCTTCGCCCTCGGCAAACTGGTGGCTTAAAATAGCTTCCCGCAGTGCCGCCGCCACACGGTCGCGGGCGGGCAGCATCTGGATGGGATTTAATGGTGCAAGGCTCATACGACAAGCTCCTTTGCGGTCTGTTCGGTCAGATCATCATAGTAACGGCGGATGTGCGGCGCGGTATCCTTCCCCACCGTGAACGCCTCGGCAATGGCGCGGTTGCGCTCGATCAGTGCGGCGGGTTCAGCCGCCCCCAGCGCCTGCGCGGCGTCCAACAACCCTTGCCGCTGGGTGAAAAAGCGCTGATACAGCGTTGGATTGTCCAGTACCTCGGCGGCTGCCAAATGGAACTCCGCATCGCACGCCGGGTCGGGCAGCCCCTTTTCCCGCAGGGCGGTGTCTGCCAGCGCGAACAACTCGCACTCCATAGCCGCCAGCACGGCAAAGCTCTGCCGCAGACGCGCGGCAGTCACCCCCACCACCCGCACATGGCGGTTGGGCAGGCGCTCCAGCAGCCCCTCGTTTTGCAGCTGCTGCATCGCCTCGCGCACCGGCAATCGGCTGATACCCAGCTGCGCAGCAATATCCTCCTGCCGCAGTTCGGCACCATCCGGCAGCTCACCCGCGTATATTTCCCGCCGCAGCGCCGCGGCAGCTTGGTCCTTTAAGGAAACAAGAGAAACACTTTTCATCAAGCGCCTCCATATTTGTTGTTTATTAATATTGTATACAAAATCATCCGTTGCGTCAAGTGGCGAGGATCGTATTCTATGTTTCTGCTTTTATGCTCCTCCATGCCTGACCACCATTTGACCACTACTGTGCAGTGGTGCTGCAAAATATCGGAAAAGCCTATTGTGACAACCAACAATGGGCTTTTTCTTGTTTTGGAGGCCACTGTGCAGAACCAACACAATTTACGTTTTACGTTCCAACGCCAGTCTATACCGCCCTGTCGTAGTTCTCCGACCCGGAAGGCCAGAGGTTCGAATCCTCCCGGTCGCACCAAGAGCAGCACCTTATGGGGTGTTGCTCTTTTTGTTTTGCATGGATTTTATGGAGCAGCAAAAGAGGGGGATTCGAACAGCCCGTGCCCCGCGCTTTGCGTCCCGCGGGGCAGAAACGCCCCGGTGGGGCGTTTCTAGGGCGCGGCTTGGCGAATCCCTTCGGGCACACAAAAAAGCGCATTGCAATGTACTTTTGCAATGCGCTTTTTCCGGATTTTAGAATAATTTTAGTAGCATATCATCTGCCGCATCAGTGTATTGTCCTTTTGCCAGCCGTTCATTTCTCAGTTGATTTACAGTGGTACACATAAGGCGAATTTCTTCTGTGGAAAAAGTAGCTTTTTTATCGGCTGGGAGAGCATTGATTTTCAGTATTAGTCGCCCCGTTTTTTCTGTGTTATGCCCAAGCGCCCTTTGCTGGTAATAGTAAGGTGCGAGTGCTTTCAGCGTAATACTTTTGTTTGCTCTGGTTAATTTGATTTTCTTCATTATAGTCCAATCGCCTTTCCGAGTTTCTCTTGTGCTTTGCGTTTATTTTTGTCAAATGCATGGGCGTAAATATCCAGCGTTGTGCTTGCCTGTGCATGACCCAGCAGGCTGGCAATCGTTCGTACATCCACGCCCTGCGAAATCAGCAGGCTGGCATTGGTGTGGCGCAAACTATGGACATTCAAATCCAGCGGCAAGTTGTTGGCTTTCAAAATCAACTTGAAACGATAGGTGAATGTGCACGGGTTCATCGGCTTGCCGTTAGGCTGACGAAACAGGTAGTCATCCTCAGATACGGTTTCGTTCGCCGTCTGCTGCCTATCCCACTCGCATTCTTTCCGCCACGCCTTGAGTAGCTGGCACATCTCCTTGCTCAAATATACCAGTCTATCTCCACTGCTGGTCTTGGGATCCTTAGTGATTGATTCTTGGTGGCTAAGTTTGATTACACCCCGCTGTACATGGATTGTACGCTTGCGCCAGTTGATATCGCTCCACCTCAGCCCACAGGCTTCACCCCTGCGCAAGCCAGTGGCAAGCACTAATTTGAAATAGGTTTCATATTTCATGCTCTGTCCCTCGAATGCTGTAATCAGTTTCTTTACGGTTTCTTCGTCAGCCACAGGGCGCTCTTTCTTCTGACCTTTCGGTTTGTAACATCTCCATGCGGGATTGTGGGTCAAATAACCCTCGTCCACAGCCGCCGATAGGATGCCGCACAGCGTGTTGTGTAAACCTTCGACTGACTTCTCGGATAGATTTCCTCTGCCGTCAAGACGCGGCGAGTGCCGCATTTCCTCGTAAAAATCTCGGATAACCTCTTTGCGCAAATCGGTCAGTTTATAGTTGCCCAGCGTCGGCAGAATACGCCGAATATCCTGCAAATCTCGTTGGTATGTAGAGTCCACCAGCT
>ERZ772882.4116-NODE-4116-length-10725-cov-2.736270_pt1 | contig 10725 bp, 10 predicted proteins | sample MGYA00580576_ERZ772882 | MGnify/ENA primary metagenome ERZ772882 (study PRJEB29015, sample SAMEA2737658) | human gut metagenome | biome: human gut; feature: human-associated habitat; material: faeces | place: China | collected 2012 ... | reverse complement strand
CATTACGACCGAGCAGCTCTATCAGCGCCTGAAAGCACGCGGCGTGCTGATGCATTTTCTGCCACAGCATCTGCATCATCTGCCAGCACATCACCGTTTGCGACTTTCTCACTCACACTCGCATTTTTTATAATGAACTCCTCCACTCTGAGAAGTCCGACTGATTCATCTACATAATCCTGTCCGTAAGTTCCAACCAGCTCTGCAATACTGGAAACACCCATCTGTTCTACCAGTTTATCCTGCAGCTGAAGGCTCTCTTTGTCGTCAAGTGACAGTCCCTCTGCATCCATAATCCCCTGCACGATCAGGTTCTGCTTAACCTTACCCTCTGCATACTGCTGACATTGTTCATCAAAATCATCCTGCGAAATACCTTGACTGTCTGTAAACTCTTCCAGAGTCATGTCGGCCTGTTTTGCATAAACTTCCATACTCTTCTTAAATTCAGAAACAGCCTTATCCACATCTTCCTGTGGGTATTCTTTTACTTCAGAGTTCTCAAGCACTGTACTCCATGCAGTATTCTTAAGAACCTCCTGCGCAGATTCCTTTGCGTTTTTCTCAAGTTCACTGCGAATACTCTCACGATAATCATCTACTGTTGTATAATCAGTGTTCTTTGCAACCCATTCATCTGTAAGTTCTCCTTCACGCCGCACGTTCTGCACCGTAACCTTATATATAACTTCCTCACCTGCCAGAGTTTCGTCTGCATAGTCTGACGGAAAATCAATTTTAATCTCCTTTGTGTCACCCTTTTTCATCCCGATCACACCATTTTCAAATTCCTCAAACATCTGTCCGTCGCCGATCACAAAGTCATAGTTATTGGCAGTACCACCGTCAAAAGTCTGTCCGTCTTTAGTGCCTGTATAATTTACAGTCACCAGATCCCCTTCTTTCGCTGCATCAGATACAGGTTCTGCCTTATCTTTCAGATCCTCATCGATCTGCGCCTGTACATCATCGTCAGTGATCGCATCCACCGTATTGTCCAGAGTCAGTCCTTTATATTCTCCGATCGTAATATATTTCTCTACATTCTCAACAGAAACAAGACGCGTAGTTCCTGTCTCTGCTTTCTTCCCGTCAGCAGCTCCTTCTGTCTTTGTACCGTCTGTGATAACAGCACCGTCATCACCACACGCAGATGCTGTCAGTGCAAAACAAACTGCAAGCATGGCAAGATATATTTTTTTCTTCATAATAATCAATACTCCCTTCTACATTCCAGGTACCGGAGTTGGTCTTGAAGAATCCCATACTTCCGATACATCAAAAAGATCACTGAGCATTTCCGGATTATAATACATTCTGTATCCATCCAGATTTCTTCTTCCCTGTCGAAAATAATCATCTGTAATCTGTACAAAATACTGACTGGAATCTACATTACAGAAATAGCGGTATCCCTGACTCTTATAAAACTCATATTTCTCATTGTCTGCCGAATATCCTTCCCAGCTTCCGATATCCGCACCAAATGCAAAAATGATCATATCTGTTTCTCCAAGTATGGGAGCCACATATTTCTTCCATTTTTTATCATCTCTTTTCAGATCATCCAGAGAAGTGGCAGCCACATCCTTATGTCCCCATGTATGGCTTGCAAATTCCCAGCCTTCTGCCTTCATAGCCTTAGCTACCTTTTTTGCATTTTTCACTTCCTGCTTATAGTTAAAATCCGGATGATCTTCCAGGAATTTTTTCTGATCATCCTGCAGTTTTTTTCCGGTCTTATATGCAATATCCGTACGATATCCCAGAACACCGTCATAACCTGTCATTGCAAGGATTCCCTTTCTTCCATGATAGGAAAAATCCGGATGTTCTTTTACAAAAGTATCGATCAGCGGAACCATATCATAATCCCCTGTGGAAACACTTCCGTCATCCTCAATATATTCGTTCTTAACCTCACCATTGGAATCCACTACAAGTTTCGATGCGAAACCATCTCCGTCCATATAGTGATAATAACTTACATCATCCTGAGAAAGCACAAATGGAATTTTTCCCGGTGGCAGCATAATACTGCCTCTGGACATAGTTCCGTCCTCATTGATAACCGCCATGTCGTGCGGACTGACCATGACATATCCCTTATCATACATACTCTGTATGATTTTGTTAAACTCATCAATTGTTGTCATATACTGGTTATATCCATTACTGTCTGAATCCCCGTCAAATGCTCTGGCAGTGTCTTTGATCAGTGTATGGAAGAACACGTGCGTGATCTGCTCCAGCGGATATTCTGTACAGGTGGCTTTCGTATTTTCGTAATCCGAAACTGCACTCTGCATATCCGTATTACTTTCGTAATCCGGCTGACTCTTAAGCAGTTCTATGGCACCATCATAATCATACTGTACAGCCATAAGCGCTGCCTGCTCCATAGGATTTTCCTGTTTCTCATCTGCCTCTTCTGTATCTTCGTTGTCAGTCTGCTCTCCCTCATTCAGACCATCATCCTGCTGTGTATCTTCTGTACTTTTCTCTGTATCAGCATCCTGTTCATCAATTGTCTGCTGTTCTGTTTTTTTCTCAGTTTCCGCATTTTCAGCTCTGGAACTCAGAAATGGAATATCCTGTTCAAACGGAATGAGCCCACATCCGCTTACTCCTAACGAAATACTCAAAATAGCTGCTGTTACACATGCTATCTTTTTTCTCATATATTGTCCCCTTTCAGTTATGCACAGAGATCATACTCACCCCATAGTTGGAACCGGTACCGGTCTGGAAGAATCAAACACAGACTGTGCATCAAACAGATCTGAGAGAAGTTCCGGATTATAGTACATTCTGTATCCGTCCAGATTTCTTCTTCCCTGCCGGAAATAATTACTGCGGATCTGCACAAAATACTGGCTTGAATCCACATTACAGTAATAATTATAGCCCTGGCTCTTAAGATATTCGAACTTCTCCCCCGAATAATCTTCAACACTGGTAAGATCTGCTCCAAATGCAAAAATAATAATATCTGTTCCGCCTATCAGAGGATCAACATTCTCTTTAAACTTCTGTGTATCTGCCTGTAATCTCTCCAGACTGATCTGACTTACATTCTGATGTCCCCATGTGTGGCTTGCAAACAGCCAGCCTTCATCTTTCATAGCCTGCGCTACTCTGGCTGCATTTTCTCTCTCTGTATTCAGATTAAAATCCGGATGCTCATCCAGCCATTTTACTTTATCTGCATCCAGATCATCCGGACGGGTTTCATAACTGCTGTCTGTGCGATAACCAAGAATTCCATTGTAACCGGTAAGGGCAACAATTCCTTTAGCACCTCTGTAAGAAAAATCAGGATGTTCCTCTACAAAACGATCGATCAGAGGAACCATATCATAATCGCCTACGGAAATACTGCCATCATCTTCCACATATTCATTGCGGATTTTTCCTTCCTCATCTACGATAAGTTTGGTTGCAAATCCGTCCCCGTCCATATAATGATAATAACACACATCATCCTGCGAAAGCACAAACGGTACTTTACCCGGAGGAAGGAGAATCTCCCCTGCATTCATATTCCCATTTTCATCCGCTGTCGCCATGTCATAAATGCTGACCATGACATATCCCTTATCATACATGCTCTGAGTAATCTGGTTAAATTCATCAATCGTTGTCATAACCTGATCGTAATCTCCTGACTTGTAATCCCCATCAAAAGCCTTACCGGTATCTTTGATCAGAATATGATAAAAGACGTGTGTCACCTGGTCTAACGGCCAGGAAACGCAGGATTCCTTCTTTTTCTGATAAACCTTAACCGCATGCTGAAACTTCTCACTTGTCTGATAAGTCTCACTGTTTTGCAGCATACTTATGGCTTTATCATAATCATACTGTTTTGCAGCATACTTTGCCTGCCTGTAAAGAGTTTTGTCCTCTTCACTCAGTCCATCTGTATCCTGAACTTCAGGTGTCACCGCATTCTCAGCTTCTGCCTCTGCATTTGTCTGCTGAGCTGTTTTTTCTTCTTCTGTTTTCCTGTCTGCAGATTTCACCATCTGCGCAATCTTAACCTGCTGCTCACTGACAAAATTCTGCAGTTCTTCCCCGTAAAATCCTATTCCAATCCCAATTGCAGCGGCCGCCACCACCACTATGCAGCCTGCGATACGCAGTCTTTTTTTTCTGCGGCGAAGTTTATTGCGGCGTTCCAGTCTGGCTGCCCTACGGGCTTCATAAGCTTTATTATCATCAAAAAAGAAATCTTCGTCCTCGCTTGCTGCCGGAGGTTCTTCGTTTATCTCTTCTGTATTTGGTTTTTCTGCATTTGGTTCTTCTGCATTTAGTTCTTCTGCATTTGTCTTTTCTGTATTTACTTTTTCCTTATCTGAAAGTCGCTCCTCTTTCTTCTCAGAGTCGGGCTTTAATTCGCTCATGCTTTTCTCCTTTTTATCATATCCGTTTTTTACTCACAAATTATTCTGTCACAAAATAACTCCACAATTCCCGTTACATATATTATAACCACACATCATGATTCCATCCTGTAAAAATGTCTTTAACTGTTCCGCATATTTACCATTACTGTTCGCTCCGGCAAATATTGTCGCATTACAGTTTTGCTACAATTATAACCTTTCATAATGTAAATTTCTACCGCTTTCCATCCATTAATTCTTTTTTTGCAATTGCGTTTTACCTTATTTAATGATAAAATAATTTTTATGCAATGGACTGTCCGTACCAACAGTCCCTGTGAAAACACATACATTAGGGAGGATGCAAATGAGTACAGTAACAATAGTCCTTCTGGTCATTCTTGTTATCCTGATCGCTGCACTGATCGGTTTATATTTCTTCGGAAAAAAAGCCCAGAAGAAACAGGAAGAACAGCAGGCTCAGATTGAAGCAACTAAACAAACCGTTTCCATGCTGGTTATCGATAAAAAGAGGATGCCACTGAAAGAATCCGGACTTCCTCAGGCAGTCATTGACCAGACACCAAAGCTTATGCGCCGTTCCAAGCTTCCAATCGTTAAAGCTAAAATCGGACCAAAGATTGCGATCATGATCGCAGATGAGAAGGTTTTCGACCTGATCCCGCTTAAGAAAGAAATCAAAGCCGAAGTAAGCGGTCTTTATATTGTAGGCGTAAAAGGAATCCGCGGTTCCCTTCAGACACCGGCTCCCAAAAAGAAAGGTTTCTTTGCAAAATTCAAGAAAGACAAAACTGCCAGATAAATGCAGTCAGACATATAAACTAAAGGTCAGTGAATCGTGTCATCCATACACACAGATCACTGACCTTTTTCTGTTTTGATCAGACAGATATCTGCAACGAAGCAGAGAACTTACCAGATCTGATCAAATTGTAAAATTCTTACAGTCCTTTGGCTGTGCCTTAATCGCAAGATAACAGTCTGCCACATGCTCCTGGTTCATATCAAGCGCATAATCCACTTTCATATCAAGACCGCCATCACTCTCCTGCAGATTCAGATTCGTCGCCGCAATCCCCATTTCAATGGTTCCATAGGGAGTGGTATAGTAAGTCATATTCTTCTTACCCTGTTCAAAAACCATATGAACATTGACCACACCTTTCTTGCGAACCTCCATTCCCTTCCGGGAAATTTTTATGTAATTGACGGTAGGTTCTGCAAAATCCTCCATGACTTCCTCATAGCGCAGATAATGACTTCCGTTCCGGAAATAATACTGTCCGCCCTGATGCTGGCCGCGGGGCTGGGACGTCTGGCCGGTATTCTGCTGGTCGTCCGGGGCATTCAGGACATTCTGAACGCCAGCCGGTATCATTACGGCATTCTTCCCGCCGTCATTACCACGGTTCTCGGCGCGGTGCTGATCGCTCTGCCCATGACGACCTCCCGGGTCGTTATCAGTCTGTGCGGCCTGCTGGTGCTGATCGTGGGTGTCGCCATCCTGGTTGACCGGCTGAAAAACCGCCGCCCCAAGGAGCCGTCGGAATCCGACATCATCGACGCGCTGTGAGAATCGCGTCCTGCGCCCTCGCCGGACGAACCGGCCACGAAGCGGGACGGGCGCTACTGGCGGCGCTTTACCGGAAGGAAACCGGGCTGGATTTGCCGCCCGTTGCCATAGCGGCGGGCGGCAAGCCCTATTTCCCCGGCAGTGACTGGCATTTTTCCATTTCCCACACCCCACGACATGCGTTCTGCGCCCTGTCCCGCCGGGAGATTGGCATTGACGCCGAGGAGCTTGACCGGAACGTAAATCTCGCTCTGGCGGAGAAAATTCTGTCTCCCAACGAAAAGGCGCAGTTCGATGCCGCGCCGGACAAGCGCCGGGCGCTGCTGACCTTCTGGGTACTGAAGGAAGCGCAGGTCAAACGCACCGGGGAGGGTCTGCGGGGATACCCAAACAAGACGGATTTTTCTCTGGACGATCCCCGGGTCACGGAGATGGACGGCTGTCTGGTGGCCGTCATTGAGTAGCTTATTATAAGGAGAGCTTATGCTGTTTGACACCCACGCCCATATGGACGACCGCGCCTTCGACACCGACCGGGAAACGCTTCTGTCCGCCCTTCCGGAGCAGGGCATCGGACTGCTGATGAACCCCGGATGCAGTCTCACGTCCTCCCGGGCGGCTTCCGCTCTGGCGTCCCGGTATGACTATATCTACGCCGCCGTCGGCTCCCACCCGGATGCTGCCGACGAGGTAAACGATGTCACTCTGGAAGAATACCGCACATTATGTAAACTGAATCCCAAAATCAGGGCCATCGGTGAGATTGGCCTTGACTACCATTATGAAGACATCCCGCGGGAGCGTCAGCAGGCGGCGTTCCGCGCCCAGATGGCGCTGGCGCTGGAACTGAATCTGCCCGTCATCGTCCATGAGCGGGAAGCCCACGAGGACGGCATCCGCATCGTAGAGGAATTCCCGGAGGTCACCGGGGTGTTCCACTGCTATTCCGGCTCGGCGGAAATGGCCAAATGGCTGATCGCCCGGGGCTGGTATATCGGCTTTACCGGTGTCCTGACCTTCAAAAACGCCCGGAAAGCGGTGGAGACCGCCGCCGCCATTCCCTTGGACCGCATCGTCTTAGAAACCGACTGCCCCTACATGTCCCCGGAACCCTTCCGGGGGAAACGCAACGACCCCGGAAAGCTGTACCGCATGGCCGAGCGTCTGGCAGAGATCCGGGGGATTTCCGTAGAGGAAGTCCGCGCCGCCACCATGGAAAACGGGAAACGGCTGTATCGGATATAAGGACACGTGGAAAGGCGGTGCCGGATGAAAACGAAAAAGCTGACGCTTCTGGCGCTGCTGGCCGCCATTGCCCTGACCATTTTTATGCTCGAAGCCCAGATTCCCTCCCCGGTTCCCATCCCCGGCGTGAAGCTGGGGCTTGCCAACATTGTAACGGTGTTCACCGTGTTCGTGCTGGGGCCGAAGGAGGGCGCGGCGGTGCTGGCGGTGCGGATTTTCCTGGGGGCGGTGTTCGCCGGGAATTTCAGCACCATTCTGTACTCCGCCGCCGGGGGCGTCTGCGCCATCGGCGTGACCATCGCTTTGCGGAAAATTCTTACGAAGAAGCAGCTCTGGGTCGCCGGATGTCTGGGCGCCGTCGCCCACTCCATCGGACAGATGGCCATGGCGATTGCCCTGACGGGGACGGTGTCGCTGGCGGTTTACCTGCCGGTGATGATCGTCATCAGCATCCTCACCGGGCTGTTCACCGGGCTTTGCGCCCAATTTCTGGTCAATCGGGAGAAGCTATGGAAAATTATTTCAAAATGAACCTGCCCCAATCGGAGATCGACGCCATTTCCAATCTGGGGCTTGCCCATATGGGGGACTGCGTGTTTGAGATTCTCTGCCGGGGCTACCTCTGCGCTCAGGGGGAAAAGACCGTGGGGCAGCTGCACCATGATACCATTCAGATGGTGAAGGCCACGTCTCAGGCAAAATTCGTAGACAAGCTGCTGCCCCTGCTGACCGAGGAGGAGCTTGCCTACTATCGCCGGGGGAAAAATGCTCACGTCCATGCGGTGCCAAAATCCGCCACCCCCGCCGAGTACGCAAAGGCCACCGGTCTGGAAGCCCTGTTCGGCGCACTGTACCTCGCCGGGAAAACCCAGCGGCTGAACGAGCTGTTCAAGGCCGTTATGGGAGAGTAAACTATCAAAGCAGGAGGACCGCATCATGGCATTTGATGCCTTTTTCTTATCCGCTGTGCTGGAGGAAGTCCGCACGCGGTGCATCGGCGCACGGGTGGAGAAAATCCATCAGCCCGCCAGAGACACAGTGATCGTTCATCTGCGCTGCCAGGAGGGACGGGAGAAGCTGCTCTTCGCCGCCAACCCCGCCGCCCCCCGGCTGCATCTGACGGCGGCTTCTCCGGAGAATCCGGCGCAGCCGCCCATGTTCTGTATGCTTCTGCGCAAGCACCTTCTGGGGGCAAAGCTGGCAGAAGTTTCCCAGCCCCCCATGGAGCGGGCGGCATCGTTCCGCTTCGACTGCACCGACGAGATGGGCTTTCCGGTGCAAAAGACGCTGGTAGCCGAACTGATGGGACGCACCTGCAATCTGTATCTGCTGTCCCCTGAGGGGCGGATTCTGGATTGTCTGCGGCGCATCGGCCTTGACGAAAGCGCCAAGCGGGCAGCGCTGCCGGGTCTCATGTATCAGCCGCCGGAGCCGGTTGCAAAGCTGAATCCTCTGGACAGCTCCCCGGAGGGCGACGTTCAGCGTTATGTAAACATACTCACTGCCCCCGGCGCAGATGTTCTGGCCGACCGGCTGATGGACACCGTTGGCGGCCTGTCCCCTCTGGTGTGCCGGGAGGCGGCGCTGTACGCCGCCGGAAGCACGGACGCCCGCATCGATTCGCTGGACGTGGACACGACCGCCGACAAGCTGTCGCTGTTCTTCCATGAGCATCTGAGCCACCCCGCACCCTATTATTACGCCCTCCCGGACGGCACGCCGAAGCAGTTCGCCTTCTGCCCCATCCGGGAATACGGCGAGTGCCGCCGCGCCGAGTCCTTTGGCAAGCTGCTGGATATGTACTACACCGTCCGGGATCAGAAGGACGCCATGCGGCAGAAGGGTCAGGCCGTGCGCAAGACCGTTCAGAATCTGTGCGGCCGCCTGACGAAAAAGCTGGCCATTCAGGAAAAGGAGCTGGAAGCCACCTACGACCGGGAGCGTCTGCGCCAGCTGGGGGACATCCTCACGGCCAACCTCCACCGTATCGTGAAGGGGCAGACTACCGTTCAGTGCGAGGACTTCTACGACGAGGAAATGCGGCCGGTGGACATTCCCATTTCCCCCATTCTCTCCCCCAACCAGAACGCCGCCAAGTATTATAAGGACTACGCCCGGATGAAAAACGCGGAGAAGGAGCTGACGAAGCAGCTGGAGCTGGGGCGGCTGGAGCTGGACTACCTGAAAAGCGTGCTGGAGGAGCTGAACCGCGCCGGTACTGAGGGGGAGCTGGAAGAAATTCGCCGGGAGTTACAGGAGGGCGGGTATCTCCGTCCCGACACCGACCGGAAGCGCATGAAGCAGGCCAAGCTGCCGCCCATGCGGTTTGAAAGCACCGACGGCTACCCGATCTACGTCGGCCGGAACAACCGCCAGAACGACGAGCTGACCTTCCGCCTTGCCCGGAAGGACGACATCTGGTGCCATGCCTCCAAGGTGCACGGCTCCCACGTCATCATTTCCTGCGGCGGCACCACGCCCCCGGACGACACCGTTACGCAGGCGGCGCAGCTGGCCGCTTACTACGCCGAAACCGGGGGCGGACAGAACATCCCCGTGGACGTGACGGCGGTGAAGCAGGTGAAGAAAATCCCCAATGGCAAGCCCGGCATGGTGATCTACCACACCTACCGCACCGTGATCGCCAACCCCTACCCGGACATCGTGGTGGACGCGCTGAACGCGGAGACAAAGGAGTAAATCATGATTCGATTCAACAACGATTACAACCACGGGGCGCTGGACTCCATCCTGAGCGCCCTGACCGCCACCAACGCTGACAGTTTCGCGGGCTACGGCGAGGACATCTGGTGCCGCCGCGCCGAGGCGGTCATCAAACAGCTGGTTTCTTCCGAGGACGCCCTGATCAAATTCGTCCCCGGCGCGACCCAGGCAAATCTCGTGGTCATCGCGGCGGCGCTGTCCCCCATCCAGAGCGTCATCGCCGCCGACACCGGACATATCAACTGCCACGAAGCCGCTTCCATCGAAAACACGGGGCACAAAATCCTTGCGCTTCCCAATACCGACGGGAAAATCACCGCCGGACAGATTGCCGCATGTGCGGCGGCGTATTACGACGGCGGCGCACCGGAGTATCTGACGGAGCCGAAGCTGGTGTATCTGTCCTTCCCCACGGAAAAGGGGACGCTGTATTCCGCTCAGGAGCTGCGGGATATCCGGGAGGTCTGCCGGAAATACGGCATGTACCTGTTCGTGGACGGGGCAAGAATGGGCTACGGTCTGGGGGCGGTGGACAACGACCTGACCCTGAAGGATTTCGCGGAACTGACGGACGTATTCTACATCGGCGGGACGAAGTGCGGCGCACTGTTCGGCGAGGCGCTGGTCATTACCGAACCCGCGCTTCAATACCGCTTCAAGGCGTACATGAAGCAGCACGGCGCGGTGCTGGCCAAGGGCTGGCTGCTGGGGGTGCAGTTTGAGGAGCTGTTCCGGGACGGCTCCGTGTTTTATTGCCGGGATATCCGTTCATTG